>OJDV01000384.1_pt1 | contig 15900 bp, 12 predicted proteins | sample 1592911 | NCBI WGS metagenome assembly OJDV01 (sample SAMN05416860, study PRJEB24817) | seawater metagenome | isolation source: Sea water | place: Canada:Atlantic | collected 2013-11 | reverse complement strand
GATTTCTGCCTGTCTCGTGGGCTCGGAGATGTGTATAAGAGACAGTTCTTATACTTGTCATGCAATCCGACACCTTTTAAAATCATTGGGATAATCTTGTCTATTCTGGTTTGTTTTGTGGCTTCTCGTTTAGCATCTGCAATATGAGTACAGTATTCTCTTTGTTTTCCTAGTGTTAAAGCATTAAAACTGTCGTTTACGTTAGATTGTGTTTTTAAGACCTGATGTAATTTTTCAGGAATAACTAGCGCTTTGGTGTTGCGCACTGGTTTTATTTCTTTTCCTAGTTTTTGATTTTCGATAGCTTCTTTTATATAAGCCAACACCATGTTTTTATCAATATCATCAATCCTTTCAAAACGCATTTGACGTAAGGCTTTCGTTTTATTCTCTTGGGCATTAACTAATAGATTCTGCTCATCTTTTAGAAATACACCATTAAAAAACCAAATCCCAAAATGATGTTTGAAAGCACCTAGTCCCGCGACATTTTTTCCGTTTAAATCATAAACAGGAGCGTTCCATTTAACCGATTCATTTAATTCAGTAGTATTAAAAATGTCTCTCAATAAAACTAAAGCTTCTTCAAAATGGGAGTTGTTTTCAATGTATTCTTCTACTGAATTGGCTTTTTTCATTTTTTCAGACTGTTAGTTTAAGGCCTTATTTGCAGTTAATTCGGCAATTTTACAAATCACCTCTGTCGCTTTAATCATGCTTTCAACAGGCACATACTCATAACGTCCATGAAAATTATGTCCTCCAGCAAAAATATTTGGACAAGGCAATCCCATATAACTCAATTGTGAACCATCGGTTCCACCACGAATGGGTTTGATTAAAGGTTCGATGTCTAATTGTTTCATAGCGTCTTCAGCAATATCAACAATATGCATCACAGGTTCAACCTTTTCTTTCATATTGAAATATTGGTCCTTAATATCTAAGGTAATGACTTCTCGACCATATTCAGAATTGATGTGGTCTGCAAGTTTTTGTAGCATGTCTTTTCGTGCTTCAAAATGATCTTTATCGTGATCTCTTACAATGTATTGTAGTGTGGTTTCATCTACTTTCCCATCTATACTATGAAGATGAAAAAAGCCTTGATAGCCTTCAGTATGTTCAGGAGTTTCTAATCTTGGTAGAGAGTTAATAAATTCAGTAGCGATGTACATCGAGTTTACCATTTTACCTTTGGCATAACCTGGATGTACAATTTTTCCTTTGATATGAACTTTAGCACCAGCAGCATTGAAATTTTCGTATTCTAATTCTCCAACTTGACTACCATCCATGGTATAAGCCCAATCAGCTCCAAATTTTTCTACATCAAAATGATGAGCGCCTCTACCAATTTCTTCATCAGGAGTAAAGCCAATTCTTATCTCACCATGCTTGATTTCTGGATTCTGGATGAGGTATTCCATAGCAGATACAATCTCAGTAATTCCTGCTTTATCATCTGCACCCAAAAGGGTGGTTCCATCAGTAACGATTAAGGTATTTCCCTTATAAAGTAATAAATCTTCAAAATAATCTGGTGACAGAATAATGTTTTCAGTTTCATTCAACGTGATATCTTTTCCATCGTAATCTTCAATAATTCTTGGTTTTACATTGGCTCCTGTAAAATCTGGTGAAGTATCAAAATGGGAAACAAAACCTATTGTTGGTACGTCGTGATCAACATTACTTGGTAAAGTAGCCATAATGTAAGCCTTGTCGTCAATAGTCACATCACTTAATCCAATGCTTTTAAGTTCTTCAGCCAATTTGTTGGCTAAATCCCATTGTTTTAGTGTACTAGGTGTAGTTTCGCTTTCTGGATCAGATTCTGTATCTATAGTAACATAACTTATAAATCTGTTGATGAGGTGTTGCTTGTTTATCATGGTTGATGTTTTTCCAAAATTAAAGATTCATATGGCAATTAGAAAGTATTATTTGTAAATTTAATAACAGAATACCCTTTGCATTCAAGCAAATAACATTTATTTTTACAAATTCACGATATAAAATCAACTAACCAATGCGCAATATCTTAAGTATTTTCCTTTTTTTATGTGCTAGCCTCTTAGCTTTTTCTCAATCCAACACGTATCAGGTTGGATTTTTATTAGATCAAAATTCAACTGAAATTAATGGTTTATTGGAAGAACTTTCTAATGAGATTTCTGCTGTAGTAGGTGAGGATGCTGTATTAGAATTCTCAGAATCCAGAACATTAGTCAATAATTTTGATTCTGCAAAAGCATTGAGTAATTACAATGTTCTATTGCAAAACGGTACCGATATTATTATTGCTTTCGGAACTGTAAACAATGCCGTTATATCTAAAATAGGGAGTTATGAGAAACCTACAATAGTTTTTGGAGCATTAAGTGAAGAGTTGCGAACGGATAAATTACAAGTTTCTAATATAAAAAATTATACATCAATTATTACGTCACAGTCTTATGCTGAAGATTTAAAGTTATTTAAAGAAATCGCCAAGCCTAAAACCGTTGGTGTTATTGTGGAGAAATCGATTAAGGATAACTTACCAATTCAAAAGACTTTTGATGATTTGGGTGAAGAACTTCAATTAGATATGAAGCTTATTCCGTTTGAAACTTTAAGTGATATCACATCGAATTTAGACAATATAGATGCAGTGTATTTAGCTGGAGGGTTTTATTTGACGGATCCCGAAATGAAAGAACTTGCTGAAGTATTGATTGAAAAAAAATTGCCTTCATTTACTTCTAATCCAGGTAATGATGTTAAGAATGGAATACTTGCCTCAAATTTTGATCAATCTGAAATTAATCAGTTTTTTAGACGAATTGCTTTAACTGTTGAATCTGTTGTTAATGGTAATGGCTTATCTAATTTAAGTGAAACTTTAGAATCTAAAGGCGGATTAACAGTAAATTATAATACCGCTGAAAAAATTGGATTACCGCTTAAATATAGTTTAATAGCAACAACTAATTTTGTGGGTAACCCAAATGATAAAGTTGCCGATATAAAATATACATTGTTAAGTGTCATGCAAGAGGCAATAGCCGAAAACTTAGAATTGCAAACTATAGAACAAGATGTTCAGCTTTCTCAAAAGGACCTTCAATTTGCAAAAAGTGATTATTTGCCAAATGTTTCTGCAGGTGCAACAGGAAGTTATGTGGATCCAGAATTAGCAAAAATCAGCAATGGTCAAAACCCAGAATTTGCGACGTCAGGTAATATAACTTTGGAACAAACCGTGTTTTCAGAATCTGCAAATGCAAATATTAGTATTCAAAGATCACTTCGTAATGCTCAACAAGAAAACTATAACAGCGAAGAATTAAATACCATTTTTGATGTAGCAACTTCTTACTTTACAGCCTTAATTTTAAAAGCAAATTTGTCCATTCAATATCAAAATTTAGAATTGACGAAATACAATCTAAAAATTGCTACCGAAAATTACGAAGCTGGTCAAGCTGGGAAATCTGATGTATTGCGTTTTAAATCTGAAATGGCTCAGAATACACAGGAAATGGTTGAAGCTATTAATAAATTGGAACAAGGATATTATGTATTAAACCAATTATTAAATAATCCGATTGATACTAGTATTGATGTAGAAGATGCAGAGCTGCAAAAGGGTGTTTTTAGTGATAATAATTATGAACGGTTACGCCAGTTTTTAGATGACCCTACATTACGACACTCTTTTGTGAAATTTTTAGTTCAGGAAGCTATAGCTAATGCACCTGAGTTAAAAGCATTAGAGTACAATTTAAAAGCTACAGAGCGCAGTGAACGTTTATTTGGTGTCGGACGTTTTTTACCAACTGTCGCGCTTCAAGGACAGTATAGTTATGAGTTTTCAAGATCTGGAGTTGGAACAGATTTTATTCCAGGTTTCGAAGTTCCAGATGGCTATTACAGTCTTGGACTTAATGTATCACTTCCTATATTTAATCAGAATAAACAAAATATAAATAAGCAAATTGCCTCCATTCAGAAAGAACAACTAGAAGTTTCAAGAGATAATTTAAAGCTGAATATCGAAAAAAATATTAATGATTCAGTGTTAGGTTTAGTGAATGAAACATCGAATATACACTTGTCTAAAGTTTTTGAAGAAACGGCAAAAGAAGCTTTGGATTTAACTCAAACGTCTTACGCTAGTGGAGCGGTTAATATTGTTCAATTATTAGATGCTCAAAATAATTATTTGCAGGCACAACTTGCAAGTGCAAATGCAACATATAATTACTTACAAAGTTCAATGCAGTTAGAACGTTCTTTAGGGCAATTCTTTTTGCTAGAAGATGAAAGTGGACGTGTAGATTTTATACAACGCTTTTTAGAATTCACTCAAAATAATGACTAACATTTAACACATATATGATAATGCAATCCAATCGAATCTTTAAAATCAGTAGTCTTCTCATGGTAATATTACTTATGAGTTGTGGTGAAAAAGAAGTCAAAGAAGAAATTGTTTTACGACCAGTAAAATATAGTGAAGTTTCCTATTTAGGAGGTGAGAAAACAAGACAGTTTAGTGGTACTGCTAAGACAGAGAAAATAATAAACCTAAGTTTTAGAAGTAGTGGAATTGTTACCAAACTAGATATGAATCTTGGTCAAAAAGTAAAGAAAGGTCAACTGTTGGGAACCTTAGACAATGTTTCAGCTAGATTGAATTACGAATCTTCGATTTCTGCGAAGAACAGTACAGAATCTCAAATGAATACGACCAAGTTAAGCTTGAACAGAATGCGTACATTATACGAAAAAGGGAGTTCTTCTTTAAGTGATTATGAATCTGCAAAAAACTCATACAGAACAGCAGTAGCTAGTTTTGAGTCGGCTCAGCGAAGTGTAGCAATTCAGCAAGATCAAATTCAATTTGGATATCTCTATGCTCCAGAAGATGGGGTTATTGCTTCTGTAGCTATTGAATTAGATGAAAACGTGTCTCCAGGACAAACGATAGGTGTCTTGAATGCAGGAACAGCTATTGAGATTTCTTTGGGTTTGCCAGAATCTGTTATTAACGAAGTGAAGAAAGATATGAAAGTGAAAGTGTCATTTACCGCAATTGAAGGGGAAACCTTTAACGCAGTGATTACAGAAGTAGCTCCAGCTTTAGATGCTAATACATCAACGTACCCAATTACTATTATGGTAACTGAAACAGACGAACGTATAAAAAGTGGTATGGCAGCAAACGTTTTATTTGCGTTTGTTGATGAAGACATGACAAAAGAAATTATTGTTGTTCCCGCTAGTGCAGTTGGGGAAGATGGTAATGGAAGATTTGTATTTTTGGTTGAAGGTGATTCAACTAAAGCTACAGTAAGAAAACAAACGATTACAATTGGTAATCTAACACCTGAAGGTTTTGAAGTTGTAAGTGGTCTTAAAGTTGGTCAAAAAATTGCTATTGCAGGTTTGCAGACTTTATTAGATGGACAAGACGTAAAATTAAACTAAACATTAAATGAATTTAGCAGCCTTTTCCATTAATAGAAACCGGATTACTTTTACAGTTCTCGCTACCATCTTGATTTTGGGAATGGTATTCTATCAATCTTTATCTCGTGATAGTATGCCACCTTACACAGTTAGGGTAGCAACAGTGGTATCTTCTTTTCCTGGCTCAAGTCCAGAACGTGTCGAGCAATTAGTTACTGATAAAGTTGAGAAAATTGTACAAGAATTACCTGAATTAAAAGAAGTTTCAAGTACATCTAGGTCTGGTCTATCTGTTGTTACAGTAGAACTAAAAGAACAAGTAAAACCTGAAGAATTACAAGCAGTTTGGGATAGACTTAGACGAAAGTTGTCTCAAATAGAAGGATTGCCATCTGGTGTAACTCCAAATTTAAATGATGATGGAATTGGCGAAGTATTTGGAATTGCTGTTGGTGTAGTAATGGATGGTTTTAGCTATGCTGAAGCGAAAGATTATGTTGACGATATTAAAGATGATTTGATAAAACTAAACTTGGCAGCAAAAGTCGAAGTTGGTGGTGTTCAAGATGAACGAATTTTTATCGAGTTTGATAATGCACGACTCAAGGAATATGGACTTTCTGCTTCAAAATTGCAGAGTATAATTGGTGCAACAAATATATTAAGTTCTGGTGGTCAGGTTAATTTAGGTGATGAACGTATCATTTTAGAACCAACAGGGAATTTTAATTCTCTTGATGATATAAAGCAAACTTTAATACCAGTTGGAGATGGTTCACAGTTAGTCTACTTAGGTGATATTACAAAGGTAACACAAGGTTATATTGATCCACCCAAACAGTTGGTAACCGTTAATGGTGAACGAGCAATTTCTATGCACATTAGCCTTAAAGAAGGCGCCAATATTATTCAATTGGGAGAAGACATGAATGTTGTGATTAAAGATTGGCAAAATCGTTTGCCAGTTGGATTGGAATTGAAACGTTTATCTTCATTAGACACTTACATAGATGATAAGATTAGTGCTTTTATTGTTAACTTAATTCAGGCTATTGTTATAGTACTGATTGTTATGTTAGTTTTCTTAGGCCTTAGAACTGGTGGCATTATTGCTAGTTTAATTCCTATGGTAACCATAATGACTTTAATGTTAATGGGTCTTATAGATATGGGATTAAACCAAGTAACATTAGCAGCATTGATTATGGCTCTTGGTATGATGGTAGATAATGCAATTGTAGTTGCTGAAACTGTTATGGTGAAAATGGAAAATGGTATTGAAGCCAAAAAAGCAGCAATTGATGCCTGTGGTGAATTATTTACACCATTGCTGATTTCTACATTGACAACGTCTGCGGCATTTTTAGCATTTTATTTAGCAGAATCTACAATGGGAGATATCGTAGGCCCAATATTTGTGGTTATTTCACTGGCGCTTTTATCGTCATGGATTCTAGCTTTAACAGTTATTACATTATTGTGTTTCTTGTTTCTTAAGGTTACTCCAAAAGCAGAAAAGAAACCTAGCTTTATTGATAAAGTCATTAATAATTTAAAAGTTTATTATAAAAATTTAATTTTGTCTGCTCTTGCTTATAAACGTCTAGTAATCATCGGAATTTTTGCAACATTTTTTGTGTCACTTTTAGGCTTTGGAAAGATTCCGTTTATCTTTTTTCCTGATAGTGATCGAAACATGGTTACTGTAGATATTAATTTACCACAAGGAATTCGCTTAGAGGCTACTCAAGACGTTATTGAAAGTATTGAAGAGTTTATTACAACAGACTTATTAGTTAATGAAGGTAGACCAAACGGAATTACAGATTGGTCATCTTATATTGGAGCTGGTCCAGAATCATATGATTTGGGTTATTCTACTGATGAACCCGATCCAAGTTATGCGCATATTCTAATTAACACCTCTCATTTTATCTACAACAATGAAATGGTGAAGAAATTAGATGATTTTTGTTTTAATAATTTCGCTAACGCCGATATTAAGGTTGGGCTTTTGGCCTCTGGAGGAGGAGGAACTCCTATTGAAGTTAAGATATCCGGAGAGGATCCAGATGTGTTAGCTGAGCTATCAGAACAAACCAAACAAAAATTGAAAACAGTTTCTGGTACAAAAAACATCAAAGATGATTGGGGGCCAAAGACGAAAAAATTTGTTGTAAATATCGATCAGAATAAAGCACAAATGGCAGGTATTACTAGTGCCGATGTTGCAACGTCACTTCAAACTGTTTTAGATGGTTTTCAAACGGGTGAGTATCGTGAGAATGATAAATCCATTCCAATACTAATGCGTAGTAATGATAGCCAGCAACAGACGTTAGCCTCTATTGAGACTTTGAATATTTATGCTCAGAACTCTGGAAAAAGTGTGCCTTTACTTCAAGTAGCATCTATTGAACCTCAATGGCAATATGCAAAGATAAAACGTTTAGATATTGATAGAACTATAAATGTTAGTTCTGAATTAAATGCAACAGGAAATGCCTCTGCTATAATGAAAGAAATGGATCCTTATATGGCCGAAGTTTCAAAAGATTGGCCAGAAGGTTATTCGTATAAATTTGGTGGAGATGCCGAAAATACGGCTGAAAACATGGGTGCTGTAATTAATTATTTACCATTATCTGGCTTTATAATTATTCTTCTTTTGATTATTATGTTTAATTCGGTCAGAAAAACCATTATGGTAGCTGCAACTATTCCTTTAGGAATTATTGGTGTAGTTATAGGATTATTAGTATTTCAAGAACCTTTTGGGTTTATGCCTTTTTTAGGTGTAATTTCATTAGCTGGAATCGTAATTAATAACGCCATTGTATTAATTGATAGAATTCAAATTGAAGAAAACGAAATTAAGAGACCAATACAAGATGCTATTATAGCAGCCTGCCTGCAACGATTCAGACCAATTTTATTGGCTACTTTTACTACGGTTTTAGGATTGATTCCTCTTTATCTAAGTGGCGGAGAAATGTGGGAAGGAATGGCTGTTAGTATAATGATAGGTTTACTATTTGGTACTGTAATTACCCTACTTTTTATTCCTTCACTTTATAGTATTCTTTATAAAGTCAATTATAAAAATTATACGTTTGACGAGTCTATAATGGATGATTAAACTAAAATGATGATTGAGAAACTCTATCCATATCGATTCGAATTATTTTTAACTACTCAGCTCTTAGTCTTGTTTGGTTCAATCGCAATGCCAATCTCATGGTTTGAAAATTGGATTATGCCAGTACTGTTGTTGCTTAATATAAGCTCAGGAATATTATTAGCTTTTAAAAAGAAGCGGCTTTTCAGATTTTTGCTTGCATTTCTGGCCATTTCGGCTCTAATGGTAATTACGGGTTTTATAAATTCTGCTATAGATAAGAATTTCAATTACGCTAAATTAGGATCCTATTTCATATTCTATGCTATTGTTACTGTTGAAATTGTAAAACAAGTTTGGAAAGCTAAATTTGTAAGTAAAAATGTAATTTTAGGATTGGTTTCTGGTTACATTTCTCTCGGTTTACTGGCATTCTTCCTATGTTTGACAATAGAAATTCTATATCCCAATTCATTTTCGGGATTAGCAATTGGGTCTGCTGGCACCTCTGAGATAACAGATCAATTAATGTATTATTCTTATATTACTTTGATGACAATAGGTTATGGAGATATTCTTCCTGTGACAGCAATAGCACAAAAAGCGTCTATATTTATTGGCTTAATAGGACAGTTTTATTTAGTGATTTTAACAGCTATAGTGGTCGGCAAATATATTAATCAGTTATCTCAATCAAATGAAAAAAATAGATAGAAAAGTATTAAATATTGTTGAGTTTATAGAAAAAGGAATAATTATAGTTTTACTCTTTTCCTTGCTTATTGTAGTATTGTATACATCAATAGTATTTATTGCTTTACTTTTTGGTGGAATTCTTGATGGCATAGAAAGTTCATTTTCTAGAGATAATAATATATTACGACATCTTCATAGTGTGTTTGGTGGCTTCTTGTCTGTTCTTATAGGTATAGAGTTGCTTCATACAATCAAAATGTATTTAAAAGAAGATGTAGTTCACGTAGAGATTGTATTGTTAGTTGCTTTAATAGGTGTTTCAAGGCATGTCATTGATTTAGATGTGACTCATCTAGAACCATTAACTCTTTTCGGAATAAGTGCTTTAATCCTTGTATTGTCAGGTGGCTATTATTTGATAAAGAAAGTAATCAGAAAACAATAGTAACTTCGGTAAAAACGGATAATAAAAAAGCACCTTTAAATTAATAAAGGTGCTTTTTTAAGATTTATAGTTTTGTCTTACATTTTAAAAGTAAAAACAGGTAGTTTAGAATGGTTTACTAAGTCTTCAGAAATACTGCCACCAAACAAATGGTTTAAGCCTGTTCGACCATGAGTAATCATGCCGATTGCGTCAATGCTGTGTTTGTCGGCATAGCCTAATATTGCCTCTTCCACATTGTAGTCTGAGATTAAAGCAACATTGTTTTTCCAATCATTACGATTCGTCATCGTTAATAAGTTCGAAACTCTTTCTTCGATTTCATCTGTGCTTAAGAAATGAGCGTTAGGAAGATTGATGTGCAATAAAGATACTTTTTTACTAAGATCACTTAATAGTTCAATAGCAGTATTTACTGCAGAAGCGCTATCTGGAGAAAAATCTGTAGCTATAACTATATGCTCAAAATCGATACTTTCCGGTTTAGATTTAACGACAAGAAGAGGTGTTTCACTATGTCGAACAACTTTTTCTGTATTAGACCCTAAGAATACACCTTCATAATCATTATGGCCTCTTGATCCCATAACGACTAAATCAGCTTTTAATTCGCTAGCAACTTGATCTACTTCTTTTAAAACCTTATGACTTTTAATCATTGGTGTAACAGTAATTCCTTCTAAATACGATTTGTCTAAAAAAGTTTCAAATTTTTTGTTGGTTAACATCAACATAAAGGCTGTTTCATCATTTCTTTCTGTACTTGAAGTCGAAAATATAGATTCAGAAAGCTCTAACATATGCATTACAATAAGTTCTGAATTATGCTTCTTAGCTATTGCTGCAGCTGTTTCTAAAGCGTACTCTGAATGCTGTGAGAAATCTACAGGAATTATGATTTTTTTCATGATTAATTTTATTTAATTTATGTTCAAAAATAGATAAACTATTGCAATTAATATACGATAAATAACATTATCTAGATTAATTATAAATGAATTATAGTCCTTATAAAATAATTAGATTCTTATTTTTGCAGTGTAAATAGCACCTCATGTACAAACTCTTAGTAAGACCGCTTTTTTTTCTTTTCGATCCTGAAAAAATACATCATTTTACATTTTCGTTAATTCGTTTATCATGTAAAATACCAGGTATGAAGTCACTCTTTAAAAGTGTTTATTTGGTTGAAGATAAATCCTTAGAGCGACATCTTTTCGGATTGCATTTTAAAAACCCAGTTGGACTAGCTGCAGGATTTGACAAGGATGCAAAATTGTATAACGAACTTTCGAATTTTGGTTTTGGGTTTATTGAAATAGGCACAATTACTCCTAAACCTCAGGTTGGTAACCCTAAAAAAAGGTTATTTAGACTAAAAGAAGACTCAGCAATAATTAATAGAATGGGCTTTAATAATGGTGGTGTTGATATAGCAGTTGAACATTTAAAGCAAAATAAAGGTGTGCTAATTGGCGGAAACATAGGTAAAAATAAAGTTACTCCTAATGAAAATGCTGTTGACGATTATAAAATATGTTTCAATACCTTGTTTGATTACGTCGATTATTTTGTAGTGAATGTAAGCTCTCCAAATACACCAAACTTAAGAGCTTTACAAGATAAAGAACCGCTTACTGAGCTTTTAAACACCTTGAAAACAGAAAATTCTAAAAAGGAACAGCCTAAACCAATATTGCTAAAAATTGCTCCAGATCTCACAGATGAGCAATTAATGGATATTATTGATATTGTAGCAGAAACAAAAATAGATGGCGTTATTGCTACTAATACAACGATTTCACGTGAAGGTTTAAATTCGGATAATAAATCTGAAGTTGGAGGATTAAGCGGAAAACCTTTAACGCATCGTTCTACAGAAGTGATTCGTTTTTTAGCTGAAAAAAGTAACAAAGCGTTTCCAATTATTGGAGTAGGAGGTATTCATTCTGCAAAGGATGCTCTTGAAAAAATTGATGCTGGTGCAGATTTGGTACAGCTTTATACTGGTTTTATTTATGAAGGGCCAAAATTGATAAAGCAAATTAATAAAGCACTCATAAAAAAAGCGAACCAATAAATTACTGATTCGCTTCCGTTATTATTTTAATTAAGACTAGTTTTTCACAAACTGAATTGTTGATGTACTACCGTCTTTTTTGAGTTCAATAAAATACATTCCATCACTAAACACTGAAACATCAATTGCTAAATCTGAAGTTTGTGAAATACGTTCAGTTTTTACAACCTGTCCTAACATAGTATATACTGAAAAACTATCTGGTAAATTGTTGGTATTAGATAATTTGATATTTAGAGTTGTATTTGCAGGATTTGGATAAACTGATATCGAATTATCTGCAAAATAATCCTCAACGCCTAATACTGCATTAGACATATACGTGATTTCACCTAAGTTATAATTACCTCCTGTTACAACTGTACTACCTTCTAGTGTAGTTAATGAGTAAGACCCAGTTCCTTCATTACAGCAAATACCATCACCAAAGCTATCATTGATTTCAAATGTGTAGCATTCGTTAGTACTTATTGTAAAGTTCTCTGTGAAAGATTGAAAATCATCAACACCTTCAACATAAGTTGGACTTGCATATAAAACAGTTCCGCTACTATTTTTCAAGTTCCACGATGTTTCAGCTGGATAATCATCTGTAACCAGATTTAATGTAAGTTGTGCTGTATTAATGTCATTTACGCCCACTTCAATATAGTCTGGATAAACCTTGGTTAAAGAGTTTGATCCATCAGAAATAGTAAGCGTCACATCATAAAGTCCACCACTCGTATAGGTGTGTGATGGATTTGGAATTGTATAATCAATAATATCATCACCATCAACATCCCATTGCCAAGAGGTTGCACCAACACTATTATCTGTAAAATCAACATCCAAAGTATTACTACATTCTATTGTAAAGTCAGATGCAATATCTACATTAAAACTTGGACAAGCCATAACTCCTCTCGACGCTTGATATGTAGCATAAATTCTACCATACTGTTGTTGAGAAAATTGTGTTCGACAAGGTTTACGAGAATAGGACATGATATTTAATGGGTCTGGATTAAAAAATTGCCCGTTAACATCACTAGCATTTCCTGTATACACACAAGAAGTAGATACATTCCCATAACCTAATTGAGGATCTGCAGGAGTATCGCAAATAAAATCTCCAGTAGTATCGCAATTTGAACCATCTACTAATTCTGATGTAAGAGTTCCATTGCTATTACCATGTGTGTGTGATAACGCAAAGAAATGTCCCATTTCATGTGATAATGTACTACCATTTATAGCACAAGAGTTATCCATTAAAATAACTTCTGGACCACCAGGAAAATATGCATAACCACATAATCCACTTCCAGAAGACGAACTCGTAACAGTATTTGCAAAGTAAATATTAATAACATTGTTAACACTATGTGCTGCAATCATTGCATCTTGTTCATCAGTTTCAAAATCATATAAATTGGAATCATCAATATAGTTTATGCCTTCACACAAGAAGAATTCTAGATATGCATTTGCATAAAAGCTATTCATAAGTGCTAACGCAGCATTAAATTGATTCAATTGAAGTCCACCAGTTCCAGAATCAGTTCTAATGATATGTGCTTTAATTGGCACAGAACTTATTGCTGTTGAAGAACGACCTAAAGCTAATCCATTAAATTCCTCTTCAAATTGTTGGATTTGAGGTAATAGTTGTTCAAAATAGGCTTGAGCTTCAGGACTGATAACCGTTCCACATTGTGGTTCGTCTTGGGCGTTGCTTAATAAGAATAAATTTAAAAACACAACTGTTATAATTGTGTTCTTCAGTAAGTATACTTTTTTCATAACTAAATTTTTGGGCTAAAAATAATAATGTAAAAATAGTAAAAATCGATTAAACATCTAATTTAATCGATGAAAGACAAGGCTTTATTAGTTAAGAACCAACCTTTTTGTTGATAAAGAGCCATCTTCAAGTTCTAGTCTTACTAAATAAACACCTTTATGTAAAGCTGTCAGATTTAAGTTTAAATTAGAATCTAGATTTTGATTTTTAATAGTGGCTACTTGCTTTCCTAAGACATCAAATACCATTGCTTCTTTTAAAATATTAGCACTAGATGTGCTTATTTTGATTATCCCATTAGAAGGATTTGGATATACAATTACCCTTGCTAAATCTTGATTTTCAACACTAAGAACTTCATTTAATGAAATTGTAATAGTGCCAATTGGCTTAGCATTAAAAGGACCATCATTAATTAAAACTGAAATTGTTTCAGGATTAGGTAGTGTTGGTGAATTTGATGAGGCATACATGGTACCACTATCTGTACCTGCATCATATGGAAATAATTGAATGCTTATTTCATTGGCCCAAGTACCTCCTTCTCTCAGATTAATACCATCAATAGCAATCATCCAATCTGGACTGGGTGCGATCATTGATACTAAACTTAATAAAGGGAAATTTGAATTGACTACAACACCACTTAAAGTTGCTGAACTAATATTATCAAAAGGAGAAAGTGGTTCTTGCAACCATTCGTATGCATTACCATTTGTGATTTGAGTGCTAACTTCTGAAAACAATACATCGTTATTTCCTGCTTCGGCTACATTTTTCACTCCAGTTGAAGCTAATGCTCCCATTTCAACTAAAGTATAATTATCATTATGTGTTGTGCCAACAAGATTTGACCAATGTGCATTCCCTGGAATTGCAGCTGTACTGTTTCCATTTATAGGATCAATAATTTCATTTTCCCAATCACTCGTAAATGTAATATCGTAACTAGCTGTAGATTGAGAATAACCTGTTCCTATTTGTGAAACAACTATTAAAAAGATAAGGGATTTAAAAGATAAAGTAAAGTTTTTCATGTGATTACAGTTTAGTTATGAAGTTATTCAGTCGTAAATGCATTTTATTTCCTTACAGTAGTTTTTAATATTATTTTTGCTGAAAACAAAACACACTGAATTACGATTTACTTATATCATTTGTAATTGCCACTTCTGTATTAGCAATGTCTCCTGGACCAGATAATATTTACGTGCTTATGCAAAGTATAGTAAACGGAAAGAAATTTGGTTTGGCTACTGTTGCAGGCTTGATTTCTGGTTGTTTAGTACATACGACATTAGTAGCTTTTGGAGTCTCTGCCATTATAAAAGAAAATGATTCCCTCTTTTTTATAATCAAACTATTTGGCGCATTGTATTTACTCTATTTAGCCTATAAAGTGTTTAGGTCATCATCTGAGTTGAAATTAAACACAGAGCATATTCCTGAAAAAAGTGTATTTCAGCTTTTTAAGCAAGGATTCATTATGAATGTTTTAAACCCTAAAGTATCTATTTTCTTCCTAGCTTTCTTTCCTGGTTTTTTATTTAGCAATACATTAAATACGGTTATTCAGTTTTATGTGCTAGGCTTATTATTTATGTTTGTTTCTGCTGTGATTTTCTCTGCAATTGCAATTTTAGCAGGTTCAATTTCAGAATATATAAAGCAACATAAGCGTATTGGTTTGTATCTAAAATGGATGCAAATAATTGTATTTGTTGGTATTGCGATCCTAATTTTTACTTCTGAAAAATAGATTTAAAAACAGAATCTTAATCACTATATTTGGCTAGATGAACAAACCACTTAAATTAATTGAATGTCCTAGAGATGCTATGCAAGGTATCAAGGATTTTATTCCTACTGAGAAAAAGGTACAGTACATTCAATCGCTTTTAAGAGTTGGTTTTGATACCATTGATTTCGGAAGTTTTGTTTCGCCAAAAGCCATTCCTCAAATGGTTGATACAGCTGAAGTATTATCAAAACTGGATTTGAGTAATACGACAAGTAAGCTATTAGCAATTATTGCAAACACTCGTGGTGCAAATGATGCTTGTCAGCATCCAGAAATTGATTATTTAGGATACCCTTTTTCAATATCTGAAAATTTTCAAATGCGTAATACGCATAAAACGATTGCGCAATCTGTTATAACACTTTCTGAAATTTTAGAGCTAGCGAATACACATAACAAAGAAGTTGTGGTATACATTTCTATGGGTTTTGGAAACCCTTATGGAGATCCTTGGGATGTTGATATTGCTGTCTCTTATACACATCTGACGCTGCCGACGATCTACTCTGTGTAG
>OJDV01000383.1_pt1 | contig 15914 bp, 13 predicted proteins | sample 1592911 | NCBI WGS metagenome assembly OJDV01 (sample SAMN05416860, study PRJEB24817) | seawater metagenome | isolation source: Sea water | place: Canada:Atlantic | collected 2013-11 | reverse complement strand
CGAGATTTCTGCCTGTCTCGTGGGCTCGGAGATGTGTATAAGAGACAGCATTTGGGCAGTTTTAAAAAACCAAAATCTCTGCAAGTTTTTAATCAAGTATTCAATTAGAAATATCTTTACTTTTTATGAAGTTTATTAAAATACTAGTTATTTGTTTATGCGTTGTTTTTAGCGCAAATGCTCAAGATATTAAAGTTCTTGATCAAGAGACGCAAATACCAGTAGTTGGAGTTACTATTTATAATTCTAAAAAAGACAAATCTATTATTACAGATATTGATGGTAAAGCTTCTTTAAACCAATTTGATAGTAATGAAACAATTTACTTTCAAAACATACTTTATATTAAGTACTCCGCTAAAAAGTCTTCAATAATAAAAAATAATAATGTTGTTTATTTAAAGCCTAATATAGAAGGTTTAGACCAAGTAGTGATTTCTGCTTCAAAGTTCGAACAAAGTAAACGCGATATTCCTCAAACCATAATAAATGTAAATTCTGCAGATATCCAGTTTGCAAATCCACAAACGAGCGCAGATTTACTCGAAGGTACAGGAAATGTGTATATTCAAAAAAGCCAACTAGGAGGAGGAAGCCCTATTATTAGAGGTTTTTCTACTAACAGACTTTTAATTACTGTTGATGGTGTTAGAATGAATAATGCCATATTTAGAAGCGGTAATTTACAAAACGTGATTTCTATTGACCCGTTTTCAATTCAAAACACAGAAATTACTTTAGGAGCTGGTTCAGTTGTTTATGGTAGTGATGCAATTGGTGGTGTTATGAGTTTCTACACTCAAAAACCACAATTATCTTATAAAGATTCATTGTATTTTAATGCAAATGCTGTTGCCAGGTATGCCACAGCAAATAAAGAGAAAACTGGACATTTAGATTTTAACTTTGGTTTAAAAAATTGGGCGTTTTTAAGTAGTATTAGTTATACTGATTTTGATGATTTAAGAATGGGTAAACATGGTCCTGATGAGTATTTAAGACCAGAATATGTTGAAACTGTAAATGGTACAGACGTTATTGTGCAAAATAGAAACCCAAGAGTTCAAGTGCCTACTGGTTATGACCAAATCAATTTTCTACAAAAAGCTAGATATGAACCTAAAGAGAATTTAAGTTTTGATTTAGGTTTATACTATTCAACCACGTCTTCGTATTCAAGATATGATAGATTAATTAGATATCGAGGTGATGAATTACGATCAGCAGAATGGAATTATGGGCCACAACGTTGGTTTATGGGGAATTTTCAAGTGACTAAGCTAAGTAGTAGTTCTAATTTATATGATAAAATTCAGGCAACTGTAGCTTACCAAAATTTTCAAGAGAGCAGATTTGATCGTGATTTTCAGTCTAGCATAAGAAATATTAGGGAAGAAGCTGTAGATGCTTATTCCTTTAACCTTGATTTGGAAAAAGACGTAAGTGATAAAAGCAGTGTTTTTTATGGCTTAGAGTATGTTTATAATAAAGTGAAGTCTGAAGGTTCTACTAAAGATATTTCCACCAATGAATCAAGTTCAGCAGTATCAAGATATCCTAATAACTCAAATTGGCAATCGATGGCAGCTTATGCAAGTTTCAAATATAAACCAAATTCTAAGTTTGTATTTCAATCTGGTTTAAGATATAATTATGTTATAGCTAATGCCGATTTTACTGAAAACAATGAGTTTTTGAACCTTCCTTTTGATAGTTCAAAAATTGATACAGGAGCTTTGACAGGAACCGCTGGAATTAGTTGGATTCCAAGTAAAATGATTCAGTGGAAACTAAATGCATCAACAGCATTTAGAGCTCCTAATATTGATGATATTGGCAAAGTTTTTGATTCTGAACCTGGCTCTGTTGTGGTGCCAAATCAAAACTTAAAGGCAGAGCATGCCTATGGAGGAGAACTTGGCTTAAAACTTAATTTTGATGATGTTTGTATTATTGATATGGCAACATACTATACGTTTTTAGATAATGCTTTAATACGAAGTGACTATACCTTAAATGGTGATTCTCAAATCATGTATGATGGAGAATTAAGTAATGTTCAAGCCATACAAAATGCTTCTAAGGAACGTATCTATGGTTTTGAAGCTGGTATTCAACTTAAATTTTCTGAAAGCTTAAAAGTTATATCTCAATATAATGTTGTTGGAGGAACTCAAGAAGATAATGGTATGGAGGTTCCTGTAAGACATGTTGTCCCAAACTTTGGCAATACACATATGGTTTGGCAAAAAGAGAAGCTTCAAATTGACGTGTTTGCAGAATATAATAGTGAATTATCATTTGATCAACTAGCACCTTCAGAACAGTCTAAAGATTTTATTTATGCTTTAGACAGCAATGGGAATCCGTATGCTCCTTCATGGTATACTCTTAATTTAAGAACGCAATATCAATTGTCTAAAGCGGCAACTATTACAGCTGCTTTAGAAAACATAACAGATCAACGATACCTGACCTATTCTTCAGGTATTACGGCTCCAGGAAGAAACTTGATTGTATCTTTAAAATACAGTTTATAATACAAAAAAGGCCTCAAACATAGTTGAAGCCTAATTTCATTTTGGTTTTTATTATTTAGTTGCTCTTAACAGCTCGTTTGGTTATCGTCTGTCCATTTGATAAATTTACTTTAGCGATATAAACTGTTTGGCTTAAGTTGTTTAATTCAAATATTTCAGTAGAATTATTGCCCTCTAAATTGTAAAGTGTTCTACCTAAAAGATCTATAATTTCAATAGTATTAATTGTTAAGTTATTTCCAACTGAAAATTTCACATTTCCGTTTTGTAATTCAACTATAGTGAGTTGGTTTGAATCAATTTTGTTTTCATCAATGGATAAGGCCTCTGATTGGAAAACAATTTCGAAACGATCAGATGAATTTCCGTATGAAGTTGTAAATATGTAATCTGACTCGGTTAAATCATGGACTATATTCAGTAGATTATCTTTTAAATAAACCGTCACATCGTTTAATATACCTTCGGTTTGATATAGAGAGATAGTCAATTCACCTAATATTCTAGAGTTATGACCTATTGGAATAATATCTTCTAAAGTAAATGTTGGTCTACCTTGAATCCCATATTCATATTGGTTTGTTGCATCTTTTGAGTAAAAATCAATATAATTAGAACCTTTTAAGCGAATACCATCATAAAGCCTGTCTTTTCCTAATGTTGCATCGTCTATATATCCAATTAATATTTGACTAAATGCGCCATCAGAATTTGTCATATTAATCCACATTCTATCTTTTTCGATATTAGAAAGTGAAGAGGCTTCTGAATTTCGAAAGAAGTCATTATTATTATAGATTCTATTACGCATGTTATTAGTGAATTCCACATTACCAGCAGTGATAGCATCTATAAAAAAGCCTTGCCCTGAAGCGATATATCCAGTCGGGACATTACTAACTACAGTACCAGTTGAAGATGTCCCAACACCACCAACACTATTATACATAGCATAATCATTAGAATTGAAATTGTAAACAGCAGGACCAGGATTACTAATTGAAATATCATCTTCATGCGTCCATAGATACACAGTACCACTTAAGTTGGTGTTATGAGCAACAAATTCATCTACAAATATTGCAGAAGGATATGGGTTGCCTAAAAGATTCCAGTCGTCAGTTGTGTCAGCAGCATTTTGACTTAAAGCCACAGGAACTGTTATTATACCAGTATTTAATCTTCCATTAAATAAAATGTTACGTTGATGAACACCTACACCAGTAGTCATGGCTGCATAACCGTTACCACTAGACATTGTAGCATAATGATTGGTCCATGCATCTTGAGTGTCATCAAAACCATCTGCACCAGGAACACCATCAGGATCTTGGACATCAAAAAATTGAGATGTATTAAAGCTATATATTCTACCTGTACGGAATCCAGTTAAAACTGTTTGGGCAGTAATTCCCGAACTAGAATAGTCTACAGGAGAAGACCAATACGTATAGTCGAAAGTCTCCATGTCTGTAGTTGTTTTATTAACATTCGTGGTGCCATTATTCGTTACAGTACCAGTATCGTCTATCATTACTAAAGAGCCTTCATTTTCAATATCTAATGTTGAATTTACAATTAAATCGTAATTTATTTCAACATAGTCACCATCCCTAATGTTTAATGTGCCAGAATCGATAGTTAGTGAACAAGCACTAAAATCACCATGAGTAGTAGTGTCATAACTGAAATTTATAGTTGCAATTGTATTAATATCTGGTGTGCCATTATCCCAAGTGCCTGGTGAAACCCAAGTTGTACTACGGGTAGTAATTCTTACAGCTTCACTAGCTGTAAAACAAGTGTTTGTGTCTTCTCTAACTTGACAATAGTACTGATAGTTAAATAAGCCAATAGTATTTGAAATGTTTAGTGTAACTGTAGTAACTCCACTGTAAGGGGCAACGTTTGATAACGCAGTCCAACCTGGACTTCCAGCAATAGAAACAAACCATTGGTATTCTAGATCTTGAGTATCGGCAGGAACTGGCCCAGTATACCCTTCCATGCCAGCTACAGTAAATGATGCTGTAGTGTCACATGCAGAAACTGGTGCTATAGGTTCTAATGTGACTATAGGAGGAGTTCCAGTTGAGAAATCAAAAAGACCAATATCTGAGTAATCATTTGTAGTAATACAAGTTGAAGCTCCTGACCCTGACCAATCAATAATATTCCATTGGGTTTCATCAAAAACAGGGTTAGGCAATGGAGATGCGGTATTTAATCTTCTAAAATCAAAACCTCTATCTCCAGAAATAGGTGCGCCTGTTAGTCCATCCACCCAACTATCGTCTGCAAAACCACCAAAGGCATCTATTATAGTACCAGTATTAAAATCATACAAACCAATAAAATCGTGAGCGCTTATTTTAACATTAACTCCTGATAAAATAGAACTAACCTGATCTCCATAAGTCCCATCTCCACCTGGAGTAGAGCAAAGAAAACCTCCTAAAACCCCTGTTGTTCCGGTTGTTAAAACAAACGTTTGACCAGCATTAATTGTTCCAGAAAGTTGCTGAACTATTGGTAATGGATTATCTGAAGGAGTTGGAAGTTGACTTCCATTACTACCATTAGCATAAATCCTAATTTCATAGTCAGTTAAATTAATATTTGAAGCAGTTGGGTTATAAATTTCAATATAGGTTAAACTTCCATATGTGGCATCTGTGATTTCACTAATAAACAACTCAGTTAAAGGAGAATTACCTTCACAAGAGTCAATTATAGTATCAATTATTGTAAAAGGAGCTGTTGCAGGACATCCAGAATCGTCCAAAATTTCAATAGTACCAGAAAGTGCAGTTGAAGGCACTGTAACTTCCATAATTGTACTAGAAAGATTATTTATAAAAGAAGCTGGAGTACCATTAAATGTTGCTGTAGCGGTTGCAAGATTAGTTCCTGTAACAGTTACAACAGTGCCAGTAGGTCCAGATGTAGGTGAAACAGAAATACTTCCTGCAGCGCATACGGCTTCTCCTTCCACATCAAATGTATAAGTTGCTTCAGCTGTATCTGGATCAGAATTAATTATTCTAACAGTATCTGTTTTAGTACCAATAGGGCTCTGCGGATTAAATACAATTTCAAATGAAGCAGGAGGATCCGTTGGTGTAATTGTTAATGGTAATGTAGGTAAGTTTTGTAAGCTGAAGTTTGTCCCTATATCAAGACTAATTGATGTAATATCTAAATCTAAATTCCCTTCATTTAGTATATAATAGGTTTTTGCTACAGTTGAACTACCTATAGGAGTAGCTGCGAAAACAGTATTATAACCAGTGCTAGCAGGAGATGTATCAGGAATAGTGCTAAATGTACTTTTTGTAACATTAATGTCAGCTGCTGGAGTATCACATTGAGAAATTAATGAGTTTATGCCAGGAGAACCTCCAACTGCCACCTCATGCCAATCAGTACCAGTATCTGAATTATCAGCAGCATTTGTATTAAAGTGGAGAGATGAACCATTTCCATCTCCACCATCAAAATCATCATAATTTACAATATCTACTAAAGTAATGCCATCATTTGCAATAATTTCAATATTTATACCTGCGCCATTAGGACTATTATTTAAAATTGGAGGGAAACCACTAACATAATCTGCTGTAAATGGACATCCCACATTAAAAGTTCCATCAAAAGTTTCACCTATATTAATAGTAATACAATCACCACTTGCAATAGTAGATCCTGTTGAAGGAAACGTAAATATAGTGGTGTTACTAACTTCAATTGTATAATCGTTAAGTACTTGAGCAACTCCAGAGGTATTACAAATTTCAATCCACTCATCATCTATACCAGCTGTATTATACATAATCTCTGTAATAATAACATCTGCAATTACGGGTGTTTCATCGTCAACAATTGTTAAAATATGTTGTGTCGTTCCGGCTATAGCCGCAGAAATTCCTCCAGTTGGATTACTTAAATTTAAAACAACTGTTTCATCAGCTTCGTAAATTAAATCATCATTAGAGATGAAAATAGTGAAACATTGATCTGCACTAGTATTTGCAGGAAAGGTTACCGTGAACGGAAAGGCTATTGCAGCAGGAGAACCAGCGCCATCATCATAATCAAATCCATTGGTTGCAGAGGAGCTTCCATCTAAAAGAACATCTGCTGTAGTAGCAACAGTAGCTGAAGGATTAAGAATGCTTACACAAATATTTATTGATACTCCGTTTTCAACTAAAGACGATGAAGCAACTGCAAAACTCAAATACGTATCTGTACAAACAGAAGTGTGTCCTGCTCCAGCAGGACCAGTAGCGTAAGTTGCAACAACCCATTCAGAGTCCGTTAAATTGGTTCCTGCAGAAGTTGTCCAATTCGTGTTAGGACTACAAACGCTTGTTTTTCTTGTCATTTTATCATCTCTCGTGCCATTTGTAATTCCTGCAACAGCCCAACCTGAACCTGGATCAGGACCGTCAGTACCAATGGCATCAATAAGTGTAAATGTTCCAGCAATATCTTTGGCTAAGCCTACCGCATCATCACCATTCCATGAAGTAATACTATTATATAAGTCTGCTCCCGGAACATCAGTTGGATTATTTCCAATCACATAAGTTGTCCCATCTAATAAGTTTCCTGATAAGGCTAATGTGAATTCTGGCCAAGAGCCTCCATTAGAAATTCGCCATATTTCATAATCACTTAAATCAACAGTAGCTCCAGTACCATTATAGATTTCAACATATTTACTATTGGCAGTAGTCCCATCTGCATATTCAGAAATGATCAAGTCAGAAACCTGTCCATAAGAAGACAAAATACCACACAGAAATGTGATTACGATAAGGGCGTAATTTTTTTTCATAAGGATAATCTATTAATTGCCATGAAGGCAAGCTAGCAAATCTAATCAAAAATAGTTAAAAATGAGCGGTTTAAGGCAGGAATTTTATTAACAAAATGTTATATTTTTGTAAAATGATTCCACAAAAAACATATACTGTTGACCAAGCACAAAAACGATTAGAGCATTATTGTGCTTATCAAGAACGATGTCATAAAGAAGTGAATCAAAAATTGTACGAAATGAAGATGATACCTGAGGCGAGAGATAAAATTATAGTACACTTACTTCAGCATAATTTCTTAAATGAAGAACGTTTTGCTAAAGCCTTTGTGCGAGGGAAATTCAGAATAAAAAAATGGGGAAAGCAAAGGTTACAGTTAGAATTGAAACGAAAAGATATTAACAAAACAATTATTACAATAGCTTTAAAAGAAATTGATATCGATGAGTATTTCAACACTTTTAATGAGCTAGCTTTAAAAAGGGTGGAAATGATAAGAGAAACTAACGCTCAAAAAAAACGAAAAAAATTAGCTGATTACCTCTTTTATAGAGGTTGGGAAAGTCAGTTGGTTTACGATAAAATACGTGAATTAATTCCATAAAAAAAGCACCTTTTATATTCAAAAGATGCTTTTTTTATTATGTTGTTTTTAGCTTATAAACTAAATGTTGCTCCAATATTCACTGTAAACTGGTTGTGAATGTAATAACTAACTTTTGACTTGTCATTACTATACTTTGCTAAAGGGAAATTAGCTTCGGTAAAGACACCAAACCCATCAGTAAAAAAATAACGTGCTCCAACGTGACCACCAAAACTTTTTAAACCAAGGTTTAAACCAGGATAAACATCAAAATTATCATCAACATTTATCACATTCCCTAAATTAGCATTAAATCTGGCCTTTAAATCAAAACGTCTACCAAAACCAGCACTTAATCCGCTATCAATTCCTAAAGCATAAGTAGATGAAACTCCTACAGAAATATTGTCTCCTAAGCCATAATCGAAGCTTGCATTTAAACCTCTAGCTTGATCTTGCAAGTTTGCACCAACCTGAAATTTTTGATCTCCTTTTCCTTTAAATACTTGTGCATTTACTAACGAAACGGATACTAATGCGATAATAAAAAATATTTTTTTCATTGTAATTGTCTTATAATTTGAGTCTGCAAATATATACAAGTTTTTAATATTGAAGTGTTTCAACTAAAATCTCTTATTCGTAACAGAAATTGCTTGTTTGTTTTTCCAATCTATCCATTTTTGACCTTTGATTTGTCTCATCATATTATCAAAGTGACGCATAATAACAACATTGTAAATTGCTTTACCTAAATTTTTTGGACGCCTAGCAATCGCACGCAAACTCATTGAAAATCCTGGAGTTAAATATTTCATGTAATGCCAATAACCTTCTGGCATATATAAAATTTCGCCATGATTTAATTGACATTGCCATCCTTTTGCATGTTTTAGAGCAGGCCATTTATTAAAATCTGGATTAGAAAAATCAATATCTTCTCTTGTAATTAAGGAATGTGGAATTTTATATAAATAGTCATTTTGTTTTTGATCAAACAAAATACACTGTTTCTTACCTTGAAAATGAAAATGAAAAATGTTTGCTAAGTCAATGTCATAATGCATAAACGTGTGAGAGTTTCTTCCGCCAAAAAAAAGGAATGGTAGACTCTTCATTAGTTTTAAACCAAAATCAGGATACCTAAAATCCTGTTGTAATTGCGGAATTTCCTTTAAGATATTCCAAAGAAAAACACGATACTTCGTAGGTTCACTTTTGAGTAAATCTACATAGTCACTCATTTTCATTTTTGCATGAGGATCGTTAAAATTATCTTTATAATCAACAGGTCTATCATCGTATAAAGGAACAATTTTGTCACCAGCAACAGCTTTCATGTAATCTAAACTCCATTTGCTATATGCTGGCCAATCTTCAATAAATCGCTCAATAACCACAGGTTTTTGTGGTTTAAAGTAGTTTGCGATAAATTCCTTTTTGGTGATGCTTTTCACACGAGGAATATCTTGAAGATTCAGTGTTGACATCAGAAAATGATAATGGTTAAAGTTAAGAAAACGTTGCTGTACTAAATAAATTGTATATTAAAATTTAGCCTTCTAGTTGTCTTTGTTGATTTTGTACTTGTTAGAATTTGAAACAATCAGTAGATAAGGTAGGCCCATTAAAATTGCTCCAAAAAGCGTAAACATTTCAATTTTTGGGTTTTCAAGCCATTTGGAAATGAAATAACCTAAAATCATAATAAAAGCCATTCCGAACATTGCGTTTCTAAAAACACTAGCGAGACCATCTACATCATATTGCTTCCGTTCTTTTTCAGACATGGTGTTATAACCTGCTATCAAAAAATACATCTTACCATATTTTATAGCAATACCCAATAAAACAAAAATAATTGAGACAGTAATTAACATGATTATTTAATTGCTTTAGCTTTTTCCTTTGCCTCTAGATTACGTTCAATAGTGTGTTCTGGTCTCGACCATTTTGGTTTCTCACCTAAAGGTTGATATTGAGAGTCTTTGGCTTCTACAGATTCAGGTTGCATTTTTTTGATAAATGGTTTTTGTGGATTCAATCCTAACATTTTAAACATTTCCATATCCTCACTTACGTCTGGATTTGGTGTTGTTAATAGTTTATCACCAGCAAAAATAGAATTTGCTCCTGCAAAGAAACACATCGCTTGACCTTCTCTTGTCATTTCAGTTCTACCAGCACTAAGTCGCACTTGAGTTTCTGGCATCACGATTCTTGTTGTGGCTACCATACGAACCATATCCCAAATTGAAACAGGTTGTTGGTCTTCAAGTGGTGTTCCTTCAACCGCTACTAATGCGTTTATTGGAACCGATTCTGGTTGTGGATTTAAAGTTGATAAAGCGACTAGCATTCCTGCTCTGTCTTCAGCTTTTTCTCCCATACCAATAATTCCTCCAGAACATACTGTAACGTTAGTTTTTCGAACATTATCAATAGTTTCTAAACGATCTTCATAGCCACGCGTAGAAATCACTTCTTTATAGTATTCTTCGGAAGAATCTAAGTTATGATTGTATGCGTATAAACCAGCTTCAGCTAAGCGTTGTGCTTGGTTTTCAGTAATCATACCAAGTGTACAACACACTTCCATATCTAGTTTATTGATGGTTCTTACCATTTCTAAAACTTGATCAAATTCTTCACCATCTTTTACATTTCTCCATGCGGCTCCCATACAAACTCGAGAACTTCCTGAAGATTTTGCTCTTAAGGCTTGAGCTTTCACATGTTGAACTGTCATAAGATCATTACCTTCAATATCTGTGTGATACCTTGCAGCTTGTGGGCAATAACCACAGTCTTCAGGACAACCACCAGTTTTAATTGATAATAATGTTGATACCTGAACTGTATTAGGATCATGGTGCTTTCGATGTAAGGTTGCAGCATCATATAATAGTTCCATTAAAGGGGTATTGTATATCTCTAGAATTTCTTCTTTAGTCCAATTGTGTCGTGTTTCGCTCATAGGTCAAAAATAAAATATTAAATAAAGATATTATATAAACTAGGTTTTAAATATGAATTGTTTTTTAACAATTTTTACTTAGATAGAATTATGCTCACAGCATTTCCTCCAAATCCAACTGCATTTACCATGACTTTGTTTATTTGTTTAGGAACTTTAGCTTCTAAATACGGAATTGCAATGAATTCTTGATGTTGTATCATTAGTATAGCCATTTCAATATTTGACATACCAGAAGCTCCAAGACTATGACCAATTTTCCATTTGTTATTTGTAAGCGCAGGTATATTAGTCTTAAAAACGGATTTAACCGCATTTATTTCAGCTTGATCTCCTTTTATCGTTCCAGGAGTATGGGTGACTATAATATCAATGTCTTCTGGTTTTAATTCTCCTAAAGACATAGTCATAGATCGCTGAAAACAAATAGCATTTGTAGATAGAGAAGCATTATGTTCTAAAATTTCAGTAGCATAACCGATACCAATTATTTTCGCTAACGCATTTGATTGCTCTCCAAATTCTAAACATGCCATTGCTGCTCCTTCACCTAGAATCATGGTGTTTTCAGTTTTGTTGAGGTTTAGTGACTGATTTGGATATTTGGTTTTTGTTGCTTGAGCATAAATTTTTAAGGCTTGCATTTGTGCAATAGTAAATGAAGTAAGAGGCGCTTCACTTCCTCCAACTAGAAATTTATCACACATTCCAGAGTTTATCCAAGCAATACCATTAAGCATAGCATGCAAGGCGGAAGAACAGGTTATAGAATGAGATATTTCTGGTCCTTTAGTTTGTAAATCATGAGCGACCCAAGAAGAGATGTTTCCTAATGTAGTCGTAGGAGAAGTTAAGGTTTCTGCATTGTTGTTTTCAAGAAAATTTTTGTGGTAGTGTTCAAAAAGTGCTGTTGCGCCTCTTGAAGATCCAATATTTATTCCGAAGTTGTCCGAAGTATCCCAATTTGCGTTTTTAACGGCTTGTCTAGCGCTGTAAATTGCATAAAGAACAGATTCGTCGAGTCTTTTATATTTTGTGTTAGATTGTCTTAAATGATCAATTTCATTTTTTAATTCGGAAGACATTTTTGCAACCCAATTTCCATCTTTATTTGTGAAAAAGTGTTGGTCATTTTTATAGTTATTCCAAATGTCTTCAGGAGTTTTACCTAAAGGAGAAATAGAAGAAATAGATGTTATTGAAATGGGTTTTTGCAAGTGTCTAGTTTTATAATTGCAAAGCTAAACTATTTCTAAAGCATCTTCAATAACTTGATACACCTTTTGTAATTGTTCTTCTGAAATAACATAAGGTGCTTGAATATAAATGGTGTTTCCTAAAGGTCTTAAGAATATTCCATTTTTCATAAAGAACTGAAAGAGTTTGTCGCGCAAATCGCCATAGCGTTCCATTTCGATATTTAAATCTAATGCGAAAATAATTCCGGTTTGACGAATTGAAGCTACTTTGGGATGCTTTTTAATATGTTCACCAAACTGTTGATGAGAAGTAATAATTCGTTTTATGCTATCTTGAATGTCATCAGAATTCAGTAATTCAATTCCAGCCAAAGCTGCAGTACAAGATAATGGATTTGCAGAATAGGTATGACCATGAAACAATCCTTTACTCATATCATCACTATAAAAGGCATCGTAGATGTTTTGGGTACAACTCGTAATTGCCATTGGCAACAAACCTCCAGTTAAGGCTTTACTTAAACAAATGATATCTGGTTTGTTCTCTATATGATCGGAAGCAAAAGGTCTTCCGGTTTTACCAAAGCCTGTCATTACTTCATCGGCAACTGTTATGACTTGATGTGTTTTACAGAAGTTCAATATTTCATTTAAACCTTCCGCATTATGCATTTTCATAGCAGCAGCTCCTTGCACTAAAGGTTCGTATACAAAACCTGCAATTTCATGTTTAGAGACTAATTCTTCTAGTAGGTTTAAAATACTGTCATGATTCTCTCCATTAGGTGTTGGAATGCGTTTAACATCTAAAAAGAAATCTTCAAAAGGACCATTATAAATTGATAATCCTGAAACACTCATTGCTCCAAAGGTATCACCATGAAAACTATCTTCGAAAGCAATTAATACTTTGCGTTTTTCACCACGATTGAAATGATATTGTAATGCCATCTTAATACCAATCTCCACAGAAGTAGATCCATTGTCACTAAAAAAGAGTTTGTTTTGATTTTCTGGAAGAATCTCAATTAAAGTTTCTGAAAGCTTAACGGCTGGCTCATGCGTAAACCCACTAAAAACAACTTGATCTAAAACTTGCATTTGATTAGAAACCTTCTGGGTTATATAAGGATTACAATGTCCATACATACATGTATACCAAGACGCAATTGCATCAATATATTCATTACCATCTTCGTCAAATAGAATACATCCTTTCGCTTTAGTGATTGCAATTGTTTCAGGATGCAATTTGTGTTGCGTTAATGGATGCCAAATGTGTTTTTTATCTCTTTGTTTTAAGCTCATAGATTATCTCTAAATTCTTCTGCATATGCTTTCACCACATTTTTGTCAAAATAAGGTTCTTCTTCAATGCGACCAATCACGTTTACATTAGTCATTTTTTTTATGATATCTTCTGTTGTTTTATGTTCATTACCATTGAAAATAACAGATACATCAAATCCTTTGTCCTTCAGTAAAGTTAAAGTTAAAAGCGAGTGATTAATACTTCCTAAATAATGTCTTGAAACCACAATAACTTTATAATTTGGTTTGATTAGATCTAAAATCGTATTATTTTCATTTATAGGAACTAATAATCCTCCAGCACCTTCAATTACTAAATTGTTCTTAGTCTTAGGAGGTTTTATATGTTTAAGCTCTATAGAAACACCTTCCATATCTGCTGCAGCATGAGGACTCATGGGAGTTTTTAAAGCGTAACTGTTTTTGTGAAATTTTGATAGTTTATTTGATATTAATTGTTCAACCTTTTTAGTGTCGCAATGTTCTAATTCACCTGCTTGAATAGGTTTCCAGTAATCTGCTTCGAGAGCTTCAGTAATAATAGCAGAAGCCACAGTTTTCCCAACATCAGTTCCTATACCTGTAATGAAATATGTGTTCATTAAAAAATGGTTTTACAATCGTTACAAATGTGTTTTGTCTTTTCAAAAAAAGGAAAGAGCATGTAAAATAGATTCTTCCGTTCTAAAGGTGCTATCAAAGTATGATTAGAATTGCACGATGGACAATGAATAGCATTTCCGTCGTCATCAAGTTCATACGGTCTTATGTCATTAAAAATTTTTAATGCTTTTTCAAAATCATTATTCAGAACTAAAAGTTTCACACCACCAATGGCTTGACTAATTAAAGGGTCAGAATCTATAGTTTTTTCATCTAATAACATAACTGAAATTCCTTCGTTTTCGAGTTTAGATTTTGTGATTTGAGCTTCTGTCGAATAAGGAAACGTAGTAAGAATTGTATAATTATCTATCATAAAGATGAATTGATTTTAAACAAAAGTAGCAAGTAACTCTAAGACTTTTGTCATTTCTTCAGAAGAATTATAACTGTGTAAACACAAACGCAACCGTTCTTTTCCCTTGGCAACCGTTGGAGATAAGATGGCTTTTACATCAAAACCATGATTTTGAAGTTCTTGAGCAATACGTTTTACATTTTCATTTCCTGAAATCACACAGCAATGTATTGCAGAATGACTTTCGATAAATAGCCTTTGTAATTTGAGTCGTTCTATTTCTGAATTAAAGAATGTAATATTACTTTGAAGTGTTTTTATTTGAGCTATTTTGTTATCATTCTGACTGAAAAGTTCATCATATGAGGTTTTAATTGTAGCCAAACTATGAGGAGGAAGTGCAGTGGTATAAATAAATGGTCTTGAAAAATTGATGAGGTAATCTTTAAGGTCTTGATTGCATAAAACAGCAGCACCATGAGCACCTAACGCTTTTCCAAACGTAATGATTCTTGCAAAAACAGAATCTTCGAGTTGTAGTTGACTTATAAGACCCTTGCCATTTTCTCCAAAGACACCAACAGCATGAGCTTCGTCTATTATGAGTTTGGCATCATATTTTTTAGTTATCTGTGACAATTCTGTCAAATCTGGAGAATCACCATCCATAGAGAATACAGATTCGGTAACGATGTAAATGTCATTTTCGTTTTGAACTTGTTTCAGGATCTCTTCTAAATTAGTCAAATCATTATGCTTAAACTTAAAGGCTTTTGCATGACTCATTGTAATACCATCACGAATGCTGGCATGGCAATATTCGTCATAAAAAACAACATCGTTTCGTTGTGGAACACATGAAAAGAATCCTAAGTTGGCATCATAACCAGAATTAAAAATTAATGCAGTTTCCGAATTATGAAACCCACTTATTTGCTGTTCTACAATTTGATATAGTTTATGATTTCCGGATAGTAAACGAGAACCTGTTGCACCGTTTTGGATGCTATTTTGTTCAACTAAAACTTTAGATGCTTTGTCAAATATGTCTTTAGCCCATGAGAATCCCAAATAGTCATTAGAAGAAAAATCGACAAGATGGTTTGATTTCCCTAATTGACGGAAGGCATTTTCTTGTTGTCGTTTCTCTAGTTTGTTTTTGAGTTTTTCAGGAAGCATTAATTACAATTAGTCTATGTATACAATCTCACCCTTTTCTCTAAGAGCTACTTTATCTACCCATTTATAATTACCTTTTTCTGTAGCATCTACAAGATCTATTAATAATGCATCTGCAATGTGCGAAGCCACATCAAAAGCATCTTTTAAATTGGTAGTAGAGTAGACGGCGAATTTTTTATTTCGATCATAAAAAACATTCAGTATTATCACATCTCTACTATTTGTTGTCTCGGCAGATAATGCTCTTACACTAACATCTTCTGTAGTTGCAAATACAGATACATCTGTCTCTTATACACATCTCCGAGCCCACGAGACAGGCAGAAATCTCG
>OJDV01000382.1_pt1 | contig 15937 bp, 17 predicted proteins | sample 1592911 | NCBI WGS metagenome assembly OJDV01 (sample SAMN05416860, study PRJEB24817) | seawater metagenome | isolation source: Sea water | place: Canada:Atlantic | collected 2013-11 | reverse complement strand
ACACAGAGTAGATCGTCGGCAGCGTCAGATGTGTATAAGAGACAGGTATATATGTGTTGATAACTATAAAATTAGCGTCAGGTTACTATATTGTTGAGGTCGTTACTAATAAAGGAAAAACCTCTAAAAAATTAATTAAAAAATAACCTACCTTTAAAAAAGCATAATTTAAGCTTAAATGAGTAAAAGTTTTATAGATGAAGTACGAAGTAATGTTATTAGTAACTTAGCTGATGAAAACTTTGGTGTACCTGAATTAGCTTCTTCACTCAATTTAAGTTCCTCTCAAACCTTACGAAAAGTTAAAGCAGCTACTGGTAAATCTGTTAATCAATATATTAGAGAATTACGTTTAGAAAAGGCAGCAAAGCTTCTTAAAAAAACTGATTTTACTGCTTCAGAAATTGCTTATCAGGTTGGTTTTAATAGCGCATCTTATTTCAATAAGACCTTTAGTAAGTATTTTGGTATTACTCCAGGAGAATATAAAACACGTAGTATAAGTTTAAGTGAATTATCTGCTCAGAAACTTGAAGTACGTTCTCGTAATTTTACAACAACAAAAAAGATAATTTATATTCTTACAGTTATACTTATTGCTGTAGTTGGCTATTTTTTGATTAATAATTTTACTTCAACGAAAAATGAAACACTAAATTCTATAGCAGTACTTCCGTTTAAGGATTTTAGTCCTGAAGACAACCAATGGTTCTCTGATGGAGTCTCTGATAATATACTTCACTCTTTGGCGCAAATGAAAGATATATCAGTTACATCATTTACATCATCATCTACCTATAGAGATTCTAATAAACAAATTCCAATAATTGCCAGTGAGTTAGGAGTTTCTTATATTCTAGAAGGGAGTGTCACACTCCTTGATGATAAAATTAAAATCATTGCACAACTTATTGACTCGAATGACCAGCATGTTTGGTCTAAAGAGTATAATGAAAACTTTGATGATCTTATAGGTATTCAGAATAATGTAGCTCAGGAGGTGATGAATCAATTACAAATTACTTTAAGTCCTCAAGAAAAAGTTACACTTACCGAGTATCCTACTCAGAATATGGAAGCTTATAGTTTATTTTTAAAAGGAAGATTGATTAATGATAGTAGAAGAAAAACAGATTTATGGAACAGTATAGAACTAAACAAAAAAGCCATTGGATTAGATTCTGATTTTGCAGAAGCTTATGCAGAAATAGCACTTTCTTATTGGAAATTAGGAAAGGTTGACTTAGATGCTTTTATGGCTATTGAAGGCGCAGATTTAGCACATAAATATGCAGATTCCGCATTAAGTATAAACCCAAATACATTTAGAGCTTTAGCAGTAAAAGCAGAACTTTTTGAGCATGTTGATTGGGATAAAGCTAATACGTATTATAAAAAAGCATTAGACATAAATCCGAATGACGCACTAACGCATATACAATATGCTATATACTTTCAAACACGCCCTAATCCTGATATTGAAAAATATCTTGAACATTTAACCATCTCACAACAATTGAACCCTATATCATGGCTTCAAGCATTCACTTATACGCGTGCGCTGATATTTAATAACAAAATTAAAGAAGCAGAAAAATTTTTAGAAAAAAACAGATTTCAATTAAATCCACATATAATTAGACAGTCTGAGTATAAAATAATTGCATTTAAAAATAAGGATTGGACTCAAGTAATTCCTTTTTTAAAAGACAAACTAAATAAAGATCCAGACAATTCTTTTTTTTACGGTGAATTAGCATTTACTTCTAATGCAATTCTAAATGATGATAGTGCTGCAGTTACATATATGAAAAAAGCATATAATATTGATTCTTTAAATTTCCGTAATGTAGTGCCATACTTCAATATGTTAGTAGAAGATAAAAAGTATGACGAAGCGTATAAATTTATGAATTCTAAAAATTACAATTCTGCACTTAATAAAAAGTTTAAATTAAAAAATTTATGGTACTATTATTATCTCAAGGGAGATTCTAAAAATACCCTAGAAGTATCAAAAGATAGCATGTTTACAAATGATTATTTTTTACAAGTACTTACTTATGCTCAATTAGGAGATCGTAAAAAAGTGGATAGTATTAATAAAAAACATCCACATGGCACTCATAATCAGTTAGTTTGGCGTACAAATAGAGCAATTCTTCACGCCGTTTTAAAAGATAAAGACTCTATGTATTATTATTTAGAAAATTCGCAATTTGATGATTATGTGTTAATTGCTAATGGTAGAAGTGAGTTTGATCCTTATAGAAATGAGGCGCGTTATAAAGAATTTTTACGCACTAATTATTTGCCAGTTCCTGAATAGTTATCTTCTACTACCACTAAAATCTATCATTTTTATCTTAACATCAACATGACATTGACATACAATTCATTACCGTGCTTGATTTTTTTAATTAAATGCTTGAAAATTACAAGCATTTAAGCATTTTCTACAAGACTAATTCAAGGTGTTATCAATAAGTTGAGTAACAAGAATCATAAATTAATTTTAACTTTTTAAACACTTTTATAATGAGACTTTTAATATTCTTTATGCTTTCCCCATTTTTTTTATTTAGCCAAACACAGATAGGAAATGACATCAACGGTGAATTAACTTTAGATAATTCTGGGCATTCTGTTTCAACGTCCTCTAATGGTTCAATTGTAGCAATTGGATCACCAAGTTATGATGGTGTTGGTAAAGGCTTGGTTCGTGTATTCGAAAATAATGGCGATGCCTGGATTCAAATTGGTGAAGATATTGGTGGAGAATTTGATGAAGATCATTTTGGTAGTAGCGTAAGTCTGTCTGGAGACGGCTCTATTGTAGCAATTGGTGGTCCAGATTCTGAAATAGCTGGTATTGCTAGAGTATATGAAAATATAGGGAATGTTTGGACACAAATAGGTAGTGCTATAAATGGAGATGTCGCTGGCGATAATTTTGGTAGAGGCGTAAATCTTTCTGATAATGGAACTATCTTAAGTATTATAGGTCGTAATTACACTCGTATTTATGAGAATATATCAGGTGTCTGGTCTCAAATTGGGAGCGATATTAGTTTAGGTGGTAGTTCAAGTTATGGAATCGGTGGTGAACTCGCTATATTGTCGGGTGATGGTTCAGTCGTAGCGATCTCTGAATGGTTTTATGATAGTTGGCTTGGCTATTATACTAGCCAAATTGTTTATGAAAATATATCTGGTACATGGACACAAATTGGAAGCCCATTCTTTGGTTTTGTGTCTGCTATTAGTTTATCTCATGATGGTTCAATTATGGCAACAAACTCTTCTTTGAGCTCTGATGGAGTTGTAGTATATGAAAATGTTGGGAATGTATGGACTCAGATTGGGAATCCTATTGAAGTTGCAGATTATTATAGTATTAGTTTAAGTTTATCTTCAAATGGTGATATAATAGCTATTGAAGGTGATTTTTCCGCAGGTAATGAAAATGTAAGCATCTATAGAAATATAAATAATGATTGGACACAACTAGGAACTACTATTAACGGCGGAAACGATGGAGATAATTTTGGAACAAGTTTAGAATTATCTAGTGATGCCTCGACATTGGTAGTTGGAGCACCTAATAATGATTCTAATGGCATTGATTCTGGTCATGCTCGTGTTTATGATTTAACCGCTGTACTATCTACAAATGATTATACATTATCTCAATTTAGAATGTACCCAAACCCTGCAAAAAATCAAGTTACCATTCAATTAAATACTACTTCAATTTTAAAACAAATTACTGTCTACAATATGTTAGGTCAAGAAGTTTTAATTTCAGAAGAAAAGATAGTAAATACTTCAAAATTAGCTTCGGGATCGTACATTGTTGAAGTCAATACCAATAATGGAAAAGCGTCTAAAAAGTTGATTATAGAATAGTTTATTATAAATAAAGGATGATTAGTACTTTACTAGTTTTTTTGTAAAACTACCTTTGTCTGTTGTTATTTTTACCAAATATAAACCAGTTTCTATATGGCTTGTAGAAATATTAGTACTTGTAGATGTTAGTATTAATTTACCTGTGACATCAAATAGCGAAACCTTATTTAAAACAGCTAAATTATGTAATACTATATCTATTTCATCTTTTATAGGGTTTGGTCCTATATACACTTTAGAAATATCAAAATCTAAAACATCTAAAGCATCACAGTCTTCACTGTAAGAATCATTTAAATCTTTTTCCCAATTAGCATAAATACCTGTACCTGCCATTGCCGCTGCTTCATCCGCAACTGTAATACAATCTAAGTTAGGTGTATTATTAGTAGTTAAAGTAGTTAATAAAGTATGTGTACTCACATCTAAACTAATTATTAAGTTGTTGTTATTTATACTTAACTAAATTAATTCAGTATTCATACTCACATCTAGACTAGGTATTAAGGCATCATTAACAAAAAAATATTGTAATGCAGTATTTGTGCTCACATCTAAACTAGTTATAGGCGTATCAGAAACAAATAAACTAGTTAATGCAGTATTCGTACTCACATCTAAACTAGGTATTGATATAGCCGAAGCAGATAAACTAGTTAATGCAGTATTCGTACTCACATCTAAACTAGATATTGGTATAAGAGATGCAGATAAACCAGTTAATGCAGTATTCGTACTCACATCTAAACTACTTAAAGAGGTTTGTGATACATTTAATTCTAACAATGCAGTATTCATGCTTACATCTAAACTACTAATTGAGGCGCGAAAAAGATTTAATTCTAACAATGCAGTATTCGTGCTTACATCTAAACTACTTATTGAAGTGTTGTAAACATGTAAGTGAGTTAATGCAGTATTAGCACTCACATCTAAACTACTTAAAGAGAAGTTATTATAAGCGTATAACTCAATTAATGCGGTAAAATCTTCTATTCCAGTTAAGTCACTAAGGCCCGAAAAAGACAAATCTACTAAAGTTACATTCTCTATATTAGTTGTTAGTACATAATCATCTAATACGTCATCATAACCTTGGGTTATTAGATACTGCTCAAATACATTGTCGGGTACGAATGTTGTTTGAGAGTATGAATAGTTTAAAAAAAATAAACTAAATAAAAATAACGTGAAGTGTATTTTTGATTTCATTTTACATGTTTTTAATTAATAGAATTAAAACCTATTTTCTGAAATTAGATTTTTTTAATGAATGTTTCATTAAAAAAAGTATAGACGGTTAAAAATGGCTTATTGATGGTAGTTGATTAACTTTTAAAAGAAAAATGATTATATGTTTATAACCACTTGTTTTCATTAATTTAACACTAACAAAACACGATTAAATAATTAAACCGTAGATTTGCAGAAACTTAATAAGCTCTTCTTCACTTTAATTAAGTTGAACAATAAAGAATTCCTAAGACTTTTAGGATAGAAAATGATTACAAATTATAATGACAAAACGAAAAAAAAAGAAATCCAATAAAGGGATTTCAAACCTTACAAATACAATTCTGAGTATTTTAAAAAAAGACAGAAACAAAACATTTAACTACAAACAAATTGCTGCTATACTTGACGTTAACGATGCAAGTAGTAGAAATCAAATCATAAAAACGCTACATCAACTCAAAGCAAAGCAAGAGATTGAAGAAGTAGATCGTGGTAAATTTAAAGCCATTGTTAATACCGAATACCACACAGGTCGTGTCGACATGGCCTCAAGAGGATCTGGATATATTATTTGTGAAGATTTTGAAGACGATACTTATATTTCTTCAAACAATATGAATAAAGCGCTTCATGGTGATGAGGTAGAATTTTATGCGTACAAACGTAGAAAACGTGGCAAATTAGAAGGTGAAGTTACAAGTATTATCAAACGTGCAAAAAGTGAATATGTTGGTGTGATTCAAATTCACGAAAAAAAGAATTTTGCATTCGTAGTTCCCGATGGAAACAAAATGTATAAAGATATTTTTGTACCTATTAATAAAATTAATAAGGCCGAAGATGGCGATAAGGTATTGGTATCATTAGAAGAATGGCCAGAAAAAGCCGATTCTCCAAACGGACGAGTACTTAAAGTTCTTGGTAAACCAGGAGAACATAATACCGAAATACACGCCATTCTTGCAGAGTATGGATTACCTCTTGAATTTCCTCATGATGTAGAAGAATTTGCTAACAAAATAGATACATCTATTACTAAAGAAGAAATTGCAAAACGTCGTGATATGCGTAAAGATTTAACCTTTACCATAGATCCAAAAGATGCAAAGGATTTTGATGATGCTTTATCATTTAAAGTATTAGATAACGGATTGTATGAAATTGGAATTCATATTGCAGATGTGTCTCACTATTTACAAGAAGATACAATTTTAGATGATGAAGCTTACGAACGTGCAACTTCAGTTTATTTGGTGGATAGAGTAGTTCCAATGCTTCCAGAAATCTTATCAAATGGAGCTTGTTCATTGCGACCACATGAAGAAAAATATACGTTTTCTGCAGTGTTTCAAATGAATGAAAAAGCTGAAATTAAAGACCAATGGTTTGGAAGAACAGTTACGTATTCAGATGCTCGATTTGCTTATGAAGAAGCACAAGCTATAATAGAAACTAAAACAAATAGTATTCCTAAAGAAGTATCCTTAACCGGAAAAGCCTACAAGGCTGATCAAGCTGTTGCAGATGCTGTTCTAAAAATGGACGAACTCGCAAAAATAATGCGTCGTAAACGTATGAGTTCTGGTGCAATTTCTTTTGATAAAGTGGAAGTAAAGTTCAATTTAGATGAAGAAGCAAATCCAGTAGGTGTGTACTTTAAAACAAGTAAAGATGCTAATAAACTTATTGAAGAATTTATGTTATTAGCTAATAGAAAAGTTGGTGAATTTATAGGAAAACAAAAGAAGACCTTTGTTTATCGTATTCATGATGAACCAGACGATAGCAAGCTAGCGGCACTACAAAATGTTGTTGGACGTTTTGGATATAAACTCAATTTTAAAGATCGCAAAAGTGTGTCTTCATCGTTAAATAATTTATTAAAAGACGTTCACGGTAAAAAAGAGCAAAACTTAGTTGACACCTTGACCATTCGTACAATGAGTAAAGCAGAATATTCGACTCAGAATATTGGTCATTACGGATTAGCATTTGATTATTACAGTCACTTTACTTCGCCGATTCGTCGTTATCCTGATGTGATGGCACATCGCTTATTACAAACTTATTTAGATGGAGGAAAATCTGCTAATGAAGATGTTTATGAAGATAAATGTAACCACTCTAGTAGAATGGAATATTTAGCCACTAAAGCCGAACGTGATTCTATAAAATATATGCAAATTCGTTTTATGGAAGATCATAAAAATGAAGATTTTGTTGGTGTTATTTCTGGAGTTACAGATTGGGGAATTTATGTTGAAATCATACAGAATAAATGCGAAGGCATGGTAAGTGTTAGAGACATGAAAGACGATCATTATGCTTTTGATGAAGATCATTATGCATTAGTTGGTAAAAACTCCAAAACAATGTACCAACTTGGAGATGAGGTTGTTGTTAGGGTTAAAAACACCGATTTAGTTAAAAAGCATTTAGATTTCACATTAATAGGTAAGCACGAACAAGACTAAATATTTTATTCTAATACAAAGAAATTTAAGTTATGATTTTAACGACAACTAATAATATTGAAGGGTTTAAAATTACCGAATACAAAGGTATTGTGTCAGGTACTTCTTCTGAGATTAAAACAAAATTCTCCTTTAAGAATGATAAAAACATGGAGATTATTGAAGATATTATGAGTGAGGCTAAAGAACAAGCCTTTCAAAAACTTCAAACCAATGCAAGTAAATTAAAGGCAAATGCTGTTGTGGGAATTAGTGTAGATATCGAAACAGTTAGTGGTTCATACTTTTTTGTTTCTGTCACAGGAACCGCTGTTTCTGTAGCTTAGTTTTATTAATTCATTTAAAACTGTAACATTTTTGTTTCTGTACACTCTTTAATAACAGAAACCAGAAAGAAACACATAAAATTATATTCAAATGAAAACTATTTTAGCGATTGCATTATTAGTGGTTACATCTGTATTAACAGCACAGAACCCAAAAGAAAAAGGCGTAGGTGACTTTACTGAAGTAAAGGTATTTGACTTAATTGAAGTCAACTTAATTAAAAGTGATGTTAATAAAGTAGAAATAACTGGAGACGATATTGAAGATGTAGAGGTCATCAATAAAGACGGAAAGCTAAAAATTAGAATGAAGTTAGATAAATCCTTCAATGGAGAAAGAACATTTGTAGCTGTGTATTACACGAAATTAAATGTTATTGATGGTAATGAAGGTGCTTTTATTTCTTCAAATGAATTAATCACTCAAGATTATATTGAGCTCAGAGCACAAGAAGGTTCGCGTTTAAAAATAGGTTTAGATGTTGATAAAGTTGATATAAAAGCTGTTACAGGTGGTATTGTTGAAACCAGAGGAAAAGCTACATCGCAAGATATTACCTTAAACACAGGTGGTATTTATGAAGGTAAATCTTTTGAGACTAAAAATACGAATGTAAGCATTAAAGCTGCTGGTGAAGCAGATGTTCATGCATCAAAACTAGTCAATGCTAAAGTATTAGCAGGTGGTGATGTGTATGTTTATGGAAACCCAGAAAGCATCAAAGAAAATACAACTTTTGGAGGTCGTGTTAAACGCATGAACTAATCCTTGAGCTATTAAGCTGAGAAAACGTCTTTTTTTATTAGTTTTGTAGGAAAGCTATTTCCTAAATATGTTTGATGATATTTTAGCAGCTATTCCTTTCGGAATTATCCTTGCATTCACTATTGGTCCAGTATTTTTCGTACTGCTAGAAACTAGTGCTACCAAAGGATTTAAAAGCGCTTTAATTTTCGATTTAGGAGTTATAGTAGCAGACATTGTCTTTATTCTTTTAGCGTTTTACAGTACCAATATGCTTATTGATAAAATAAAAGACGATCCAAATTTCTTAATTTTTGGAGGCGTACTGCTGGTGGTTTATGGCATTATTTCTTTCATAAAAACTTCTAAATCATTTAGATCTATTGTTAGAGAGTATCATAAAGTTGAAATTGAAAAGAATGCTTTTGGTAAACTTTTTATTAAAGGCTTTTTACTCAATTTTATAAATATTGGTGTACTTATAGGTTGGTTAGGTTTTATTGTTATTGGAAGCTCAATCACAGAATCCGAAAACGGTGTAACTGTTTTTATTGTGACGATGCTAACGGTTTATTTCCTAACAGATTTAGTTAAAATTGCAGCAGCAAAACGATTAAAAAATAAACTTACACCACGTCTTATCTATAAAACAAAGAAAATTATTGCACTTGTAGTGTTAGGTTTCGGAGTCTTATTATTGGTTCAAGGTTTATTTCCTGCAGGAAAAGAACGACTACAAGAAGAAATTGAACATCGTTTATAATTTATTTAAAACTGATGGCTAAAACCGAATATCGCATTTACGTTGTCGAATTATCTAAAAGAGTATTTACTGAAAACAGGAAGTTTAGAGAAGCTAACCCTCAATTTAATGGCGTTTTAGAATGTCTCTATGTTGGGATGACAAGTAAAACACCTAAAGAGCGATTCGAACAGCACAGAACAGGCTATCGAAATAAAAAAGGATATAAGTTATCTTCAAATATTGTAGAAAAATATGGATCGTACTTGCGACCAAGTCTTTACAATCATATTTCGCCATTAGCAACTAGAGCAGAGGCCTTAAAAATGGAAGAAACATTAGCTTTAGAATTAAGAAGACAGCGATATGCGGTCTGGTTTAATTAAATTTTCATAAAATTTTAGACATAAAAAAAACCTCCAAGCATAAACTTGAAGGTTCTTGAGGCGTCTAGCGGATTCGAACCGCTGTAGATGGTTTTGCAGACCACTGCCTAGCCACTCGGCCAAGACGCCTTTTATACCTTTTCTAAAAAGGTAGCTCGTTATTTCTAGCGAGTCAGCAAATGTAAAAAAAATAACCATTTTACACTATTAACCCTTACTTTTTTCGTCTTTCGGTCATTTTTATCGTTACCATTTCAACATCACCACCTATTGGAGGGTTTAATTTACTCACACTAATGGTCGCTTTTTTAACTAACGAATCCTCTTTAAATATACGTTTTAAAATGCGTTTTACTACAGATTCTAGCAGCTTTGAAGGGTGTTGCATTTCCTCTTTCACGATTTTATTTAAAAGTACATAGTCAACAGTATCTGATAATTCATCAGTTTTTGAGGAGGTTTTTAAATGCGCTTTTACTTTTAAGTCAACACGGTAATCACTTCCTATTTTTGTTTCTTCTTTTAAGCAACCATGATGTGCATAAACACGTATGTTTTCAACTTTTATGATTCCCATCTCTAATTTGTAAAAAAGTCAAACACATTACTTAAGCCACTTGTTTTGGTCTTATAAAACTCAGTATAAGTGCATCGCTCACAGATTACACTTGTGAATTTTTGATTTTGTATATCAAATATTTTCGAGAGCGTTCCTCCTGTTGCTCTCATTTGTCCTGTTTTGTATGTTCTGTTATCACACTTAGGACATTTGTAGTTTACGTGTTCCATGGGTTTTAATTTTCTATAAAATTAATCAAACTAGAATAGATTTATAACCAATAAAAGGGATATTTACTTAATTTTGTGCAATAATTCTGTAGAGATGTCTGAAGAAACAAAATCGCTTAATTTTATTGAGCACATTATAGAAGAAGATTTAGCAAATGGTTTGTCAAAAGATAAGCTTCGTTTTCGTTTTCCTCCCGAACCTAATGGATATTTACATATCGGTCATACTAAAGCCATCGGAATTAGTTTTGGTTTAGGAGAAACATATAATGCGCCTGTTAACCTTCGTTTTGATGATACCAATCCAGCCAAAGAAGAACAAGAATATGTTGATGCTATTAAGCAGGATATTCAATGGCTAGGATATGAATGGGCAAATGAATTGTACTCTTCAGATTATTTCCACAAGCTTTATGAATGGGCTGTTCAACTAATAAAGGACGGAAAAGCCTATATAGATTCTCAGTCAAGTAAAGCAATGGCTGAACAAAAAGGAACGCCAACACAACCAGGTGTTGATGGTCCTTATCGTAATAGAACTGTAGAAGAGAACCTTGAGTTGTTCGAGCAAATGAAAAGTGGTGAGTTTGATGAAGGATCACATATTCTTCGAGCAAAAATAGACATGCAGCATCCAAATATGCTAATGCGTGATCCTATCATGTATCGTATTTTAAAGAAGCAGCATCACAGAACAGGAGATGAATGGTGTATTTATCCAATGTATGATTGGACACATGGTGAAAGTGATTATATCGAACAAATTTCTCATTCGTTGTGTTCTCTCGAATTTAAGCCTCATAGAGAGCTTTATGATTGGTTCAAGGAACATGTTTATGGTTATGCATCAGAAGCGCTTCCAATGGCTCCTAAGCAACGTGAATTTGCACGATTAAACTTGAGTTACACCATTATGAGTAAACGTAAATTACTCAAGCTCGTAGAGGAAGGCCTTGTTTCTGGTTGGGACGACCCTAGAATGCCAACAATTTCTGGATTGCGTCGTCGTGGTTATACACCAAATTCTATTCGTAAATTTATTGAAAAGGTAGGCGTAGCAAAACGTGAAAATGTTATTGATGTTTCACTTTTAGAGTTTTGTATACGAGAAGATTTAAATCAATCAGCGCCAAGAGTTATGGCTGTTTTAGATCCTGTGAAATTAGTAATTACTAATTATCCTGATGATAAAGAGGAGTGGTTCGAAGCAGAGAATAATCCTGGAGACGAAAAAGCTGGTTCTAGAAAAGTACCATTTTCTAAAGAATTATATATTGAACGCGACGATTTTAAGGAAGAAGCAAGTAACAAATTTTTCAGATTAAAACTTGGTAGCGAAGTACGACTAAAAAACGCTTATATAATTAAAGGTGAAAATGTTGTTAAAGACGCAAAAGGTAACATTAAGGAGATTCATTGTACATATTCAACAGACACCGAAAAGAGAATAAAAGGAACATTACATTGGGTATCAATAAAACACGCTATAAAAGCTGAAGTTAGGGAATATGATAGATTGTTTGTGGATGAAGCTCCAGATAGCCACCAAGACAAAGATTTCATGGAGTTTGTTAATCCGAATTCATTAAAAACTATTGAAGCGTTTATTGAGCCAAGTCTTGCAGATGTGAACCTTGGTGATCGCTTCCAATTTCAACGCTTAGGATATTTTAATGTCGATGATGATTCTACAGCTGAGCATTTAATATTCAATAAAACAGTTGGTTTAAGAGATTCATGGGCAAAACAAAAGCCAAAACCTCAACAAAATCAAAATAAACCTCAGCAACCACAACAAAAGCGTCCAGCGATTGAAGTGATTAAGCAACTTGGTAAGAAGTACACAAATGTACCAGAAGCAAAACAGGAAAAGTCAAGAGCTGAAATTTTAAAATTAGCAGAAGAAGTTAGCTATGACGATCTGCAACCATTATTTAATACTGCAGCTAAAAAAGCAGGCACTCGCATTGCAACAATGATTACGTTAAGTGTTTTATTAAAAAACGGTCAAAAACGAAATGAAGATATCGATGCTTTTATAAAAAAGGCAAAAGAAGATAGTAATGATTTATTGGTAGCAGAAGCTAATTTAGTTTAATATACCGAAAACCTTTAAAAGCCCATAAGACTTATGTTTTATGGGTTTTCATTTTCAAATACCCTTGCTAAACGTTAAAAATTAAACCCTATAAACGATTTTAAGTATATTTATGTCACTAACTATAATCAATTTACATCATGGAATTTAATTATTTAGCAATTTTTGTTGCTGCAATCGTGCCTATTGTTTTAGGCTTTATTTGGTATAATCCAAAAGTTTTTGGAACCGCTTGGGCTCGTGAAGCTGAAATGACAGAAGAAAAAATGAAAAGTGGTAATATGCCAGTTATTTTTTTAGTGTCATTAGTATTATCTTTTATTCTTGCATTTTTTCTTCAAGCACTTACAAACCACCAAATGGGAGCTTATAGCTTAATGGGTGGAGATCCTACTTTAGCAAAACCGTCTTATGAGGCGTTTATGGCTGATTATGGAAACGTTTTTAGAACCTTTAAGCATGGTGCTTTACATGGAGCTATTGCTGGTATATTTATGTATTTACCTGTAATTGCAATTAACGGAATGTTTGAACGTAAAAGCTGGAAATATATCCTTATTAACGGAATGTATTGGACAATATCCTTAACGATAATGGGAGCCATTGTTTGCGGTTGGTTATAATTTTGTAACATAAAGGAATTTTAAAGACTGATAACTTAAGTTTTCAGTCTTTTTATTTTATCATATTGACACACTTTAAATTATATAATTCAACATCAGATTTGCCTCAAGCTTGGAATACGCTTCCTACGCATGATGTATTCTTAAAAACAGCGTTTCTTAAGGCGCTTGAAAATTCTAGTCCGAGTAATTTTTCTACTTACTTTTTAGGTGTTTATCAAGAAGAGGAATTAGTAGGTATTGCTATTATTCAACGTGTTCAAATGTATTTAGATGATGTGTTTAGAAAAACCTCTAATCAGTTTTTTAAACGCTGCGGAAAATACCTCATCTCAAAGATTGTTAAAGGCAATGCGTTAATAGTGGGAAACCTTATGCATACTGGACAACATGGTTTGTATTTCAATTCTGAATCTATCTCTCAAGATGTTTTTTTAGATCAAGTTTCTAAAGGGTTGCATGAGCTTGCAAAAACAATTAAGGACCAATTCGGTAAAAAAATAAGAATCATAGGATTTAAAGATTATTTTGAAAATGATTCATTTCATTCAAGTAAAGATTTCTTCCGTAGAGAAAAGCTATACAAAGCTCAGGCACAACCAAACATGATTTTCGATGTCAGAGATAGTTGGTCTTCGCCAGAAACATATATTGCGGATTTTAATAAAAAATATCGAAGACGGTTTAAGACAGCTCGTAAGAAAAGCCTAGGGATTGAATGTAACGAGTTCAATTTAGAAAACGTTGAAAATCACTCTGGTGAGATTTATAGATTATATGAAAACGTGTCTGACAACGCAGGTGTTAATTCGTTTAAACTGCACGAAAATCATTTTTTTGAACTCAAAAAAGAACTCAAGGACGACTTTAAACTATATGGTTATTTTTCAGGTGAAGAACTAATAGGTTTTTATTCATTTATTAAAAACCACGACAAACTAGAGACCTACTTTTTAGGATATAATCAAGAGTTGCAACACCAATATCAAATGTATTTAAATATGCTGTTTGATATGGCCTCTTTCGGAATTCAACACCAGTTTAAGCAAGTTATTTTTGCGAGAACCGCTATGGAAATAAAGAGTTCAATTGGCGCGAAACCATACAATATGCATATTTATTTAAAGCATACCAATAACATCATAGCCAATACCGTTTTAAAACTGATTGTAAAATATGCCAATCCAGTAAGAGATTGGGATGAGAGGCACCCTTTCGCTCAAAACCCGGTTATCACTAAACCTTAGTTTTCTTCTATAACTTCGGTTGTTAATTCATCCTCTGGAATTTCCAGTTTGGTTTGGAAGTCAGAGAATACCATATTCATCATATTTGGATTCTTAAGCTGTTTAGCCTCAATAAAGCACCAATATTGTGCTTCTGAATTATAGATTCCTAGCAAATAACTTTTTGATTTAATTCTCTTGTCATTCATTTTCATCACATTGTAGCCTTCAACAATACACCTATGCTGATCTTGTTCGAATACAATTTCAGAAACATTTAATATATCTGCTTTTTCAAAGACAAATCCTTGAGAATTTAAATCATCAAAGGTTTTCTTTAACATTGGAATAGCTTGTTCTTGACCACCCATTAATTCCACAACCCTAGGAAGAGTGTGCTTTAATACTGTTTTAAAATCCTGGTCTAAAGTGGCTTTACTTGTGGTTTTAGCATCTCTTAAGGCACCCTCTTTTGTTTGAGAATGCCCTAAGCTAAAACTGATTAATGCTATAAAAAGAAGCGCATTAACTCTATTCTTCATCTTTTTTTCTTGAATTTTTCATAGCCTCACCAATTTGATTACTTGCCGTAAAACTAGCAACCATATCATTTAGCATTTCGCTTCCCGCTTGAGGTGAATTTGGCATTAAAATTAAGTTACTATTTGTGTGTTGACCAATTGACTGGAGAGTATCGTAGTGTTGCGTTACAACAATAAGCGCAGATGCTTCTTGAGAATTAATACCTACTTTGTTCAACACTTCAACCGACTCTTCTAAACCACGAGCAATTTCACGTCGTTGATCTGCAATACCTTGTCCTTGTAATCGTTTACTTTCGGCTTCGGCTTTTGCTTTTTCTACAATTAAAATACGAGCTGCATCGCCTTCAAATTGAGCCGCAGTTTTTTCTCTATCTGCCGCATTAATTCTGTTCATCGCTTCTTTTACCTGACCATCTGGATCAATATCAGTTACTAAGGTTTTAATAATATCGTATCCGTAGTCTGCCATCGCATCGTTTAATTCAGATTTTACAGCAATTGCAACATCATCTTTACGAACAAAAACATCATCTAGTTTCATTTTAGGTACTTCGGCACGAACAACATCAAACACATAAGATGTGATTTGGTCATGTGGATAATCAAGTTTATAGAAAGCATCATATACTTTTTCTTTAATCACTTTATATTGTACAGATACTTTTAAACGCACGAACACATCGTCTAACGTTTTGGTTTCAATAATAACATCTAATTGTTGAATTTTCAGACTTAATTTACCAGAAATACGATCTACTAAAGCTGTCTCTTATACACATCTCCGAGCCCACAAGACAGGCAGAAATCTCGTATGCCGTCTTCTGCTTGAAAAAAA
>OJDV01000381.1_pt1 | contig 15943 bp, 14 predicted proteins | sample 1592911 | NCBI WGS metagenome assembly OJDV01 (sample SAMN05416860, study PRJEB24817) | seawater metagenome | isolation source: Sea water | place: Canada:Atlantic | collected 2013-11 | reverse complement strand
TCTACACAGAGTAGATCGTCGGCAGCGTCAGATGTGTATAAGAGACAGGCTTAACTTCGGTTGCAGATGCTTATCTGGAAAATGAAATGGTACACGTAATTGATAGCATGCAAAAAAATGGTCAGCTGAAAATGAACATATATGGCATGTTGGTTCCTTCAAAAGAGAATAGAAATGAATTTTTGAATAATGGCCCATACATGACAGACAAACTTAACATTCATGCTTTTAAATACTTTGCAGATGGAGCTTTAGGTTCTCGAGGAGCGAAGCTAATTGAGCCTTATCATGATGATGTTCTAAATAGCGGCTTATCAACTTTAGACTCTGCAGAATTTTTAGCTGACCTAAAATTAATGTATGAAAACGGTTTTCAAGTCAACACTCATTGTATAGGTGACGGAGCGAATAGACAAGTACTAGATGCTTATGGAAAAATTTTAAAAGGCACCAACGATAAGCGATGGAGAATTGAGCATGCTCAGATTCTAACTCCTACAGATTTTGAAAAATTCAAGAAGTTTACGATTATACCTTCTGTGCAACCAACACATGCGACTTCAGACATGCCTTGGGCTATTGACCGATTGGGTGAGGAGAGAATGCAAAATGCTTACGCTTACAAAAAATTACTATCTATGAATGGGATTATTGCTTTGGGAACAGATTTCCCAATAGAAGATATTGACCCTTTAAAAACATTTTATGCAGCAACAGTTCGGAAAGACGCTTTAGGAGCACCAGATAGCGGATTTCAAATTGAAAATGCACTGAGCAGAGAAGAAGCGCTTCGAGGCATGACCATTTGGGCAGCCATGGCAAATTTTGAAGATACCTTAAGAGGAAGTTTAGAAAAAGGAAAGGTCGCTGACTTTATCCTTATGGACAAAGACTTAATGCAAGTACAAGTTTCTAAAATATTAGACACTAAAGTGGTTGCCACTTTTATTGACGGTGAAGAAGTTTTTCGGCAATAATAAGTCTGATTAAAATTCGACTTCTTGATATTCAAAAGGAATTTCTAATTCATGTTCTACTAATTCTCCGACAGAAAGTATGTCGTCATCACCTTCTTCGTATTTCCACTTCACCATAAATTTCTTCCCACTATCGAAAAGAGGTTTAAACACTAAAATCAGCTCTACCAATTGTTTTTGAGAAGCTGAATTTAAATACTCTACTTCACAAATCAAAGTGGTTTTATCAGCTGGGCTCTGACAATACTCTTTACTCCAATCAATAATTGGCTTATAAAACTCTATCGCATCTGCAGGATAGGATTTGCCAGACAAATACAAAATTCCAGTTTCATGATTGAAATTGATCTCTGGAGTTTGCAAAAACGGTTCTATACTAAGTATTTCCATAATTCATTTTTAATTCAATGCTCAACCAAGCTTCTGCTTCTTGGTTTTCTGAGAAAGAGTATTCAATATTTGTATTATTTAATTTTCTAAGCATGATTAGGCCAACACTTTCACCTTTTAATAACAAACGTTTGTATTCATCAAATAGCTCATTCTCAGGAATAGAGAAAATCTTTTCAAAAATTGATTGAATATACAATTTATCTTCCAATTTTATGCGATTAACCGTATTTACCACAACATGCCCTCCCCCATCTTTTAATCGAATTAAAGATTGAGGCAGATTATCTTGACAATTCTCTTCATTGTATTTAGATACATTTTGAACCATTTCTACCAATGATGAAAAAACAGACTTCAAAAATGTAGAGTTAAGGTTACTAAAATATTGGTAGATGAATGTATGTCCCATTGTCAAAAATGAGTCAGCGAAAATATGATTTACAGGACCCCAATATTCAAGCTGATCCTTGTGATAAGGAACCTTTAATATATTTTTTGTATGCTGTATGTCACTATTAACATTCATATTCTCAAAGCTAATACTTTAACGCTAAAAACACGAATTTATTGATTATTATATTATGAACCCAATTTTGCCTATTACATCAATTAACTACACTTAACCCTCTTTATGAAGAGCAATCTGAGTCTGGTTGTACGTTTTAACTCTCAACAAGTTTCAAATCGGGTTAAATTAGGATATATGTAAACTGCAAAACACCCGAAATAAAGGTATTGAATTTTAAATCTACAGACTACAACTTTTATCGTATTAGACGACTTAATACAGTCTGATGTTCCGGAAATTCATCCTGTAAAGATCTACCGGCCATTTCAAAATCATTAAAATCGAATCCGAATGAAACAGTACATCCTACAAGTGCGTATTCTCTTTCTTCTTTTACCTCGGAGGCAAACCAAGTATTTGCAGGAACTAAATACTGAAGGACTTCTCCCATTTCCAATTTGTTTCCAACATCTTGAGAGGAATAATTCCCTTCTTCATCAATCATATGAATTGTTATTGCATCACCTCCATAGAAATGCCATAATTCATCAGACTTGATACGATGAAAAGCAGAAAAATTATCTTTCTCTAGTAAAAAGTAAATTCCTGTGCATAAACTTCTTTCTCCTTCCAAGTTAGAATCCAAATTTTCTAGGCGCAAGCTTAATTCGGATCTATAGTTTTCTTTATAGTATCCTCCTTCTGGGTGTGGCAATAGATTTAGGTTTTCTATCCAATATTTTTTGCTTTTCATTTTGCTAATTTATCTCTGTACAAAACAAAAAAACATTTTTTGTTTTATATTTACTACAAATATTTAACAATATGCTAACAAGAATTTTCGATTTACACTACCATCAACTAGCAAATTATCCTAAAAATGACGCCCTTACGGACAAAATTGACGGAAAATGGGTTCCTATTAGTACTCAATCGATGATTGATCAAGCCGAGGAATTGGCTTCTGGTCTAATTGAATTGGGTTTGAAGCCGGGTGATAAGGTTGGTATAATTTCGAACAACCGATCAGAGTGGTTAATTACTGACTTAGGGATTTTAATAGCTGGGATGATTAACGTTCCTATTTACCCTACTATTACCGTAAAGGATTACGAATACATTCTAAATAATGCTGAAGTAAAGATCTGCTTTGTGTCTGATGAGGATTTATTCACAAAAGTTAGTTCAGTTAAATCAAAAGTTCCTAGCTTACAGCGCTTATATTCATATAATACTGTTTCCGCTTGCGACCATTGGACGGCTGTAAAAGACTTAGGGAAAGGCAAAAACGTTGAGAAAATAAAAGAGATTAGAAGCTCTGTAAAAGAAGGAGATTTAGCTACACTAATTTACACTTCAGGAACTACCGGAAGACCAAAAGGGGTTATGTTGACACATAAAAATCTAGTGAGCAACTCTTTGGCTTCAAGAAAAAGATTGCCATTAGGGAGCGATTCAAAATCATTGAGCTTTTTACCATTGTGCCATGTGTATGAGCGGATGATAAGTTACCTGTACTTTTATACTGGAACTTCTATTTATTATGCAGAGTCTTTAGAAACTATTGGGGATAATTTACGTGAAGTAAAACCAGATGTATTTACGGCAGTGCCACGATTACTTGAAAAAGTATATGACAAAATTGTTGCAAAAGGAGCGGAATTAACTGGCATTAAAAAAGCATTATTCTTTTGGGCCTTAGGTCTAGGTCAAAAATATGAACTGAATGGGGCGAATGGAGCATTTTACGAATTTCAACTGAAATTAGCGAACAAGATTATTTTTAACAAATGGAGAGAAGCGCTCGGCGGAAATGCAAAAGCTATTGCCTCAGGTGCTGCGGCTTTGCAACCAAGGTTAGCAAGAGTGTTTTTGGCGGCCCAAATTCCGGTAATGGAAGGGTATGGGTTAACAGAAACTTCTCCAGTACTTGCAGTAAATGAAGAAGCCAACGACGGAGTTCGAATTGGCACCTGCGGAAGACCTTTAGATAATGTTCAAATTAAGATTGCAGATGACGGAGAAATTTTAGCAAAAGGCCCTAGTGTTATGATGGGTTACTACAAAAATGAGAAAGCCACTAAAGAAGTTTTTACTGAAGACGGATGGTTTAAAACTGGCGATTTAGGAACGTTAGTGGAAGGGCAATATGTTAAAATTACTGGAAGAAAAAAGGAAACATTTAAAACGTCTGGCGGAAAGTATGTTGCTCCACAACTTCTCGAAAACAAGATGAAAGAATCTAATTTCATTGAACAAATTATGGTAATAGGGGAATCTGAAAAGCACCCATCCGCCATTGTTCAGCCTTCATTTGACTTTTTAAAGGGATGGTGCAAACGTAAAAAAATTCCTTATACAACAGATGCGGAAATGATTAAATTGGAACGGATTTATAATAGGATTATGAAAGAGATTAATATTCATAACGAAAGCTTCGCTCAGTTTGAGCAGGTGAAAAAAATAATTCTAGCTCCTTCCGTTTGGGGAATAGACTCAGGAGAGATGACACCAACCATGAAAATCAAGCGAAGAGTTTTAATGGAAAATTTTAAAGATCAAATTGAAACTTGCTACAGAGGATAAAGGTCTAAAGCATTAATTTTATTAATATAAGCTTAACCCTAAAATAAACTAAGGTTAACCTAAAATTTTCTTTGAAAGAGTAGGTTTGTTTCAAAGAAAATTTATGAAAAAGGTTTTATTCATCATTCTATTTACATTAGGTCTGATTGTATCTGGCTTTGCTGGAAATGGGAAAACTAAAGCAATAAAAGGTCAGGTTATTGATGGCGATGGTTCTCCAATTATAGGGGCCAAGGTGCAAGTTAAAGGATTAGGAAAAGTGGTTTACACAGATTTTGATGGTGAATTTCTTTTTCCAAAAGTTGCCTTATCTATTAACGAGGTAAATGTAAGTATGGTTTCTTTTGAAGATAAATCGGCAATTATTGAGCTAAAATCTAGCGCACAAGCAGATTTATCAATTGTATTGGAAGAAAAGTAACACTAATTTTAAGATATAAAAAAGCGGCAAATTGCCGCTTTTTTTATATCTAGATCCTCAATGTTAATTTAATGTTAACTTTTCGTTATCTTCGTACTAAGGTATAAACTATAGAATTATGAAGAAATTGATATCACTTGTAACTGGACTTCTTATCTACTCAACAAGTTTATTTGCTCAAGAAGGTAATGCGTTAGCGGATGGTCAGGTGCTCAATCAAGATAACCAACTTTATTCTGGTACTCATGTGACCTATCATGACAATAAAAATAAAGAAGCCATTTATTTAATTGAAAAAGGTGAACTAAATGGTCAGGCGCAATTTTTCTATGAAGATGGAATTAAGCAAGAAGTAGGTTTCTATTCAAATGGAGAAAAACATGGCAAATGGATGAAGTGGGACAAAACAGGAAACATGATTGGGGAAGTCTATTTTGCGAATGGCAAAAAAGATGGAAAGTGGCTTATTTGGGATGACAATGGTCAGAAAAGATACGAGATGTATTATATAGATGGTGAAAAAACAGGAATTTGGAAAATATGGAATGAAGATGGGAAGCTAATTTCCAAAAAGAATTACTAACAAAGATGGAGTCGAAATCGACTCCATTTTTGTTAATAGCCAGCATTAAAATTTATGACTCAAACCTATGCTAATTGTCATTCCTGGATTGATGCTACTAAAAATTTGGTCTTTAGCGCTGTAGGACTGATAAAAGCTTTCTCTCCTATCGTTCAATAAGTTTGAAACCTTCAGGTCAACAATTGTTTTTTGCTCTTCCCCTATTTTTTTATTTATTCCCAAATTCAAACTATGGAACGGCTCTTGGTAAATATCTGGAAATCTACCAGAACCAACTATTTCTAAAGCGGGACCTTTCACGTTGTAAAAAATTCCGGCAGTCAATCCTTGTTCAACATTTTTATAACTTAAACCAAAGTTCACCACATACGGGGCTTGTCCTGCCATTTGTCTTGTTCTTTCAATTGTCTCTCCATCTTTCTCAAAAATCTTACGTGCATCATATTCCCTAACTGTCATATCCACTCTAGATTTAACCAAAGTAACATTTCCGCTAACACTCCAATTTTTAAAGTTTTCTGAAATAAAATCTAAACCATGAGTCGCTTCAAGTTCAATCCCAAAAATTCTTCCATTTCCTACATTCCGAGGTTGAAATTCACTCGTGGTTAATTGTTGCGGAATTCGAACTAATTCAATTGGATTCTCAAAATTCTTGAAGAATGCACTTGCCGATAAAATTTGTCCTCTTTCCATAAACTTCTCCCATCTTAAATCGATGTTGTCAATATTTGTTTGAACCAATTTCCCGTCCCAATCATCGTACTGAAATAAACTTCCATTAAATATTCTATTCGTTAAAGGGTCAATAATTTGAGCAAAAGACAATTCTTTAAATGAAGGTCTTGCAATTGTTCGAGCGTAAGCAAAACGTAAATTTTGTTGCTCTTTTACCGTGTAAATTAAATTTAATGAAGGAAAGAAGTCTAATGATTCTAACACCTTTTCATTGTCTAACACATTACCATTTGGATCTCCTGCCGCTCCAGCAATGTCTCTTCCTGTATGCCATTGAGTGTATTGTTCAGCCCTAACGCCTGCTACTGCTTTCAAATTAGGAGTAACCGAAAACTCATTTGAAATGTACACTCCAATGTTTTGAATAGAAGACTCATATGCATTGGAATTTACTTGCCTGTTAGCAGCTAAATAATGCACCCCATTGGGCCTATTGGGGTGAATATTGGAAGCATCCAAAATTTGATTTGCATCGTTCCCATCCCATTGTTGTCTTAGAGTTGACCTCAATTGCATGTCGTATCCCAAAATCTCGTAATCTCTCGCCTTTGCAGTATAGCTGACCCCAAATTTTAATTTCGCTTTCTCATTGAACAACTTATATTTTTTCGTCAAATCAGTCTTTGCAGAAAGATTGACTTCTAATAAATTTCTCCAAATTCTTGAAGGTAACCCTCCATCGCCTGGGCTCAATTGAAATCCATTATCGCTTGTTGTAAAAGCCGTTTTTCTAATATCTGGATCATCAGAGGTAGACAAAGTTGGCGAGACTCTCCAATCAACCTCCCAATCTTTATTGCTAAGTACGTGCGTTCCGTTAATAATCACGTTCGTTAATGAACGTTCATTATATTCTAAGTTGTCCGAAGTAGCTGAAAATCCGGACTGCCCCACTCCTAATGGATTATTTTCTATATTAAATTTCCCTGCCTTATTTGTCCCATTTTGTAATCTCAATAGTGACAACCTGTACTTTGAAGAATTGGTCTTGTATGCTAAACCTCCCATAATTCCTACCAGTACATTCTTCTCCCCAAGCTCACCTGTTTGTGTATTAGCATTAATCATTTCGTAAACATTAGACTCTGTCGCTTTTTGATATTCGCTGTATTCTACTTCATCGTAATATGTATAGTCCGTTTTGTATGATAATGAGAAAACATAACCTAACTTATTACCAGTATAGTTAGAAGTATCTTTCCTATCTTTCAAATCAATTTGATTTCCATATGAAAATCCGAGACTATAGTCCAACAAACTTGTGTTCCTAGACGCTCCTAAAGTTGGGTCAAAGGACCCTACAAACGAATTAATTTCGTCATCTGTCGCTCCGTTATTTGGAGTTGGGGTATACCCTTGAAAACCTGAACTCGGAATTTCTCTTTGTCCATTATCGAAACCAAGGGCATCAGTACTACTGCCGTCATAACTCAAATAATTAGAATTAAAGTGCATGCTGGGATTATATCCAAGCCCAATAGACGCTCTCATGGTTTCTTCTTCCGGGAAAGCTTTAGTCTCTACATTTAAGACACCACCAGCAAAGTCTGCAGGCATATCGGCCGTGAAATTTTTTGAAACTAAAATATTATCTATCAAATTACTTGGGAAAATATCCATTTGAAGACTGTTCTTATCTGGATCTAATCCGGGAATATCCATTCCATTCAGTGTAACTTTTGAATACCTGTCGCCTAAGCCTCTAACGTAAATGTATTTCCCGCCTTCAATAGAAACTCCAGTAACTCTTTTTGCAGCTTCAGCTGCATTCCCGTCACCGGTTAAAGCCAACTTTTCAGAAGAAATTCCATCCATCATGGCTACTGAATTGCTTTTGATTCTATTCATTGCTTGCTCATTTTTTCTAGAACCTTGAACTTGAATAACGACCTCCCCTACATCAACTGTAGCAGATTTCATGCGTGCAGTTCCTATGTTGATGCTCTCACCTGCTTTAACTACAACTCCATTAATAAAAATTGGTTGATAAGAAATAAAACTAATCTCAACATCGTAGGTCCCCTCTGCGATTCGGATTGAAAAATTACCATCAAAATCGGTTGAACTACCTGCCATTTTGCTCCTTACAATAGCGGTAGCTCCAATAATTGTTTGATTATCTTGATCATCCACAACAACCCCTGTTATAGTTCCGCTTTGAGCATAAACAGATAAGGTAAAACAGCTAACGATAGTAAATAAAATAGATTTCATTTTGTTTATTTTATGATGCTTTAAAACAATAAAAACAGACCCGAGCAAAGTCGAGTCTGTTGATATGTTTTAATTTTTATTGAGTATTATAATCCTGCAGTCTTTCCTGCATTTGCAGCCCAAGTCCATGTAAAAACAGAAACATTTGCTTTACCGGTTGCTGTTGCCGTTGTTGCAGCGCTAATTCCATTTTTTGTAGATGCGTCTGCAATGTAATTTCCTAGATTAGCAGCAGCTACGTCCAATGTAACATTTGAAAAAGTCACTAATGGGTTATCAATAGTTCTGTTAATTTGTTGAGAGGCTCCAATTCCTGTAATGTGAATGTTTTCTAAACTAACTTGTGAATTACCGTCGGTGTTGATTAAGTCTTTAGAAAAAACCATATTAGCAGCATCAGAAGCCACAACAGTTCCATTTTTAATAGTGTGTGATCCATTTGCTGAACCTTCGGGTCCATCTAGTTCAAAAGAGTGTCCTGCAACCGTAATCACTACAAAATTATCCAAAGTGCCCTTCCAAGCTTGATCTGTATCAATCCCGTCATCTCCAACATTCCAGACCAATGCATTGGTAACATTTACATTTCCACCAAACCATTCGATTCCATCATCTTGGTTTCCTACTATTTCAATATTGCTGATAGAAGTTCCGTTTCCAACCCCTCCTAAAGTAAGTCCATTAATTTCGTTTCCTGAACCAATATTTGTACCACCATGACGGATAGAAACATAATTTAAAACCCCAGAATTATCAGTAAGGTCAGTTCCTCCATACAATCCATTTGCATCAGAAGTAGGTATTCCTTCAATTTGAGCTTCAGGGGTTGAAGCCGATATAGGAGCCTTTCCTAAAACGATTACGCCTCCCCACTTACCATTCTGATCAGCATCTAAGTTAGGAGATGCTATTGTACCTGAAGTAATTTGATCATCAGCAGATGTGAAAATAATTGGTTCGGAAGCTGTCCCATTTGCCATAATCTTAGCACCTCTTGCAACTACCAATGCAGTAGCGTTTGCACCTGTCCCTGCTTCGCCTTTAATAACTGTTCCAGCGTTTATAGTTAACGATGCGCCGGCTTCAACAGAAATTCTGCCAGTTAGTAAATAAACATTGTCCTTTGTCCAGGTTACATCAGTAGTAACATTCGTATTCACTTCTACAGTATTTACTGGATTTGAACCAGTTGGCTTTACTTGTTTGTCATCATCGTCTTCACATGAAGATAATGTCACAGATAAAGCACAAGCAAAAGCAGCGCCCATCATTAGTTTTCTTGATAGATTAAACTTTTTCATTTTTTTCATTTTTTTAGTAATTATTCGAGTACAAAAGAATTACAAATACATTACTCCTCTGTATTCTTAGGGAGAAGAAAACCTTAATCTTTCATTAAGAAATTGTGAAGAATTACTTCGCCCTATATTTACATTGTTTGCTATATCTCAATACCCAGAGCTACTAAAATCTAAAAGTTAAAAGTTAAATAATATACCGTTAACATTGAGCACATACAGTTCCTTTAACTTGGCTTTTGAAAACTTAAAAAGTATGTTGAAAGAAAAAATTTTACTTGTTGATGATGAGCCTGATGTTATTGAGTTTTTAGGGTATAACCTTAAAAAAGAAGGATATCGAATCTACACTTCAACAAACGGAAATGAAGCCATCGGTATTGCCAAAAAAGAAATTCCTGACCTTATTATAATGGATGTAATGATGCCTGAGATGGATGGAATGGAGACCTGCTATGAATTAAAGAAAATCCCTTCTCTGAAGAATACTTTAGTAACATTTCTATCTGCTCGTAATGAGGATTATTCTCAAGTTGCTGGATTTGATGCTGGGGCTGATGATTACATTACAAAACCAATAAAACCTAGACTTTTAGTAAAAAAAGTGGATGCTCTTCTAAAAAGAAATCACTTTGATAGAAATAAAATCGAAGAAAGTATTGAAATAGGGGATATTTGTATTGATAGAGAAAGGTATCAGATTACAAAAAAAGGAATTGTAATGAATCTGCCTAAAAAAGAATTTGAAATACTTTCCCTACTGATGAAAAAACCTGGAAAAGTTTTTTCAAGGGAGAGTATCATGGATAGTATTTGGGAGAATGAAGTAGTTGTGGGTGACAGAACAATAGACGTTCACATCAGAAAATTAAGAGAGAAAATAGGGGAATCATACATCAAAACTGTTAAAGGAGTAGGATATAAGTTTGAAGACTAATTTATATCCAGTAAAAAAGGGGTTGTAAATTCAATATTTACAACCCTCTTTTTATTTTGCATTATTAGATATTAAATTTCTCCTGCTACAGCTTCCGATACATTAATAATATGGTCTCCTACTTTCTCTAAAGATGAAAATAGATTCGCATAAGTTAAAGCTCCTTGCATATGAAAGTCACCTGATTCAATCATTTTAAGATGCTTCTTACGTAGCTTATTTCTTAGTTGATTTATGTCCTTCTCTGCTTTAACTGCTGCTTCCATAGAAATATTTCCGTAGTCAGAATCCAAGTTAGCATTCATAATTTTAAATGCATCTTCCACTAAAACTAACATGGCATTCACCCCATCCCGTTGTTCGGGAGTAAAATATACTTTCTCCTCTTCTTTCTTTTCTAAAGATTTTCCAATTTGATAGAAGATATCTCCAACACGCTCTAAATCATTCGTAATACTTAACATGCCTCTCATTCTTATGGAAGCTTCTTCACTCATTTCTAACCTTGCAGCTTTTCCCAAATAATCTGCAATCTCTATTTCTACTCGATCTGTAATCTCTTCGTACTTCTCTAACTTTGAGTACATTTTAAGCTTTTTCTTGTTGTTTGATGAGTTTATAATTGTCTGCACAAATTCATTCATTCTTGCTGTTACAAATCCGAATTTAGAGACTTCTTTTTTCGCTTCTAGAATACAAAGTTCCGCGGTTGACCCAAGCGGTCCTCCAATAAAATCCAAATGAAATTCTTCATCTGAATCTCCTTTCGATTTTACCGTTCTTTCGGCGAGTCGCACCAATTGAGGAACAAACCAGATTAACATTAGAACGTTTGCTAAATTGAAGAGTGTATGAAATAGGGCAATTCCTGTTGCCGACATCTCATTGTTCTCAGCACTGAATTCAGTCCCACTTGACCAACCTACTAATTGACCAATTAACCCTAAGAAGAGTGGGAAAATAATAAGCATCCAGGTTACACCTACAACATTAAACATGGAGTGAATTCTTGCCGACCTTTTGGCATGCACATTGGCAATAAGTGAAGCTAATTCAGCTGTAATTGTTGTTCCTATATTCTCTCCAAGAACCATTGCACAGGCAACTTCAAATGGTATTGCTCCTTTTGCAACCATTGCTAAAGTTAAAGCCATAGCAGCAGAAGATGACTGTATAACAACAGTAACCAAGGCTCCTAACAATACAAACATAACTGGTCCGTACCAAACATCTTTAAAGTCTAAGAAAAATTGAACTATTGCTGAATCATTATCTAAGGAAGGAACTGCATCTTTCAGCTCACCTAATCCAATAAACAAAATACAGAAACCAACAATTGCAGTTGCCCAAGCTTTTGCTTTCCCTTTCTTTATAAACAATAATGGGAATGCTATTGCAATAAGCATGTATGCGTAACTACCAACACTAACTTTAAACCCTATTATTAAAATTATCCAAGCGGTTATGGTTGTTCCAATATTAGCTCCCATCATAACCCCCGCAGACTGTCTTAAGGTCATTAAACCAGCATTAACAAAGCTAACTGTCATTACTGTTGTAACTGAAGAAGATTGAACTAATCCAGTAATTCCAAATCCAGTTAATACTCCCTTAACTCGGTTTTTTGTAATTGAGCCGAGCATAGACCTTAGCATATTCCCAGATGCTTGCTGCAAACCTTCACTCATTAACTTCATCCCGTATATAAAAAACCCAAGGGATCCTATTAATATTAAAAGTTTAGCAAGGCCCCAACCTCTTCCAGTCTTTATTTTTTTTGAGGCCGACCAAACCATTTCAGATTTACTCGTTTTTCTCTCTTCAATGTTCCCTTTTGGAGCAAACCCAACTTTGAAGTGATACTTTTCGTTACCAATTAATCCTTCAATTTCGCACTTATTTTTCGTTAAAGGAAATGGTTCAGTAAACATCCATTCACTGCCCTCCATTCCTTTTTTGGCTCTTTTTTTACCAATATCTGTGTTGTATGAAACTACAGCTAGCATATCATTGTCAGACAGTTGCCTAGCAACTTCATAATCTATGCTCCAAGTAATTTTCGCGCTTTCATCACCTGATTTTACGGCTAAATTCTCAAAAACGTGGGTCCCTATAGTATTGGCTTCTTTAATTTCAGACCAATTACTATTTGCTCCTATAGACCATTGTATAAATTGATTTTCTTTTAGGCTATCTAATGTAAATGATTTAATAGTTGATGAAAAACTTTTAGAATAGTTCCAAATATTTTCATTTCTATATTTATATTTTATCTTTAAATCTTGTTCGTCAATATTTGTATTCCAACTTAAATCAATACTTCCAATTTTGATTATTTCATTTTCATCATTCTTATAATTCTTAAATAAAGTTGCCTCTCCTTCCGTAAATGCTCCTTCAAAAGAATTTATTGAATTCGATTGTAACCCTTCAGTTTGCGCGAAACCTATTGCTGTCAATAAGGTGAAAGCAGCAAATAGTAAATTGAATTTATTTTTCATATTCAAAAATTTATAAGGGCAAATGTAACGTAGAGAATCATGCATATATATCGTCTAATGTTAAGGAAATATTAAATTTTCAATAATGAAGCAATCGAACTTACACCAATTAAGTCAAACTTCTTCCATACCAGTGAGTTAATGTGTTTTTAACGTTAAGAAATCTTTAATTCTGTCTCTCATCGCCTAGAAAAATCAATTAAACCCACACTTTTGCACCCAAATTAACAAAACCTTAATATAAAATTAAAGATGAAAAAAGGACTACTTTTTACTATTTCTCTATTAGCTCTAAACGCTATATCTGCTCAAACCAAAGTAGATACTAAGTTTGGGAAAGGCTTATACAATGTTGTAGCATCAGACTCAAGTTGGAGCATGAAATTTGGCGCTAGATTTCAAACCCTATTTATAGGCGAATTTGATAACAACGATGAAGATGGAATTGTAAATGCTCAATCTAACTTTCTGATTAGAAGATCTCGTTTAAAATTTGGGGGTTTTGCATATTCGCCAAAATTGCAATATAAAATTGAGTTAGGTTTATCTAATAGAGATATCTCAGGAATTTCTGCAGAAACTAAAGATGCTCCTAGAATTATATTAGATGCTGTTTTAAAGTGGAATTTCTATAAAAACTTTACTGTTTGGGCTGGTCAAACTAAATTGCCTGGAAACAGAGAACGAGTAATTTCTTCAGGAAACTTGCAGTTTGTAGACAGATCATTGGTGAATAGCAATTACAATATTGATAGAGATATGGGTGTTCAATTAAGACATCACTTTAAAGTTGGAGAAAATTTTATCATTAGAGAAGCTCTCGCTCTTTCTCAGGGAGAAGGTAGAAACATAACTGCAGGAAACCTTGGTGGCTATGATTGGACCGCAAGAGTTGAGTTCCTACCCTTCGGGAATTTCTCCAAGAAAGGAGACTATACCGGTTCAGATACTAGAAGAGAACAAAAACCAAAATTGGCTGTCGGTGTTACTTATGATATGCATGATAGAGCAGTAAGAAAGAATGGAAATACTAAAAGTTTTATGACAAATGATGTTGGATATTTTGAAACCGACATCAACACCTTATTTGCAGATTTGATGTTTAAATACAATGGATTTTCTATAATGTCAGAATACGCAGACAAGAAAGCTGATGATATTTTTGCAATAAATAGTGATAGTTCATTAACCGGAGACAATGTTACTGCAGGAACAGGCTTTGTAGTGCAAGCAGGTTATATGTTTAAAAACTACGTAGAATTTGCAGGACGGTACACTACCATTGATCCTTCAAAAGAATTAATGAAAGAAGTTATTAATCAATATACATTAGGAGTTTCAAAATATATTGTTGGCCATAAGTTAAAAGTACAAGGGGATGTTAGTTACACAACTGAAAAGGGGAATGATGACAATTTAATGTACCGCTTACAATTTGATCTTCACTTCTAAAATTTAACTCAGAATTAATATACTAGGAAAACTTGCTTGCTAAATTTGTAACTAGAATATTATAAAAGTATTATGACTGAAAAAAGGAATCTAAAAGAAATTGCTAAGGTGTTCTTTAAGCTAGGAAGCATTGCTTTTAGGGGGGCCTGCTGCCCACATCGCAATGATGGATGATGAGATTGTGAAAAAGAGGAAATGGATGACTGCTCAACACTTTCTTGATTTAATTGGAGCAACTAATTTAATTCCTGGTCCCAACTCTACAGAAATGACCATGCATTGCGGTCATGAAAGAGCTGGATGGAAAGGGATGATTGTTGCCGGAGCAAGTTTCATTTTTCCTGCAGTCACAATTACCTTAATTTTTGCATGGCTGTATGAACAATACGGATAATTACCTTCAGTTGAGCCATTCATTTATGGTATTAAACCTGCGGTAATAGCAATTATCATTTCAGCAGTTCACCGTTTGGGAAAAAAAGCACTAATAACCACTGAACTAGGAGTTCTAGTGGTTATTGTTTTAGCTGCTTGCTTGTTAGGAGTGGACCAAATTATCGCTCTTTTTGGTGGCGGTCTATTAGGACTGATTCTCTATTTCGCAAAAAATTCAAGAAAATCGGCCAATGGATTTTTTCCAGTTTTATTAGCAGGAACTTTTCAGGTTGGGACTCTAAAAGTTTTTCTAACTTTTCTAAAAGTTGGGGCCATTCTTTCCGGGGGAGGTTATGTTTTATTCGCTTTTCTTGATGCAGAGTTGGTAAGTACAGGCCTTCTAACTAGACAAGAACTAATAGATGCAATTGTTGTAGGACAATTTACTCCAGGTCAAGTGTTATCTACTGCAACTTTCATCGGTTACCAATTAAACGGCATTTGGGGTGCACTTGCTGCCACTATTGGAATCTTTCTACCTTCTTTTATCTTTGTTGCTATATTAAATCCACTAATGCCTAAATTCAGGAAGTCAAAAGTAGTTTCAGCTTTTCTTGATGCTGTGAACATTTCTGCAGTCGCCTTAATTGCTGCCGTTTGCATTGAAATGGGAAAAGATACTTTAACCGATTGGAAAACACTCGTAATCGCAATTACAAGTCTTGTGGTTGTATTCTACTTTAAGAAATTAAATAGTGCTTTTGTAGTTATTGGAGGAGCATTGTTAGGATTCGCTTTAACATTAATTTAAGAGATTAATCTTTCTACCTTTGTCAATTAATTCGTGCTTGTAATTTGCTTCATTTCCTACTTTCATTGTGGTCAGTTGAGCACCAAATAAACATTCCTATATCTGTCTCTTATACACATCTCCGAGCCCACGAGACAGGCAGAAATCTC
>OJDV01000379.1_pt1 | contig 15957 bp, 14 predicted proteins | sample 1592911 | NCBI WGS metagenome assembly OJDV01 (sample SAMN05416860, study PRJEB24817) | seawater metagenome | isolation source: Sea water | place: Canada:Atlantic | collected 2013-11 | reverse complement strand
CAGAGTAGATCGTCGGCAGCGTCAGATGTGTATAAGAGACAGAGGTTTGTACATTGACAAAAATGTGTCGTTTGCAGATTTAAGGCAAGCTTTATTATATTTTGCCCAAGAAATGTTTGGAAAGGAAACAAAAATTAGACTACGCCCTTCTTACTTCCCCTTTACTGAGCCAAGTGCAGAAATGGATGTGTCGTGTACTATTTGTTCTGGAAAGGGTTGTAACGTTTGTAAATACACAGGTTATTTAGAAATTTTAGGCTGCGGAATGGTCGATCCGAATGTTTTGGAAAATTGCGGAATTGATTCTAAGGTGTACTCCGGATTTGCTTTTGGAATGGGTGTTGAACGTATTGCTCAGTTAAAATACAATGTAAATGATTTGCGTTTGTATTCTGAGAATGACAAAGGTTTTTTAGATCAGTTTAAATCAGCTTTATAAAAACCCAATAATTATCACTTTTAATTCTCAAATTAACTGCAAATACGCGAAGAAAACCCTAAATACTTTAAACTTATCCTTTCGAGTGCTTCTTTTATAAAAATCTGCGAGCTAACTTTTGGAGTATCCATTTTAACCCCATTCTCTCTGCTTATTTTTTAGAATACCATTGCTTATTTTTGATTTTAATATGAAAGGCGTTATTCTCTTTTTTCTCGTTTTTATCTCTGTATACAAGGTTAATACCCAAAAAGGGCACTTTGCTCCAGCAATGGGGGAATATATGGGTGATTGTTTTATTCATGAGGAGAAAGCTCCAAAACAAATAAAAAATTACGTTTTTCTTGGACATATTTATCAAAATGATTTTAGAATTAACCCTCAAATAGAACAATTAGACTTTGGACAATTTGATCAAATTTGGCTTGGAGGTGATTTATTGATAGAAACTACCAAAGATCAATCAAATCTTGACTATTTAGATTGTCTTTTTGATTTATCTAATCCTAAAACTAAATGGGCATTGGGGAATCATGATGTAAGAAATGGGAATGTTAAATGGATAACTGAAAAAACAAAAAGAGGTTCATTTTATACCAGCCATTCAGACGGGATAACCTATTTTGTATTAAACGCCAATGGTCTTAAAATAAACGACTTAGATGAATCGTTTGTTAAATCTCAATATCGATTACTTAAAACCGTTTGTGATACAATAACCAACTCTTCTCATTTTATAATTTTATCTCACCATTGTCCATGGCAAGACGTAGATTCAATAATTACTACGGGAGCCCATGTAGATGCCTCCAAATTTGCATTTAATGTTCGTCCTATTCAAAATTTCTATGACGCAATTTATAAACCTTTATTAGAAAAGGTTCAAGATAAAGGAGTCGACGTTCTTTTTATCTCTGGTGATTTCGGGCAATATAGAAATGGTTACGATTATAAAAGTAACTCCGGAGTGCGGTTTCTAGGTTCTGGAATCCTTCCTGAAGCAGACGACCCCAAATATGACTTCAATAAAAGGTTCTTTAGATATAACCTCCCTGACTCTATCTTAGTTTTTGAACATGACATCGTTAATCAAAAATTACAATGGGATTTTCGACTGATCAATGACTATTATTAAAACTTCCAGTCGTAACGATCCAAACTCAGCAAACACTTTTCTAACAAATCAATAGAAGCTATAATGTCTTCTTTGTGTGCCATTTCAATGGTTTGGTGCAAGTGTCGTGTTGGTATAGATACTGCTCCGGAAATAGACCCTCCTTCATTCATTCTTTGAATTCCTGCAGTGTCTGTTCCTCCTGCTGGTAAAATTTCTGGTTGCCACTTAATTTTATTATCGTTGGCTACTTTTTTCATGTATGCCACCATGCGGTAATCGCAAATGGTTTGAGAATCCATTATTTTAATGGCCGTTCCTTCGCCTAAAGATGTAATTTTCTCGTGCGCGGCTGCGCCAGGTAAGTCATATGCTATAGTTGTATCCAAACCGAAACCAAAATCAGGCTGAATATCCATGGCAGAAACATTTGCGCCTCTGATTCCCACCTCTTCTTGAACAGTGAAAACACCGTAAATATCGTAAGGCACTTCTTTGTCCTTTAGCAAACGTAATGTCTCAATTAAAATGTAAACAGAAACCCTGTTGTCAATTGACTTACAATTAACACAGTCCCCCATTTCCATCAATTCGCTGTACCTTGTAATTGGATTTCCTACTTCAACCAACTTCTCCACTTCTTCCTTTTTCATTCCCAAATCAATGAAATAATCTTTTATTTTGGCAGGTTTGTTTCGCTCATCGGGGCTCATAACGTGAATCGGTTTCGCTCCCATTACACCCATAAGATCTTTTTTTCCGTGAATAATTACTCTTTGAGAAGTCAATGTTTTTGGATCAAAGCCTCCTAAGGTATGAAAACGAACAAATCCATTATCATCAATGTGAGTTACTATGAAACCAATCTCATCCATATGGGCTCCTATCATTACTCTTTTACTTCCTTTTCCCTTTTTAATGGCGTACACGTTTCCCATGTTGTTCACTTTGAGCTCGTCAACAAAAGGAGTAACTTTTTTAATTACTAACTCTCTAATCCGTTGTTCGTAACCAGGAGCTCCTGAGATTTCACAAATTTGTTTCAGTAAGGGAATGTCAATGGTCATAGTGCTGTGTTTTAGGTTGCAAAATAATCTATTTATTTGAGTTTTTCGGGACTTTTCTTCAACTGTTCCCCCAGGGTCAGAATGCACTCAGTACAACTTTTTCCACACATTCTTCGAAAAAAAATTCGTTGGTTCACTGGAAAATATCCTCTTTGACTCCTCTGTTCTTCAAAAGATCCATTTCTATAGTCAGAAAAGAAAGGTGAGTTGATTATTAAAATGCTTGAGGGCCTTCATAAACATGCAGCATGTTTAAATGAACCTAATTCCTATAAGAAATAACCTCAGGCTTTCGATTCCACTTAGTCTCTGAAAAATATCTCCAATCCAAAAATGAAATTTCTAAATAAATAGCTGTGTTTAATCGAGGGTCTTACTTGAGCGAAGCCGAAGCTATTCTACATAACTCAATTTCACCATATTTGACTGCCCCTTTTCATTAATTGGCATACTCGCAATATTTATAATTAAGTCCTTTTCTTCAACATAATTCGCTTTTTTCAAAAGGTATTTTATATCAGCAATTGTATGATCTGTACTTACAAATTTGTCATAATAAAACCCTTGAACTCCCCAAACTAAACTCAATTTATTCAATAAGTTATGGTTTCCTGTGAATGCAAAAATTCCGGCCTTTGGACGGAAACTAGATATTTTAGATGCGGTATAACCAGAATGGGTCATGGTTACAATAGCTTTAGAGCCAGCTCTTTGCGACAAACGACATGCGTTGTAACAAACGGAGTCTGATATAAACCGGTCTTCTTTTACCTCTGCTGGTGGAAACTCCAAATGGTAAATGCTATCAGATAATTCTATTTGCTCTATAATTTTTGTCATTGCTTTAATCACTTCTATTGGATAAGCCCCAACCGATGTTTCTGCACTTAGCATTACTGCATCTGCTCCATCTAAAACAGCGTTTGCGACATCATTGACTTCCGCCCTTGTTGGACTAATGCTTTCAATCATGCTCTCCATCATTTGGGTTGCAATAATTACAGGTTTTGCCGCTCTTAAGCACTTTTTAACCAGATCCTTTTGAATTAATGGAACTTGCTCCATAGGCACTTCAACTCCCAAATCTCCTCGAGCAACCATAATGGCATCTGACTTTTCAATGATTTCATCAATGTCTTCCAACGCTTCCGGCTTTTCAATTTTTGCAATCACTCTAGCAAGGTTTCCTTCCTTCTTAATCAAGTGTTTCAACTCAATAATATCTCTCGCAGATCGCACAAACGAAAGTCCAATCCATTCCATATTGTGCTCTAACGCAAACGCCAAATCTTCTTTATCCTTTATGGTTAAGCTTGGCATTGAAATTTTTGTGTTCGGAAGGTTTACCCCTTTATTTGAAGAAAATTTTCCCCCATTCAAAAACTTTGCCCTTACAGTCGTTTTTCTATTTGAATCTATAATTTCTAAGGCTAGCTTTCCATCGTTGATTAGAATTTTTTCTCCTTTTTGAACATCTTTGGGAAAAGTCTTGTAGCTTATATACGCTCTTGTTGCGTCTCCTTCAATCTCTTCGTTAGTAAACTCAATTACATCTCCAGTTTTAACTTCTGTGCCTTCTTTTATTTTTCCAACACGAATTTTTGGCCCTTGCAAATCACCTAAAAGAGCTGTGTGTATTTGTTGTTCTTTGTTTATTTCGCGAACCCTTTTAATTACATCAATATGGTCTTTATGTTCTCCATGAGAAAAGTTGATGCGAATAACATTAACCCCCTCAGCGATAATTGCTTTTAGCATTTTTTTCGAAGAAGTTGCAGGTCCTACGGTGGCAACTATTTTGGTTTTCTTTGTTGTTTTCATTTTTCTTTTTTAAAACAATAAATTGCTTTTAGTTTTCAATTGATCAACTCCAATTTCGTAAGTCGTCAATACAATTTTTATCTCTCCAATTCGACTTATTAATTCTTCTTTTTGTTCTCCTCTAAATACTCCTCTAATTAATAAAAAGTAATCATACTTTTTTTCTTCCGGTATCAAAATTCCATTTGAACAGCGGTTGTTGATCAGGTAATATTCTGCGAGGTTTTCATCATCTATGAAACTGAAAAAGGAATAGCTTTGATTGTCTCCTTTTATATTTATTTCATAATTGTCATCCTTCTCTAAATCAAATCCTAACGCTTTGTTCATTTCCCAACTCAGCCGGTAATCTTTAGCATGACTGCAAATGCCAACTAATTTAAATTCGTAGTCCTCTTCTACTTCTAAAGTCAACTTTGCCATGAATAAGCTTTGTGTTTTCTTATTGTTTAGTTAACTAGCAAATTTACTTCTTTTAAACGCAGAACAATGTACAAAACCTCCTTTGAGTAATTTGCCGCTTAAGTCAATTTAATATGCTTTGTTTAATTTTAATAATATGAACAGACTTCTAAAGGTTTTCTTCTCTATATTGATCGTTTTTGTTGTAGCAATTTTGGCCCTTTATTTTAACGGAAACGAGCATTTAATAAAAGCAGTAAAAAGCACTTATTTGGTTGGGAAAACTGGCCCAACAATTGATGATTATCCAAAATTTACAAACAGAACGGTTAATGCTACAAAACCACAACCCTTCACTTATCGTCCAGAATCTTTTAACGTTAAGTTAAGCGCTAAAGAAGAAGCGCTTTTTTTAAAGTGGGAAACAAGCGCACTTTTTGTTTTGAAAGGCGGGGATGTTCTGTTTGAAAAATACTGGGATGCTTATTCTGACAAAAGCTTAACAAACAGTTTTTCTATGGCCAAAAGCTTCGTCAGTTTGTGCGTTGGGGCTGCCATTAAAGAGGGAAAAGTAGAATCTACTGAGCAATTAATTAGCGTGTTTTTACCGGAGTATGCAGGGAGCAATATCCGCATAAAAGACTTGTTGCAGATGAGCAGTGGTATCAATTTTGGAGAAAGTTATGGTGATCCTTTTGGGTTTATGGCTAAGGCATATTATGGAACGAATGTTTATGATTTAACGCTTTCAAAAAAAAGCGCAAAGCGTGCAAACGTTGAATGGAAATATCAAGGAGGCAATTCTTTGTTGCTTTCTTTCATTATTCAAAAAGCCACAGGCAAGGCCCTTTCCGACTATTTTGCCGAAAAATTTTGGGGCCCTCTTGGCGCAGAAAATGATGCCTTGTGGACAATTGATAAGCAAGATGGGCGAGAGCGCTCTTATTGTTGTTTTTATAGTAACGCTTCTGACTTTGCAAAAGTTGGGCAATTAATGCTTGACAGCGGCAGGTTGAGAGGTACACAGCTTATCGAATTAGAGTATTTCAAAAAATCTGTTTCTCCCGTCAATTTACCGGATGAATTTGGAAATTTAGTTTCTCATTACGGCTACCAGTGGTGGTTGGGAAAATACAAAGGAGTGTCATTTCATTATGCGAGAGGAATATTAGGACAATACATTGTAAGCGTGCCTGAATGGGATGTTGTTTTTGTGCGATTGGGGAAAAAAAGAGACCCTACAAGAAATTCTATTATTCCAAGTGATTTATTGGAGTATTTTGAAGTTGTTGAGCGAATTAAAAACTAGCTTATTTTTGTTTTTTCTGTGGAACAGTTTTTGCAGTGAAGTTAACCTTTAATAGACCTACTATTTCATGCAATTTCTCCTTTTTTTTCTTTCTTTTTTTACACTCCTATCTGCTTATTCTCAACAAATCAAGATTCATGACTCGGAATCCAAAAACCCATTAGAATTTGTTAGTGTTGTTGGTTACCCCAGTCAGCGCTCAGTAATTACCAATGCAGAAGGATTTGCAAATATTGCCACTTTAAAAAATGACGAATATCTTCTTTTTCAAATGATGGGCTATCAGCGATTGCAAATTGATTTAGATTCTTTGATTGAAAAGGTAAATATAATTTTGCTTGAAAAATCTTATTTCGATGTTGGAGAGGTTGTTATTTCTGCTACAAAATGGAAGCAAAAGCGGAAAGACATCCCTCAAAAGATCTCAACTATTTCAACTAAAGATTTTCAATTACTAAATCCACAAACTTCAGCAGACTTACTTTCAACCTCTGGCGATGTTTATATTCAGAAAAGTCAGCAAGGAGGCGGGAGTCCAATGATTCGTGGTTTTTCTACCAATCGCCTTTTATACGCGGTGGATGGAGTTCGAATGAACAACGCTATTTTTAGAAGTGGCAACTTGCAAAACGTTATTTCCTTGGATGCTTTTGCAATGGAAAACGTAGAAGTTCTTTTTGGCCCTGGAGCTATCATTTACGGCAGTGATGCTATTGGCGGGGTAATGAGTTTTAACACCAAAACCCCAACATTGAGCACCGATAGTTCGGTTATTTTTAATGGCTCGGCAACTTTGCGAGGAGCTACTGCAAACGAAGAGCGAAGCTTTCATGTGGACCTCGCTGTTGCTGGAAAGAAATGGGGACTACTAAGCAGTTTTAGTAGAAGCGTTTATAGCGACTTAAGGATGGGTGAAAACGGTCCGAACGACTACAAAAGGGATTCTTTGGTTGTTACCCAAAACGGGCAAGATTATGTAGCTAAAAACAACAACAACTTAATACAGCGACCTAGTGGTTTTAACCAAGTCAATTTCATGCAAAAAGTGACTTTTCAACCAAATGAGAACTGGTCTTTCAATTATGGATTTCATTTTTCTGAAACATCCGAATATGGTAGATATGATCGACTAATGCAAAAAAGAAATGGAACATTGCGCTTCGCCGAATGGAACTATGGCCCACAAAAATGGCAAATGCATCATGTTGAAGCGGGCTTAAATAAAAAAACAAAATTGTTCGATAGGGCAAAACTTAACCTTGCTTTCCAACAGTTTCAAGAAAGTAGAATTGATAGAAGTCTGAACAACTTAAATAGAAGAACAAGAACTGAAAAAGTAATCGCGTATTCTGCAAACGTAGATTTTACGAAAAAACTTGGTGGTGGACACGAATTATTTTACGGGCTTGAAAGCGTTGTGAATGAAGTTAGATCAGAAGGTTTTTCGACCAACATTACGACAAATATAAAACAAGATATTCAAACAAGATATCCAAATGCCTTTTGGCTTTCTAATGCCATTTATCTTACCGACCAGATTCAGCTGAACGAAAAATTAACCCTAGAGGCTGGTATTCGCTTGAGTCAATTCGCTATGAATGCAGAGTTTGATCAAACTTTTATCCAATTGCCTTTTGAAGAAATCAACCTTAACAAAGCAGCTTTAAATGGAAGTTTTGGAATACTTTACAGACCAACAGGATCATGGGTGCTGAGTGCAAATTTATCAACAGGTTTTAGAGCTCCTAACGTTGACGATATGGGCAAGCTTTTTGACTCCGAAGATTTTTCTGTTGTCGTTCCTAACAAAGACTTAGCTGCGGAATATGCCTATAATGTGGAATTGGCTGTTTCAAAAACTTTTGCCAATCTTTGGGAGTTCGACATTACAGGATTTTACACCTACCTCAACAATGCTTTGGTGCGGCGAAACACTTCCTTAAACGGAAGCGATAGTTTGCTTTTTGATGGGGGTTTAAAAAGAGTTCAATCCATACAAAATGCTGCATTTGCTGAAGTTTTTGGTATTCAAACAGGGGTAGAAGTTCGAATCAACAAACACTTTAGATTCGAAAATAAACTAAATATACAAAAAGGAATTGAGGAGTTAGAAGATGGAAGCACAACCCCTTCTCGGCATGCTGCTCCAATTTTTAGCATTTCTAGGCTAAGTTATAAAAGAGAAAAACTACAATTACAGGCATCATTTATCTACAATCATACTATTGATTACAGCAACTTAAATGTTGGAGAACAAGGAAAGGCGTATTTGTATGCTTCAGATGAAGAAGGATTACCATACTCTCCAGCGTGGTACACTCTCAATTTTAATGCTCAATATAAACTGAACAAAAGCATTATGTTCAATCTTGGTGTTGAAAACATTACAGACCAACTTTATCGACCATATAGCTCTGGAATTAATGGAGCAGGAAGAAATTTTACGGGTTCAATTATAGCGAAGTTTTAATCATGAACATTGAAGAAATAAGAGAGTATTGCATCCAAAAAAAAGGAGTAACTGAAGGCTTTCCTTTTGACGACAAGGTGCTTGTTTTTAAAGTAATAAATAAGATGTTTGTGCTAACAAATGTGGAAAACTGGGAAAGCGTAAACTTAAAGTGTGACCCTGAAAAAGCGGTAGAACTTCGCGAACAGTTTATGGGCATTCGAGAAGGGTTTCATATGAGTAAAAAACATTGGAATACAGTTCTCATCGAATCAGATGTAAGCCACAAACTTTTAATCGAACTAATTGATCACAGCTACGACTTGATTGTTAGTAAGCTTACAAAAAAGGAAAAAGAAGTCTTTGCTCAGTTTTAAAAATTATCTTAAAATAGAAATCTCTAATTTGGTTGAACAGCATTACATATGGAAGGGGTAGGTAAGGATAAGCGTTTTTTAAAAACATTAATAAAATACTTTTTGCAAGGTCTTTTTTATGTAGTTCCTATTAGTGTTACTATTTACCTTATTGTTTGGCTGGTAATTAAAATCGATGGAATTATCCCTTTAGATATTCCTGGACTTGGTTTAATTGCCATTTTAATTGCCATTACTCTTATTGGTTATTTAGGCTCTCACTTTTTCGTTTCGTACTTGAGACCACTTGATCGAGCTATGGAAAAAACCCCTTTGATTAAACTGGTGTACACTTCTATGAAAGACATGATGAGCGCTTTTGTAGGCAAGAAGAAACAATTTAAAACTCCTGTTTTAGTGAAAATGGGTAATGGCTTAGAAGTAGAACGAATGGGCTTTGTTACTAAAGAAAACTTAAGCGAAATGGGAATTGGCGAAGATAAAGTCGCGGTCTATTTCCCTTTTTCATATGGTATAAATGGCCAAGTCTTGATCATTCCAAAGAAAAATATAACTCGAATTCAAGCTCCTTCTTCAGAAGTTATGAAATTCATCGTTTCTGGAGGAGTTACAAACGTAGAAGCAACTGAAAATAAAAACGATAAAACATAGAATTATGAAACTGAAAACCTTTATACTGGCTGGATTTTTAACTTTTATCTTAACTTCTTTTGCACAAGAAGTAACTTTTGTAACGGAAAAAGCGGACAACATTGGAACAGAAAACGGAACAGTTTTAACCGCCAAGATTAACAGAGCTAAAGAGAAGTGCATCATTAAAGAATGGAAATCTAAAATGAAAGCATTTGACGGTGATGTTAATACAAAAAAACAACACTTCCCGCTTTACTGCTAAAGGAGTTAAAATAGAATCCATTGATTTGAATCTAATAGAAGTCGTTGCGGAAGTGAGAAAAACCACAGGGCAGTAAATAGAGTTGGTTGTTATGTTTCTTACGAACGGTGTTCCTTTAAACTCAAAAAAAGACTTGTCTGGCTTTACGGCAGCAAAAAGTATTGTGATAAATTTTGCAAATAAAATGTCGAAAGAAGCAACTGAAGATTATCAAAAAGACCAAATTAAATCTTTTGAAAAAATTCAAAAAGAGTTAGAAAGCACACAGAAAGATAAAGAAAAGGCTGAAAAAGCAGTAATGGAGTCCAAAAAAGCAATAAAAGAGGCGGAAGCTAACATTAAGGAAAAAACCAAGTTTATTGCTGAAAATAAAAAATTTCACGCCGTTTTGATAAAAAAATAAAAAATAATAGTAAAAACAGCCAACGATGAAGCAGACCTTTTCAAGTAGTATATCAATTGCGTTACTCCTTGCGGCTTGTCAAAGCCCAAACCCTATGAATGAAGTAAACAATCCCTCATCTGTGAAAACAGGAATGTGGAAAATGGAAATGGAGTTAGCGGAAGGTAAACTGTTGCCTTTTGAATTTGACCTAATAAAGGAATCTAGGAATTTAAAGATGCATATTTTTAATGCAGAAGAAGTAATCGAAGTTGACGAAATTGAGCAACGTAACGATTCTTTATTTATCCAGCTTCCAGTTTTCGAATCTGTTTTTGAGCTTAGTATAAAAAACGATTCTACTATGACAGGGTCTTGGGTTAATTACTATAAAAGCGAGGATTACAAAATTCCTGTTGTTGCTAAATTTGGCAAAGGAACTCGTTTTTCTAACCTAGACCATAATGTTGAGGAAACATTTGCTGGTAAATACGAAGTTGTATTTAGTCCTGAAACAGAGGCCCCAAGCAATGCTATTGGCCTTTTTGAACAAGAAGGAAATGCAATAACTGGAACTTTTGCCACTGAAACAGGAGATTATCGTCATTTAGCAGGGAACGCAAGTGGTTCTAACCTTTTACTCTCAACATTTGATGGTTCTCATGCTTTTTTATTTGATGCCGAACAAACTGATAGTGGTCTGGTGGGCACATTCTACTCTGGAACACATTGGAAGGAAAGTTGGGTGGCACATAAAAACGATTCTGCGGTACTTAGGAACCCTAATGACTTAACTTTTTTAAAAGAAGGCTATAACGGTTTGTCTTTTAGCTTCCCGAATGCAAATGGAGATAGCATTTCAATAGACGATGAAAGGTTTAATAACAAACCTGTAATCGTTCAAATTATGGGTTCTTGGTGTCCGAATTGCTTAGATGAAACCAAATACCTTTCTACTCTTTACGATAAATACAACCTGTCAGGGTTAGAGGTGATAGCCTTAGCTTTTGAGCGAACCAGAACTTCTGAAAAAGCATTTAAAAACCTAGCTCGATTACAAGAAAAAACTGGTGCTAATTATACCTTCTTATTAGGTGGTGCTACAAGAGAAGAGAAGGCTGCCGAAAAACTACCAATGTTGAATCATATCATGTCCTACCCCACCGCTATTTTTATTGATAAAAACAAAAAAGTCCGTCGTATTCACACAGGTTTCTATGGCCCAAGCACTGGTAAGTTTTACGAGGATTTTGTGAAAGAAACCGAGGCTTTGATTGTGGAACTAGTTGATGAATAATTATCTTGGCGCAGCAATTCTACAGGGTCTTCTTTTTGCAGTTTTAATGGCTGGCTGGGTGTATTATTACTCGTCTAATTTTAACCTATCTAAGTTCCTATCTGGCTTCTTCTTTTTTGGAACGTCCGTGGCCGTTTTTAAATATTTCATGGACAAGCGTAAAAATTAATAAAGGTCCTAAGCGGCCCTTATTAATTTTAATCTCTCCTTATCCTTTCCTTACGATTAGCTAATTCCCAAGCCGTTAAAAACACCAATCGAGCAACTCTAGCCGTTTTCTCATAGTCTATTTTTTCTACCGTATCTGTTTCCTTGTGGTAATCTTCATGCACCCCGCTGAAGTAAAAAATTACTGGAACATTTTTTTTAGCGAAATTATAATGGTCTGATCTGTAGTAAAACCGATTTGGGTCGTTTTCATCGTTAAAGGTATAATCTAGATCAATTCTGGTATAAATTTCATTTACCTTCTCACTTACTTCGTGGAGCTCTGAACTCAGTTTATCAGATCCGATTAAATAAATATAATTATCCTCTTTTGAATGGTTTTCATCATACCTTCCAATCATGTCTACGTTCAAGTCTGCAACCGTATTTTCTAGTGGGAAAACAGGATGGTTACTGTAATACTTAGACCCCAATAAGCCCTTCTCTTCTCCCGATACTGGCATAATTAATATACTCCTTTTGGGTCCCACGCCGTCTGCCACCGCTTGTTGAAAAGCTTGCGCTATTTCTAACATCGCAACCGTTCCCGTTCCATCGTCATCAGCTCCATTAAATACAACGTCTCCCTCTTTTCCAATATGATCATAATGTGCAGTTAAAACCACTACCTCTTCTGGATTTTCAGTTCCTGGAATAAATGCTAATACATTGTCACTTGTCAAGTATTCCGTTGGTTTGTCTATATCTAACCTAAAAATTAATGTTTGTCCATTTTCTTCTTTTAAGCCCTTTTTTAAAACCTTTTTCCAATTCAACCCTACTTGTGTCACAATAGCTTTTACAAGTTCCGTTGTTGCGGCAATAACGATGGTTTCTTTATAGTCTACATCATCTTTTAAAACCAGTTTTGGTTTACCATAGTAGTGTTCATACTTTACCAAATTGTCTTTCAGCTTAGGGCTATGATACATCACTAAAGCTGCTCCCTTTTCCTTTGCTAACTTAATTCTCTTTTTTATAGACCATGTTTCTTTAAGGACCCCTTTTTTAGGTTTACCATCCATTATAAAAACAACTTTTCCTTTTACATCTATTCCTTTATAATTACTATAACCTTCCTCTTCAATTCCATAACCAATAAATACAACTTTATTTTCTATTTTTTTCTTTAAGATTATGCTTGGTGAAATAGAAAAGTCTCGTAATACTTTAAATTCATTTGTCCCTATTAATAGGTTAACATTTTTAGTCGTTTGCTCTATTAAACTAAATTTTTGAGTGTAATTATACTCCTCAATTGGGGCAATCCCAAAAGATTTAAATTTGTCAATCAGGTATTGCATGGCCATTTTTTGCCCTTTCTTTCCTGTTTCTCTTCCTTCAAATTTATCTGAAGCAATAACATAAAGGTGCTCTTTTAGCTCGCCTGCTGTTATTGTTTTTGAATATTTTTCGGCATTTTCATCATATTCTTGAGCAGCTCCTATGAAGCTAATAGTTGCTAATATAAAAGTTGAAATTATTTTTTTCATCCTATTTTTATTTTATTTACTCGTCTTTTGTGCCTTCCCCCTTCAAATTTTTGCTTTACAAAAGCATCAGCGCATTTTTTCGCAAGTTCTAATGAAATAAATCGAGCGGGCAGTGCCAATACATTAGCGTTATTATGCTGTCTAGCCAGTTGAGCCAATTCAACATCCCAACATAACGCAGAGCGAATTTCTTGGTGTTTATTTAAAGTCATGTTAATACCATTACCGCTTCCACAAATTGCAATACCTAGTTCATTTTCTCCTGTTCCTACAGAAAGGGCTAATGGATGTGCAATATCTGGATAGTCACAACTCTCTTCTGAGGCTGGTCCAAAATCTTCTAATACATGTCCTAAGTTTTGCAAGTGAGTTTTTATGGCATTTTTATACTCAAACCCTGCATGGTCACCGCCAATAGCTATTTTCATAATATTATAGTATAATTATACTGCAAGTTTATTCATTGTTAGTAAGATGTTAACATCTGCTGTTAATTACTTTCAAACAAAACTTACAACTTCTGAAATCTATTCTTGCATATTCCATAAAAAAATCCAATCGAACTTATTAATGAATATACGTATAAAGTTAGCCTTAGTTTTCCAGCCATTTATTAACACTCTATACACCCTTTTAAAAGTATGCTAATTATTTATTTATCACTATTCACTCTTATTTAAAATTTGTTAATATCTCAAGGTTTATTCACTTCTTCAATAACTTAAGTATAAATTTATTGTTAGTAGAGTGTTATTTTGTATTAATAAGTCATTAAAGCAATCAAATAACGAAATTTGTTTGAACAGTATTAACGCCCTAATAGTAATAGTATATTCTTTTTTAATTTTTAAATAAAATCTATTATTAATTTATATCATGTTGAAAACTCTAATTCTTCTTCTTTTTGCAACTCCTTTTTTTTCAGTTGCTCAATTTGTAGATTCTACTAAAGAAAATTACAAAAGTTACTATTATGAAAATGGTAACATTTCCAGTGAAGGAACTTTGCTTAATGGAAAACCGAATGGTTATTGGATTACGTATTATCAAAATGGAGTACGAAAATCTGAAGGAAATAGAAAGAACTTTTTACTTGACAGTACTTGGCTTTTTTATAAAGTAAATGGAAATTTACAGTACAAAATCAATTATTTAGAAAATAAAAAGAACGGTGTTTATCAACATTTTAACAAAAATTGTTTATTAATTAAACAAGAGGTTTTCAAATATGACGTAATCAGTGAAGTAACAAAAATCTTTTTTCCTGATAGTGCTAAAATATTGGTGAAAAAAACTATACCATATAAAAATGGCCGACGTGAAGGAATAGGTTACGAATACACTAAAGAAGGAATAATTACAGCTATTATTACTTATAGTAAAAACTTTATTGTTACAAATGAACAAATTAACCAGACCGATAAAAATGATTTAAAACAAGGTGTTTGGAAAGAGTACTTTAAAAATCAACGGTTAAAAACTGAAAAAAGATATAAAAACGATCAACTTAACGGTTATATAAAACAATACAATAAACAAGGTAAATTGGAGAGTGCAACACTCTATTTAAACGGAGAGGAACAAAGCGATGAAAATAATATTGCTGATTTTGATATAAATACAATTTATTACTCAGATGGAACGCCAAAATCTACCTCTGTATATAATAAAGCTGGTAAAAAGGATGGTGTTTCTACATTTTATAATAAAGACGGAAGTATCTCGGCTACTGAAATATATAGAAATGGATACTTGTTGAGAAAAGGTATTATTGATAAAAATGGTTTTTATCAAGGAGAATGGGAAGAATATTATTTGAATGGAAAAGTAAAATATAAAGGAACCTATAAGAATGGAAAGAAGTTTGGAAAATGGGAGTATTACTTTACAACAGGTAAAGTAGAACAAAAAGGGTTTTATGATGGAAATGGAAGATTTACAGGAGAATGGAATTGGTATTATGAGAATGGAAATTTGCTTCGAAGAGAAGAATTTAGAAAAGGCATTGAAGACGGAGAATTAGAAGAATATGCTTTAGATGGAAAATTAATAAGTAAAGGAGAATATTTTGATGGAGAGAAAGAGGGTGAATGGTTTTATGAGTTAAATGATCATCAAGAGAAGGGAAAATATAGATATGGACAAAGAAATGGGTATTGGGAACATCGTTTTCCTGAAGGTAAGGTTTCTTTTGAAGGAAGTTACATTGATGGGGCACCACACGAAAAACATAAATATTACAGTGAGAAGGGTTATTTATTAAGAGAAGAAAATTATAGTTTTGGGCAAAAGCATGGTAAATGGAAATGGTACGATGCTTTTGGAAATGAAACTACTACAATTACTTTTGATGATGATGTAGAAGTTAGAATAGATGGGCAAAGAATAAAATACGAAAAGGAATAATTTATTATTTTGTCAATATATCCATACATTTACTAGATGACCAAAGGTTTATCTAGTAGTTCCAATTTTTTTCGCATTCCAATCAATCTCATTCGATTGGAAATATTTTTTACCGCCTTTTTCTGTTTTTTCTTTTCATTATTTATTGAAAATATAACTAAACTAGAGTTTACATTGCTTTACGGTGTTGTTCTGTCAGGTATATTTTTGGTTTTGGCAATTATTTCTTTTAACTCATATTTTTCTCAAAAAGCAGTTAGGAATATTTCTAATATATCATACCTCTTAGGGCTGTCTCT
>OJDV01000378.1_pt1 | contig 15997 bp, 15 predicted proteins | sample 1592911 | NCBI WGS metagenome assembly OJDV01 (sample SAMN05416860, study PRJEB24817) | seawater metagenome | isolation source: Sea water | place: Canada:Atlantic | collected 2013-11 | reverse complement strand
ATCTACACAGAGTAGATCGTCGGCAGCGTCAGATGTGTATAAGAGACAGGTAATTTATTTCTATATTTTGGGTCATCTTAATCACAACAACAAACGAGAGAGTTAATGAAAATATTAAAAACAAGCAAAACCCTTTGGCACGAATTGGTTACCCGATTGAATGCTGCTGGTACTTTCCTGCCACAAATCTTTTTAAGACTTATTTTATTTTGGGAATTTTGGGAAGCCGGCAAAATGAAGTACGATGGTGGTGCAGAAGGAAACTGGTTTGCATCTATTCAAGACTCTTTTCCATTCCCATTCGACTCTATTGATCCAGCAATCAGCTGGAGCATGGCCATGTGGGGAGAGATTATTTGTGCGATCCTGATTCTATTGGGTTTGTTTACACGTTTCGCAGCCATTTCATTAATTATGATTACAGTTGTTGCCACAGCTGCTGTCCATTGGCCAGATAATTATTCCAGCTTAAGCGAGTTATGGAAAGGTTATGCTATTTCAGGTGATGGCTTTGGTAATTACAAATTACCCTTATTGTATATCATCATGTTATTGCCATTGTTATTTAGTGGCGCAGGTAAATTTAGTTTGGATAACTTGATTGCTAAAATAAGCCATTATTCAGATTCACAATCACAAACTTCAGACTTGGGCATGTGGGGACTGGCAATAATGGCAATAGGTGTACCTTTGATGTTTGTTATGCCAACTTTTGGAACTGGTTTAGCTGTTGTCGGTTTAATTGCATTGATAGCAAATAAATTCATGACTCCTAAGTAAAACCATAATAGTAAAGGGCTCTAATAAAGGCGCATAACTGCGCCTTTATTTATTTGGACAGTTAATGTATAATCGCTGACCAATAAAAATATTGTAGATTATTTATGAAAAAAGTTTTACTCGCATTTACCACTCTATTCTCCATTTCAAGCTTAGCTGATGTCAGTAATTTACTCATTACTGAACTTGCTGTTACACCAACAAACGGTGAGTTTGTTGAAATATACAATAACGGAGCTACCCCTGTTGATTTATCAGATGTGTATTTAACCGATGCCACTTTTGCTGGCAGTAGTACTTACTATTATCAAATCGTATTAGGAGCAGGTGGTGGTGGCGGTTTTGCTGATTTTCATGCCCGTTTTCCTGATGGTGCATCAATCGCCGCCGGCGAATACCAAACCATCGCTTTAAATGGTTCTGACGATTTCTTTTCAGTTTATTCACAAAACCCAACTTACGAAATCTTTGAAGATGCAGGCAGTCCTGATTCAATTGCTGATATGCGAGAAGCCGTTTCTGGATCTATACATGATCTTGAAAGTGGTCTATCAGGTGGGGAGGTTTTGATTCTTTATTCGTGGGATGGAGCCAATGATCTGGTTCAAGATTTAGATTATGTCTTGTGGGGAGACAAAAATGAAGCCGTTGACAAATCTGGTGTTTCAATTGATAGTGTGACAGATGCCGATGCAGACACATCGACATATGCCAGTGATACATCAATAGCTAACCAAGCAGTCATCGCAACAAGTCAACATCCGAGCGGGAAAAGTTGGCAGCGTGCTGATTTAAGCGAAGGTGTAGAAACACAATCAGCAGGCAATGGTATTAATGGAGCCGATGAAACCTCTGAAGACCTCAACAATACATTTTTTGAAGGAGATCCAACACCAAACGCCGTTGGAACACCTCCTCCACCAACTGCTCCATTGATTATAATTAATGAAGTTGATGCAGTTGGATCAGCTGATTTTATTGAAATTTATGATGGTGGTGTTGGCGGAACATCTCTCATGGACGTGACAGTTATCATGTATGATGGTGCTACAGATAGCATTGAACAAATCATTGATTTAACCGGTAACAACACCGATAGCAATGGTTATTATCTCGTAGATGGTATTACATTAAATGACAATGTCAGTGCTGTTGCGCTCTATTTCAGTAATTTCAGTAATTTCACAATTAGCGATCCTGTGACAGATACCAATCTTATCGATGCATTGGTTTATGATTCTGGACAAAACGATGATGCTGGGTTATTAACTCTACTTAACCAAACAGGTGGACAAATTGATGAAAATGCAGACTCTAATGCCAGCAGTGTTGCTAATGCCCGATGTCCAAATGGATTTGGTGCAGCCTTAGATACTTCATCTTATGATCAAGTATTGCCTACACCAGGTGCGAAGAATGATGAATGTCCGGTTTTACCATATTATGCCAATGTTGATGTTTCATCACCAGAAAATTTAAGAACTTCACTGCATAACATTATTAGAGTGGCGGAGTCTTTTGATTATTCAAGTAGTGAGACTGATACATGGGATGTTTTGGGTTTTGCTGATGAAGATCCAAACCCGAATGTTGATTTAGATGATATGGTAGCGGAAAACGTACTAGCCGTTTATAAAAACACGTCTTATGTGAATGTCGCTACTGGAAATAATGACTACAATCGCGAACACACTTGGCCACAATCGAAAGGTTTTAAAGACGATGACATGGGTTCTAATAATGCTGCACGAACAGATGCACACCATTTGATGATCTCTAATAGCAGTTACAATTCTGAACGTGGCTCTAAATATTTTGATAACTGTGTTTCATCTTGTACTTCATTAGCCACTGATGATTATAACGGGGTAGGTGGTACAGGCATGTCAAACTTAACAAATGGCTCAGTTTTTGAGGTATGGGATTTCCGCAAAGGAGACATTGCCAGGGCCATGTTTTATATGGATGTCAGGTATGAAGGCACACAAATAGATCCAGATAGCCAGCCGTTACAAATGGAACCTGATCTAACACTAACCAATAACATCAGCGACATAACAAGTGGCGGGCCATACATGGGACTGTTAAGTACATTATTACAATGGCACATAGATGATCCTGTTGATAACATAGAAAGACTCAGAAATGATACGGTGTTTTTCTGGCAGGAAAACCGCAACCCATTTGTAGACCATCCTGAATGGGTCGCCTGTGTTTTCGAAAATGATTGTTCAGGCTTAGATTTAATCTTTGATAACGGGTTTGAACAACCTGGATTCTAAATCAATTAGATCGAAACAATTGAACAAACTGGATAGAAATATTCTTTTTATGACTCTAAAAGCCTGTGAAATTCACAGGCTTTTTTCATGTTTAATTCACAAAATAAAGTGTACAATACTGATAATAATTAATAACCCGAATAAAGTCATTATCATTAACAGAATTCACTTTTTACTTGCCCTACTCTTTTGCTTTAATTTCTCCGCTCAGTCATCGAAATATGCAGAAATTGGCATGCCTGTCACAGAAACTTATGATTCATTTGCTCATAAAGGAGCCAATCAAAATTGGTGGTTGGCACAAGCTAAAAACGGATTAATCTATAACGGCACTGGAACAGGCTTAAATGAATGGGATGGGGAACAGTGGTCAATTTACATGACCCCACAAAAATCACGAATTCGCAGCCTCAGCATTTGGAAAGATGAAAAAATTTATGTAGGAACCACCAATGACATTGGCTTTTATCAAGCAAATGATCATGGCATTTTAACTTATTATTCATTATTAGATGATTGGTCATTTGAAGACAAACAATTTGGTGAAATTTGGTCTGTTGCATCAACCAGTCAAGGGGTTGTCTTTTTAGCCAATGAAGTTGTTTTGTTTTGGGATGGTACCACAATTAAACTATTTGACTATAAAGTAGGGTCTCATCGCCTATTTAGCGTAGACAACCAGTTTTATTTTAAAAGTAACGATGACCCCAATATTAGCATATTAAAAATTGGTTCAGATTTTAATATTGAAAAAACTGGAATCGTACTTGAAAAAAATGTTGTTGTTAGAAAAATGCTTAGAAATAGAGCAGGTAATCTGATTCTCATCACAGCCAAACACGGGCTTTTTGAGGTCACTAATAAGCAAGCGAATCAAAGGTTATCTAATCTAGATTTTGTAGATGAAACACATATATACAATGGTATTCAGGCACGCGATGGCTATTATTATTTAACCTCTTTATATAACGGATTATTCATCGTTAATGAAGAGTTCAAACTGGTAAAACACTATACCCAAGATCATGGCATGGGCACTAACACCCTGTTATCCGTAATAGAAGGTTTTCAAGGTAACATTTGGATTTCTGGCGCACCCCATATTATTAAAATGGTGCCTCCACATGTTTATAGTCACTATAAAACTCATAAAAACTCTACCAATTCTGAATGGATAACCAGCGTAGATAACACAGTTACGGTTTTAGGTGATGGAATCAATCAACTACAAGTAGAAGAAAACTCTATAGCACCAGCTTATTTTAAAAATGTTTCTTCACAACACAAAAGCACATGGGGGGCGATTAAATATGAAAACCACTTAATTTATGGAGGGACTGATGGTGTATTTGCAATTGCTTATGATGATAAAGGACAACTGGCCACTACTGAAAATATCATTAAAACCAATTTTGCCAAATTATTTGTGATTGAACCATTGACCAATACATTATTTGTTAGCAGTGACGAAGGGATATTTAGAATTAAATATGAAAATAATCAATGGATAACACAAAATATACCTGATACTTCTGATGAGCTTTATTCAATTGCCATTGAAAACGGTATTCTGTGGGCAGGAACATCAACCCAAGAACTGTACCGTGTTGAGAATGCCCAATACGATGATAAAGAAACCATTGTTACAAAATATATTGATAAAGACGGATTGGGTGCCAACAATGTTATGCCATTTAACACATCAATGGGAATGGTTTTTGGAACCAATGATGGATTAATGAATTTTAATCAAGATCGAAACCCACAATTCCAATTTTTATCACATTTACCCAAGGTTTTCCATACAAAAAACTTGGATGTTTTCAGACTTTATGAGGATGAACAAAATAATCTATGGTATAGAATTGGAAATAGAACCGGATATTTGTATAAAGACCCTCAACAACAATGGCAAACCAATGAAGACATGTTCCGTTATTTTCCCGACAGCGGCTATAAAGGTTTTGTTAAGAGTGATGAAAACACACTCTGGTTTAGTATGGCAAATGGAGAAATTTTTCGAACAAATATTAATCGAATTAAAAACATTCCGAAAAAAGTAACTCTTAATATACGCAAAATACTCAATTTAAACAACCAAGAAGAAATTTATGGTGGCTTAGGCATTGCTAAACTACCTGAACTTGACCAACAAAACAACTCAATCAGGATTTATTATGCATTGCCTGATTATAGTATTGCCAACCCGGTATACTCAAATAAAGTGCGTTACCGACACAGGCTAATAGGCAGCAGTCATGTAGATTTTTCAGAATGGAGTCATGAAGGCCACAAAGATTTTACATTGTTGCGCGGTCATGATTATCAATTTGATGTAGAAGCCATAGATGCCTGGGGAAGAATTAGCAGAAAAAGCTTAAATTTTACAGTTCTTCCGCCTTGGTATTTGAGTACAATGGCTTTAATAGCTTATAGCATTATCGGATTATTACTTTTGTTATTAAGCTCATGGCTCACTCAAAAATGGCGCACAAAAAAATTAAAACTTAGAAATCAAGAGTTAGAGAATATTGTTGAAGAAAGAACTGCCGATGTACAAGAAAAAGCCAATGATTTAAAACAACAACAAGAAATTAAAGACCGCTTTTTTAGTAATGTTTCACATGAGTTTCGAACACCTTTGACATTAACCATTGCTCCACTTCAGGCTTTTTTAGATGACCACAAGGAATTAGATGAAAGCTTTCTCCATCCAGTTAATACGGCACTAAGAAACTCTAAAAAAATGCTATCATTGGTGAGTCAGGTTCTGGACATTAACCGACTTGAATCTGGTCGTTTTCCATTGCATATTGCACGGTACAATATATCTGAAACCATCAATAATATCGTTAATCGATTTACAGTTCTTGCCAAACAACAGAACCAATATTTAATAGCGGCAAATACAAAAGAAATTCATTTTTTATATTTTGACCAAGACCAAATAGATAAGTGCATCTCAAATTTAGTTGCCAACGCCATTAAATACAGTGGTAAAAGTAGCCTTATCGAGGTATCTCTAATCGAAAAGGATAAGATTTTTGGAGTGAAAGTCAGTGATAACGGCAAGGGAATTAGTCCAGAATTTGAGAAAAAAGTATTTGAGAGATACACACAAGATGAAGCCTCTAAACACATAATAGAACCTGGCACAGGCATTGGCTTATCTTTTGTAAAAGAACTAATAGAACTTCATGATGGAAAGGTTGAACTTATCAACAAACCAAATCAAGGGTGTGCCTTTATCTTGTGGATGAAAAAAGGCCATGGGCATTTTGATGATTCTCAATTGATTGAACCTGTTGCAAGAAAAACTGAAAATTTTAGAGACGAAAAAAATATAATTGTTGAGCAAAAACATGATGCTTCTGAAGAGATACAATCTGATGACAAAACTACCATTATGGTAGTTGATGACAATCAAGAGCTGCGTGAATTTATAGTTTCTAGATTATCAAGCTATTATGAAATCGTTCAAGCCAGCAATGGTCAAGAAGGTTTTGCATTGGCACAGTCCTGTTTGCCTGATTTAATCATCTCTGATGTAATGATGCCAATAATGGATGGTTTTGAATTAACAAAAAAACTTAAAAGCCACAATGTTACAAAAAGCATTCCTGTCATATTGTTAACCGCACAATCTAGTAAACGTAACACTGTTACAGGGTTAGAATCTGGTGCTGATGACTATATAACCAAACCTTTTGATACATCAGAATTGATTTTACGGGTGATAAGGCTGATCAACGGCATTAAACTCATTAGAGAAACCATTAAAACTGAATTAAGTCAAAGTCTGACAAAAATAAATACGCGCAGTAGTTTTACTGAAAAACTTCAAAGTGAAATACTAGAACAAATTTCTAACCCGAAACTCAGTGTTGAAAGCTTATCTAGTACTTTGGCGATGAGCCGCTCATCATTAAATCGAAGATGCAAAAGTGAACTCAATAAAACAACCAATCAAGTCATAATAGACACCCGCATGCAACATGCCTTAAACCTAATAAAACTCAACAAACATTCTATTACAGAAATTGCTTATGGAACTGGTTTTGAAAGCTTGGCTTATTTTTCACGTATCTTTAAAAAACATTATGGAAAAACCCCTTCTCAAGTTCGTAAAGGATAAAACTAGTTATAATGGCTTATAGAGAGTTTTGCATAAATCTGAAGCAATGGTAAAAAGTATGAAAAATATAGAATGGAAAGACTTTGTTCAAGTCGAGTTAAGAACTGGCACAATAGTTAAAGCTGAAGATTTTCCTCAAGCCCGAAATCCAGCCTATGTATTGCACATAGATTTTGGCGAAGAATTGGGCATAAAAAAATCAAGTGCTCAAATCACTGATTTGTATTCACTTAATGACTTAATCGGTAAGCAAGTCGTTGCCGTGGTAAATTTTCCAGCCAAGCAAATTGGCCCGTTGATGTCCGAATGCTTGGTTACAGGTTTCCACCAAAAAGATGGCGCCGTGGTTTTGGCTGTTCCAGATAGCCTGGTTGCTAACGGAACAAAATTGGTTTAATCGTCCAAAACCCAATCATGGCGAGGAAAATGACACGTGTAACCATTCGGAATTCGCTCAAGGTAATCTTGGTGTTCAATTTCTGCTTCCCAAAAATCACCAACAGCTGATACCTTGGTCACAGCTGGTCCAGGCCATAATCCAGATGCATTAACATCATCAATGGTTTTAAGCGCCATGGCTTTTTGTGATTCGTTGGTATAAAAAATTTCAGAACGGTAGGATTCACCCTTATCATTGCCTTGACGATCAACTGTAGATGGATCATGGATTTGGAAAAAATAAGCCAATATGTTTCTAAAGCTAATGGTCTCATTTTCAAACTCAATTTCTAATGCTTCAGCATGAGTCCCATGGTTTCTATAGGTGGCATTGACCACATCGCCACCAGTATATCCCACTCGGGTTGTGATGACTCCATCTAGTTTTCGGATTAAATCCTGCATTCCCCAAAAACACCCACCTGCTAAAACTGCTCTTTCTTTTGCCATGAAATTTTTCTCTAATTTATAAGTTTAATATAATCTGAATAGCCTTCTTTTTCCATTTCATCCAGTGGTATAAATTTTAAAGAAGCTGAATTAATGCAATAGCGTAACCCACCAGAATCTTGAGGTCCATCAGTAAACACATGTCCTAAATGGCTGTCTCCGTTATAAGACCTGACTTCGGTTCTTATCATTGCATGAGATGTGTCTTTTATTTCTTTGATAAATTCATCGGTAATTGGTTTGCTGAAACTAGGCCAGCCACAACCAGAGTCAAATTTATCACTGGAAACAAACAAAGGCTCACCCGAGACGATGTCTACATAAATGCCTTTGCTATACTCATCATTGTATTCACCTGAACCTGGCATTTCAGTGCCATTTTCTTGAGTAACACGGTATTGTTCTTCAGTTAAGGCCTTTATTTTTTCTTGGTTTTTACTATACTTATTCATAATTATGATTATAGCAAATAAATAGTTTCCAATATAAGTCAAAGCGATTAAAATCAGTTCAAATATACCATATAATAGATTAATGACTAAACTCAGTGTAAATGTAAATAAAATCGCCTTGTTGCGAAATTCTCGTGGCAGAGATTTTCCCAATGTGATTAACTTTGCAAAAAAGTTTATTGACCTTGGTGTTCATGGCATTACAGTCCACCCACGCCAAGATGAGCGTCACATCACAGTCAAAGATGCCTATGAATTGGCAGAGTTCTTAAAAGATTATCCTGATGTTGAATATAATATTGAAGGATTTCCTTCTAAAGATTTCATGAAAATTATTGCTGATACCACACCTGACCAATGCACGCTAGTGCCTGATGGTGTCAATCAAGTCACATCAGATCATGGTTGGGATTTAACCAAACACCAAAAACAACTCAGTCAGTTAGCCAAAGAGATTCGTGATTACGGTGTACGTAGCGCTGTATTTTTAGATCCAGATATCGAACAGGTGAATTTGGTCGCCAAAACAGGTGTTGATCGAATAGAACTGTATACGGAAGAATTTGCCTCAAATTATGGTACAAATAATCAACAAAACGTCATCAATAAGTACAGTGATGCCACTAAACTGGCCCAATCACTTGGTCTAGGTGTCAATGCAGGTCATGACCTTGATTCAAATAACCTTGCAGCCTTTTTAAAAATCAAAGATATTTTAGAGGTTTCTATTGGACACGTTTTAACCATAGAATGCATCGAACAGGGCATGCCCACAGTCATTAAACGCTACTTAGATATTTGTTATCAATAACCATGCAGATAACTAATACACAAAACAACTATGGACTGGTCACTATTTTACTTCATTGGGTAATGGCATTAATAATAATTGGCTTATTTGTCATAGGTAAAATCATGCATGATATGGATTATTATGACCCCAATTACCATGTGTTCCCTTGGTGGCACAAAAGTTTTGGTTTGCTCATTGCATTCTTATTTATCTTTAGATTGATCTGGAAATGGAAAAACCCCAAGGTTTCACACATAAAACCGAATAAACCAATAGAACTAAAATTAGCAAAGATTGCCCATGCACTACTATATCTGTTAATATTAATCTGCTGTATCAGTGGCATGATGATTTCAACCGCGGAGGGTGCTGGCATTGAGTTTTTTGGTTGGTTTGATATTCCTGCATTGGTTGCCAATGGTGAACCCCAAGCAGAATTAGCTGGAGAAATTCACGAAACTTCTACATTGGCTTTAATAATATTGGCCTCTTTACACATGTTAGCAGCTTTGAAGCACCATTTTATTAACAAAAATAATACGCTGAAACGCATGTTATCAAGCAAAATTAATTAACAAAATTTAAACATTAATCCTAATAAAAACAACGAGACACATATGAAACTAAAACTATTATTATCCCTATTAGCTACACTGCTTATTTCTTCTGCCGCAAATGCAGCTGACTATAAAATTGACACCAAAGGCATGCATGCTTCTGTTCAATTTAAAATTTCTCATTTGGGCATGTCATGGATTGTGGGTAGATTTGACTCATTTACTGGCGAATACAGTTTTGATGCTACAAAACCTGAGGCATCTAATCTAAGCATTGTTGTTGACACCAAAAGCGTTAATACCAACCATGCTGAAAGAGACATTCACTTAAGAAATAAAGACTTTTTAGACGTTGAAAAACACCCTAAAGCTACCTTCGTCAGCGAATCAGTCACCCTAAATGCTGATAACACAGGCACAATGACTGGCAAGTTAAACCTACATGGTGTTGAAAAAACCATCACTGTTGCAATCACAAAAATTGGTGAAGGCAAAGACCCATGGGGCGGATACAGATCTGGTTTTGAAGGCACCACAACCTTAAAACTTGCTGATTATGGCATCACTAAAAATTTAGGTAAAGCCTCTGAAACTCTAGAATTAACAGTTTCATTTGAAGGAAAAAGACAATAAATGAAAGGCTTTATTCCTTTGCCTTATTTTAGCTATCTTAGCGATGATGAGATGAGGCAAAGTGCTGTAGAGTTTAATCAGTTTTTACAAAAACGCAGAACCGTTAGAGATTTTTCAGATAAACCAGTTGCAAAAGAAATCATTGAACAATGCATTTTAGCAGCTGGTTCTGCGCCAAGTGGCGCACACATGCAACCTTGGCACTTTGTAGCTATCAGCAATTCTGAAATAAAGGCCAAGATTCGTGAGGCCGCTGAAATTGAAGAAAAGGAGTTTTATGAACACCGTGCCAGCAAGGAGTGGCTTAAAGCACTCGAACCACTAGGCACAGATACCAATAAGCCATTTTTAGAAAAAGCCCCTTGGTTGATTGCCATATTTGCAGAACGTTATGGGTTAGACGAGCAGGGCAACCGCATCAAACATTATTATACACCTGAATCAGTGGGTATTTCATGCGGTATGTTGATTTCTGCTTTACATGCAAGTGGTTTGGCTACCTTGACACATACACCCAGTCCTATGGGGTTTTTAAAAGATATTTTGAAACGCCCAACAAATGAACGGCCTTTTTTAATACTTGTTTGTGGCCATCCAGCTGAAGATGCCACAGTACCAGACTTAAAACGTTTGGAGTTAGAAGAAGTCTCTTCATTTTTTGAATAACGTTTTTATTCTAGATTGAGCACCATATCGTGCCAAGCCAGTCCGCCGTGATCTGAATCCGATTCACTCAGGTATTTAAACCCAAAACTGGCATACATCTCAATTAATTCGGTTTGACAAATTAAATATATATCGGCTTTTCCCAACTGTTTCATGTGAGCTATGAAAGTCTGCATTAGTTTACTGGCAAACCCTTTTCTTTGAAATTGAGGGTGAACAGCAACAGACATGATAACAATGTGTTTGCCTTTTGGATCATGGCCAATAAGCTCTTTAAACTCTTCATCAGATAATTCAACTTCGTGACAAGCACCAGCATTGATAAATCCGACGACCTGTCCCTCATGTTCCATAACAATAAACCCTTGGGGGTAGGTATTTATTCTTGTGGCTATTTTCTCCTTACTTGCGGCTTCATCACCAGCATAGGCCGTGCTTTCTATTGCGTAGCATTGATCTAGATCTTGTATCTTAACTTGGCGAATCATGGAAAACTAACAGGTGTCTCTGCTTCATTCTTAATCTTAACTATTTCAGACTCTATTTCAACAAACTTGATTTTACTGTTGGGACAAATTCCTTTGTCTTTAATGCTGCCTTTTCTGTGAACACCTGGCAGATAAATGCCCAAAGATTGTTGTTGAAGTGCTTGAGATTCACCATTTTTGCAAACATAATGACGGGATAATAGAATCGGCTCAACCTTAACATCACTGTCATTTTTTACATGCCATTCAATCGACCAGGATTGATTCTTGCGTTTTTGCCTAAAACTTATGGTGACTTCATCACGACTTTGAGTGGTGATAAAACGGCTCCAATGGGTCGAGTTGCTTATCGCAGGAGAGACAAACAAGACACTGACGCACAATATAATGGCTTTAATTTGAGGTTTCATTAAGCCGGATTATAGCCCTTATCGCGTTTGAAAACATTTTTATTTGGATTTTTATCACCAAACACCTGTGCTTCCAAATGTCCTGAATGTACCGCTTGTGCAATAATACCAGGTGCATAGGCATCACCAATTAAGGCAAAATGCTTAAACGGTTGCTGAGATTCAATCGCTGTATATAATGAATCATTTGGGGTTCTTTCTGTTACTAGAACCAATGTTTTACAGGATGTTCGAGATTCCATACTGCTGTAAACACATCCTGACACCACTTGCTTGTCAATGATTTCTAACAGGTTTTGGTTCAATGATAATTTCACACCTTTATTCATCAGTTGAGATTGAATGCGTTGTTGTTCGAGCGTGTTTTCAGTCCAATCTGAGACCCGATTGGCTGGACTCATATAGGTCACTTGATTACCTAAATCTAAACATTTGTTAGCTAAAACACCTGCCATATAATAATGGTCTGTATCATAAATAAGCACCTCTCCCTCTGGCTCAACACCATTCATTAAATCATCTGGTGTCAGTATTTTTATTGAACCATCGGTTTTGAGTTCTTGCCTGCCATCACGTCCTTGACCATTGTTCTTCCATGTCGAACCGGTGGCAACAATAATATTTTCAAAACCAAATTCATCGAGGTTTTCAGGCGTCACCTCACTTTCATAATAAATTTCTACATTCGGCATTTGTTGTAAAGCATTCAGTCGATAATCCATCACACGCTTCCATTCTGACAAACCTGGTAATCGGGACTCTAATAACACACGTCCACCTGCCACTGACTTTTTTTCTGCCATAACTATATCATAGCCACGATTTGCTAATGCATGCGCACATTCAAGTCCTGCTGGACCAGTACCCACAATGAGTATTGAAGCATCGTCATGTTTGGGTTTAATTTTTTCTGGGTGCCAATCTCGGCGCCATTCTTCTCCCATGGTTGGGTTTTGGGTGCATCGAATCGGTGCGGCATAATTATCACTTGAGACGCAAATATTACAACCAATACATTCCCGAATGGTGTCTAGTTTATCGTTTTTAATTTTATTTGGTAAAAAAGGATCGGCAATGGATGGCCGTGCCGCACCTATCAAATCTAATACACCCCGTTTAATTTGTGAAACCATGGTATCAGGTGATGTAAAGCGCCCCACACCAACGACTGGTTTGCTGGTTAAAGATTTAACATGTTTGGTGTATTGTTCTTGAAACCCTTCAGATGAAAAACGAGAAGTTTGAGAATCGTTCTCCCAACTAGAGACATTTACATCCCACAAATCAGGAATTTCTGCCAACATTTCAATAATATCACTGCCTTCACCACTGGCTTGTATGCCGTTTTTACCTAATAATTCATCAACAGCAATACGCAAAGCCACCGCACAGGTGTCACCGACTGCTTCTTTTGTATCAATTAACACTTCTTTTAATAAGCGTGCTCGGTTCTCTAAACTGCCACCGTATTCATCGGTGCGGTCATTGTGTTGTCGAGATAAAAAGTGCATCAATACCGATAATCCATGACCAGCATAGGTATAAACAATATCAAAACCCGCTTTTTTGGATCGAATCGCCGCATCGCGGTACCATTTTCTCAACTCTTTAATGTCACGTTTATTCATGGCCCGTGCTTGCATGGGATAACCACCAGCCACGCTGGCATGGGTTGGTCCCAATGTTGGTAAACGTGAATAATGGTTTTTGCCCGCTAAACCTTGATAGACCAATTCAATGCCTGCCAATGAACCATGCTCATGTACGGCATCTGTCATCAAACGCAAATTTCCAATGTCCGAATCATCCCATAATCGGCCTTGATTATACGGTGTAATATCTGAGGAGGGATGAATTTCTACTTCTTCAGTGCACACCACACCCCAACCCCCTTCGGCTTTAATGCCACGCATCTTTGCCAAAGACCGAGGGAACCGATGTCCCATGCCATTACAGTGCGGCACTTGATAGAATCGGTTCGGCGCCGTTACCGGTCCAATTTTTACTTTTTCAAAGAGAATGTCGTAACGTGAAGATGTCATATATTATTTACTGAATACCAATGGTGTTAATGTTAGAATACACATTGAATCAATACAACTTATTTCGAGATTAAAATGTACGCCATTATTGTAGCCGCAGGAAGTGGTCAGAGATTTGCTTCAGATACGCCCAAACAGTTTTTAGAAATTGCAGGCAAACTTGCCATACAACACAGCATCGATGCTTTTGATAAAATCGATGAAGTCGAAGGCATTGTTTTGGTCATGCCGAAAAAACAAAACCTGTGGAAAGACATAGAGTTAAACTCACAAAAACCCCTCATGTATACAACCGGAGGTTCTTCACGGGCACAATCTGTCTTGCATGGGTTAGAAATATTGGAGTCCTTGGTGGACAATACCAGTTGGATTTTGGTCCACGATGCAGCACGCTTGTGTATTAGACCCAGTGATATAGAAAAACTGATTAAAGCCTGTAACAAACACAACCAAGGCGGTTTGCTGGTTAAAACTGTCACCGATACAATAAAATACAGCAATGATGGCAAACAATCAGATAAAACCATCGACCGCAACAAACTCAAAGCCGCACTAACACCTCAAATGTTTCCTTACAAGCAATTGTGTGACGTGCTAAAAACAGCTGATCCTAAAAATACAACCGATGAAGCCTCTGCTTTTGAACAAGCTGGCATCAGACCATTAATGGTCAAAGGCCGCAGCGATAATATCAAAATCACCTATTCAGAAGACTTGTTAATGGCCGAATACATCTTAAGGAAAAACGCATGATGCGCATTGGATCGGGTTATGACGTTCATGCTTTTTGTGAAGGCGATCATTTAACATTAGGTGGCATTAAAATCCCATTTAACAAATCTTTTGCCGCCCACTCTGATGGCGATGTGTTGATTCATGCCATGGTGGATGCCTTATTGGGAGCACTGGCACTGGGAGACATAGGTCAGCATTTTCCACCCAATGATGACAAATGGAAAAACTGTGATAGTTCCGTTTTTTTAAAGCATGTGATGGAATTAATCAAAAAAGAAGGTTATCAAGTCAGTAATATCGACAGCACCATTATCTGCGAACAACCCAAAATGCAACCACATATTTTAGCCATACGCGAAAACTTGGCAAAAATCATGGACTTAAATGTCAATCAAGTCAGTGTAAAAGCCACCACAACTGAAAAGCTGGGGTTTTGTGGACGAGGTGAAGGGATTGCTGTTGAGTCGGTTTGTTTGTTGGGTTTATAAAAAGATAAATTAACCACAGAGGACACAGAGAGCGCTGAGGAAAAAATTCTGGTATCAAATATAGAATGATATCCATTTCTTATAATTTACAACTATTTTCAAATGATTGTACCTATCAATCCTCTGTGAACTTTGTGTCCTCTGTGGTTTTATCCTTTTTTGTGCGAAGATCGTTATTAAAACTTTTCTAATATATTGCTTAGTCAAATAATTTATCAATACTGTCTTTATTGCCGTTATATGAATTGAAAAACTCATCGATTTCATCAAATACCTTTTGTACAGGCTGTTGATGATCGTGGTTGAGCCTATACACTGATCGTTTTTTATCAATAGCAATATAGTTCCCATCTTCCATATCGACAATTGTGTAATATGATTTATTATCTAATTCAATTTCAAATGTATCTACCAAATCTAGTTTTTCAAGTTGATTGGTAGAAAGGTTTTTGAGAAGCTTTGATACAAGTTTAAAATCTGGGTTTTCTGTTTCAATATTACAAAAAATGATCTCATTAGTCCTAATTCTTTGAACATCAAATTCTTTTGTAATATTCGCCTTAAAAGCCAGTTTAATATATTGTATGACTTCCCCACAAGAAATAATAGGCCTGTCTCTTATACACATCTCCGAGCCCACGAGACAGG
>OJDV01000376.1_pt1 | contig 16003 bp, 12 predicted proteins | sample 1592911 | NCBI WGS metagenome assembly OJDV01 (sample SAMN05416860, study PRJEB24817) | seawater metagenome | isolation source: Sea water | place: Canada:Atlantic | collected 2013-11 | reverse complement strand
CAGAGTAGATCGTCGGCAGCGTCAGATGTGTATAAGAGACAGCAGTAATGGTGGCCTGTAAAAAAGATGTTGTAAAACCAGTTGAACAAACTGAAGATCCTGTAGAAGTTACAACACCTACTGAAGTTCAAACTGATCCAGTTACCACATTTAGTCATGGTGGTAAAACATTTTACGATATTTGTTGTAACCCTGGAGATTTAAATAACAGCGAAAGTCTATTATCACAACGTGTGATTTACTTTGCTTATGACCAAGCCACTGTTGAAAGCCGTGACCGTGATTTAATTGAAATTCATGCCAGATACTTAAGTCAAAACCCATCTGCTAGAATGGTTCTTGAAGGACATGCTGATGAACGTGGTACCCCAGAATACAACTTAGCGCTTGGTGAAAAGCGTGGTAATTCTGTTGCTAATTTAATGAGAGCACAAGGTGCTTCAGCTGGACAAATCTCTGTTGTCAGTTTTGGTGAAGAAAAACCTGTTTCATTGTGTAATGATGATTCATGTTGGTCACAAAACAGACGCGCAAGAATCGTTTATACATCTAAGTAAAATAACTTAGAACTAAGCAATTCATAACGTGTCCAATTTAATGGATTTGGAAACCCGGCATAAAGTCGGGTTTTTTATGTCAGCCAATATAGTTTTTAGATTAAGGTAACAATTATGAAAAAATATTTATTCATTACAATAGTATTATCATTAACCATTTTTGCATCAGCACAAGCTGCAAAAGAAGCCACCATTCAGGAACGTTTAGCTGCGTTAGAAAAGTTAATGAAAAAACCACAAGATAACAGATCTAATGTTACCGAAGTGGTTTATCAAGTTCAGACTCTACAACAACAAATTGCAGAACTTAAAGGTGTTATAGAAGAACAAATACAACAAATCAATGGACTTAAAGAAAAACAAAAACTGTTATACATTGATATTGATTCTAGGTTGGCCGAATTAGAGTCCAAAACACCTGTTAATGGCCAAACCAGTAATCCAACATTTTCAGATGGCTCATCTATTAATACACCATCAACTAATGTGACAAATACAGTAACTAGCAATGATCAAGCTTTAACTGTCGAAGTTGATCCTGGCTACAATAATGGTGCCGTAGTTGAAGCCATAAATGCTCCTGAATTATCAAGCGATCAAGATGACTATGACATTGCCTTTGCACATTTAAGAGCTGGACGTTTTTTAGAATCAGCCAGAGCATTTGAAGATTTTATTCAAAAATACCCAGATAATGAACTCACAGATAATGCCTATTACTGGTTAGGTGAATCCTATTATGTGAAACGTCAATATCCACAAGCATTGGCCGCGTTTCAGTCATTAACAGAAAAATTCCCATCCAGTGCTAAAGCAGCAGATTCGTGGTTAAAAATCGGATACAGTTATTATGAGATGGACGATTTAGTCAAAGCAGAAGAGAATTTACAAAAAGTCATAGACAATTACCCAAGCAGCAGCTTGGCACGATTGGCTAAAAATCGCTTGATCAAATTACAACGCGACCACTAATACTTGAATAGCATGCAAAAAAACCAATTAAAAATCAGTGAGATATTTTTTTCCATACAAGGTGAATCAACCTTGTCTGGCTTTCCTACTGTTTTTATTCGCCTCACTGGATGCCCTCTGAGGTGCTCATGGTGTGATACCGAATATGCTTTTTCTGGTGGCCAATGGATGGACATTGACGCCATAATCGAACAAACAAAAAGCCATGGCACACCTTATGTCTGTGTAACAGGTGGTGAGCCATTATCACAAAAGCGCTGTATCAATTTATTAAACAAATTGATAGACAACGGATTTACCGTGTCATTGGAAACATCTGGAGCCATCTCTATTGCCAATGTGAATGATAAAGTCATTACTGTCATGGATTTAAAAGCACCCGGTTCGAATGAAGATCAGAAAAATATATATGAGAACATTAACTTTTTAGATTCAAAAGACCAAATCAAATTTGTTATTAAAGACCGCACAGATTATCACTGGTGTCTAGAAATCATTAAACGCTACAACCTTATCGATAAATGTGAAGTGTTGCTCTCCCCTGTTGCTGATGTGTTAAACCCAACAGATTTGGCGCAATGGATTCTAGATGATAAGTTATTGGTACGTATGCAAGTTCAACTACATAAAATTCTTTGGGATGACGCCCAAGGCAAATAATAGATAAATAAAACATGAAAAAAAAATGTATCGTCCTCCTGTCTGGTGGACTAGACTCAACCACCTGTTTAGCTGTTGCTAAAGCCAATGGTTATGAATGTTATACCATGGCAGTCGATTATGGACAACGCCACAGATCAGAATTATTTGCCGCTCAAAGGGTATCTAATTACTTTGATGCCCATGAGCATAAAGTCATAAAAATTGATTTAAGAAGCATTGGTGGTTCTGCCCTAACAGCAGACATAGATGTACCTGATCACAATGATGTAGAAGACAACACTGTGCCCATTACTTACGTTCCAGCACGCAATACAATATTTTTAAGCATCGCATTAGGTTATGCTGAATCGATTGGTGCCAACGACATGTATATCGGAGTCAATGCAGTTGATTATTCTGGCTACCCTGACTGTAGAAAGGAATTTATTCAAGCCTATGAAAACATGGCAAATTTAGCAACCAAAGCCCAAGTAGAGGGCCAAAAGTTTACCATTCACACACCATTATTAGATTTAACCAAAGCCGACATCATTAAATTAGGTACAGGATTAAATGTTGACTATGGCATCACCGTATCTTGTTACAATGCAGATGATCTTGGCAATGCATGTGGTGAATGTGATTCATGTTATTACAGAAAACTTGGTTTTGAAAACGCACAATTAAATGACCCAACATACTACCAATGATAAAAATTACAGAACTATATATTTATCCAGTTAAATCTCTGGCAGGCATCCAATTAAATTCATCTAACTTAAGCCCATTTGGTTTAAACTATGACCGCAGGTGGATGATTGTTGATGACAAAGGCCTATTTGTTAGCCAGCGCGAACATTCAAAAATGGCAACCATTAAAACCGCCATAATAGATGGACAATTAATGCTATCGAATAATCAAGACCAAATAGCCGTTCCAAATAGCGACAAAAACGACCAAATCACGGTTACTGTCTGGAAGGATACAGTAATGGCTTCCCATGTTTGTGAAAAAGTAGATAAATGGCTTTCTGATAAACTTAATATATCTTGTCGATTGGTTTATATGCACAACCAAGTACAAAGACAGATTGATGAAGATTTTGCAGCGCCTAACCAATATGTTAGTTTTGCTGATGGTTTCCCGCTGTTGGTCATTTCACAAGCCAGTATTGATGATTTAAATTCACGCTTAGACACCTTTGTATCAGTCGACAGGTTTAGACCCAATATGGTCGTCTCTGGCACCACAGCCTTTGCTGAGGATCACTGGCAAGACTTGTCTATCAACAATATTGATTTCAAAGCCGTCAAGCCCTGTTCAAGATGTATTATGCCCAGCATAAATCAACAAACAGGCGTGCAAGATCAAGTCAAAATGTTGTCCACATTGAACAAGTACAGAAAATTTGATAAGAAGATAAAATTTGGGCAAAATCTCATCTTTAAAGATGCCAATTTAATAGATAAACAAACTATTGCATGTGGAGACGAAATTAAATTAGAAAATACATAAAAAAGTTAAAAAAATACTTGTCATAGACAACAACATACCCTAAAATTCGCATCCTCTTGTGAATGACACAAGATTCTATTATAATTCTATATTGATTCATTCATACAAGAATTATCTCTAGTAAGAAGCTAGGGGGCCGTTAGCTCAGCTGGTAGAGCAGTGGACTTTTAATCCATTGGTCGAAGGTTCGAATCCTTCACGGCCCACCATTTTTTTTACTCGATATTGAATCATTAGCAACCCAATCTCAATCCTAAAAAATCACTCACTTATAATACATAAACTCTTATTTTATTTGAATTGACCTTGGGTCACTACTAATCCAATCTAGAGTAAAAAAACAAGTTTTATAAAAACAATCAATCTCAATCCTATAAAAACAATCATTTATAATACATAAATTCGTATTTTATTTAGGATGACCTTAAAATCTTAGGAAGAAATCTATTTCAACAAAAGCCAAATTTTTATAATTAAATTCAAATCCCTGCGTAAGATGGGCCCTGCCCATCAAATAAAATTAATTTGGAGAATCTTTGACTACACCCTTCAGGTTGGCATGAAAATAAACACCAGATTTACATTTCATGCAAGCCCTCATGGACAGGGTAAGTATCAGGGATGATACGCATAATGACTTCTAAAGCAATCTAATTAATATATCGTCATTCCAGCCGAGCCTAAGCGAGAGCAGGAATTTCACTGCGTAAACCTCGGTCTATGAATCACTTAATAACCGATTTGGCTTTCAGGCGCCAAACCAGATAACCGGCCAATAAACCAAATGGGTACAAAGCCCAAGAATAGAATGTCCCAGCATATAATGCCAATTGAAAACCAGCCCATTTTTCATGATTCTGAAAGTTAAAAACCATGACTATGGCCCAAATAAACAGACTCATAATCACTATTAATAGGCTTGTAATAACCCATGATTTTCGGTTGTTGTTTTTTATGTCAGGTTTATATTTGATGTGATTAACTAATACTAATGCAGAAATGAAAGACACCACTGATGGAATTATTATATAGGGAACAATCATCTCAGAATGTCTGATAAGCATTTTTAGCCCACTGGTAAAGCTGTGATCACCAATCAATCCAATAGTAAATAATGAGAAAGGAAGTGGTAACAAAGCACTTAGGGCAAATATAAATGAATGGAATATTTTTGTTTTCATATATTTAATAAAAAATGAATAAAATAATAAAGGCCAAACACAGCCAATTTGAAAATTGTTTTAAAAACAGGCTCTTTTTTACCATTGCAATTATTGCTGTGATGAGCCCTATCATACAAACTGATGCAATTCCAAATCCAGACCAAGCATAAACTTCTTTGTTTATATATTTCCAACCACCATTGGATGTCATAGATTCGCTGCCAAAATGATAACTATCGATATAATCTTTGTCTTGAATAACAATTATTAACCACCAATCTTCTAAAAGAAGAAAAGATATTAATAATCCAAAAGTAAGAATTATAAGAGAAACATAAAATGGTATGATTTTCATAAAACACATTAAGTCAATAATGGTGGGCAGGGCCCACCTTACTCATAAAACTTCGTGAACTTCTTGTCTTTCATGGTAAATAGTTTTTATCATTACTCATCATTAGTAACTAAATGCTACTTTTCTGATATAACCATCTTGTCAATGGTTTTACCAATAGCTCGAATTTCAGGGCGGTACATGTCTTCTACCAATGATGGTGGGACGGTGTAGGTTCCTGGAGTGACTGCACGGGCAATATAGAACAAATGATTTGCATTATAGCGAGACAGGGACAACGCTGCCACAAATCTGTCATCTCGGTACTCGCTGTGTTTTATCCGTGTACCAGTTTGCCAAGATAGGATCTTTTTGCCATCAATTTTAATGTCATCTAATTTCATGCTGTGCTCAAGGTTTTGGTTTTCTAGCTCAAGTCCAGCTGGCAATAATTCAACCAACATGGCATCGGGTAAATAGTTGTATTTTTTGTCTAGACCAATTTTGATGTGAACCAATACCATGTCACCTGAAGACATGTTTGCTATGTCAATTTTATTGCCTTGCAAGTTAAAGTAACGGCGTTCTACATTGATACCATTGCTTTCAGGGATGGCTTTTGACAAATAACCTTGGGTTTTGAAATCCAAATACATGGGGACGTTGCCAGTATTTTGTATTGTAAAATCTCGATTGGCATCTTCCTCATACCAGACTTTCACCAAATCTATCGCCTGATCAAATGTTTCTGTCGCTTCACTGATGGCCAGAGTTGCTTTCCACTTATCGCCAACATTTGCATTATTTTTTAATGCTTTTGCCAACCTAAATATGGTGCCACGCTCTTGTGTGGACAACCACCTTCTGGATGTTAGTTCTTGTTGTAAAGGTTTTAATAGTTGGAATGTTGAAGTTGATAAACCGTTGGCAATATTACTCTCTGTCCCCAATAACACCACTTGCGCTAAATCTCTAATTTTAGAGCCATAATCTCCATAATAACCATACCTGTCTTGGCTCCATTTAAAATCAACCGCAGCTGTCCATGCCTCAGTTGCACGGCGAGAATCGCCCATTTTTTCTAAAGCTAAGGCCAAATAAGCTAAGGGCAATGGACTGTTAGAATTTTTTGCATAGTTATCATGCAATTTACGTATGTCCTGTAAATTGACTTGATTAATGCCCGCTAACACATAGGCTGCATAAGCTTGGTAGCTAAATTTAAAATGATTTTTATTGGTCAAATGCCTGGTGATATCCGCATTGAGATAGGCACGGCCTTTCACATAATATTGTAACCGCTTAATGGTTTTTGATAATTGTGTCTCAGGAATGTTATAACCCATAGATTTTGCTTTTAACAAAAAGTCAGTCGCATAAACACTGAGCCAATATTCTTCATTACTGTCACTGCTCCATAAACCAAAACTGCCGTCATATCGCAACATACCCATGACCCGGCTGATGGCACCATCAATGAGCTCTGAACGTTCAGAGAATATTTTCATCTGCTTTTCATTTTCAAACAATCCAAAATCTGATTCTTCAACCATTAACAATGGCCAAGCCCGTGATGTGGTTTGTTCTAAACAACCATAGGGATACTGGATTAAATGATGTAATTGTTCATCGGCATTTAGTACAGGAATATTTGACAGTTTTAACACAGATTTCAAATTGGACTGATCAAATTTATCAAATAATTTAGAGTCTAAATCAAAACTTTTCCCAGCATCAATAATCTCTCTACTGGTTTCTATAATGGCAGGAAATGCTGGGCGCAAACCGATATTCCAGGTTCTATTGACTGAAAAGTCATCCTGTCGGTCAATATTCGCAATGACATTAACACTGCCTGTTCCTTGGTGCATTTGTGCTGTTATCGGCAGTTTTATGATGCGTTTTTCATTGGCAGATAAGTCTAATTTTTGTTGGGTGATTTTTCCACCCAATGCATCAGATGCAATCAGTTGCAAATCTATGCTTAGAGCATCATCCTCAGTATTGTGGATATCAATCGTAGCAAATGTTTTATCGTCTTTTGCCACAAATCTTGGCATGGAAGTTTCTATCACAACAGGCGCCGCTATCTTCATAAAACTCTCAGCACCAGCATACTGGTTTTCATTAAATGCCATGGCCATTAGGCGAACTTCACCATTGAAGTAAGGCAATTTTAATGTAACTTTGGCATATCCATCTGCATCAAACTGGACTTTTTCACTGAGCATTGAAACAATTTGCACATCAGATGTGGGTTCATCTCCACCTCTGGCCAAATCGGCATCTCCACCAAATTTTTGTAAAACATTTTTACCGTCTAATAAGGCCATTATTGAGCCGTACATGTCATGAATTTCTGCCATATATTTGCGAGTTGCAAAAAACCATTCATGTGGTTGGGGTGTTTTAAAATTACTGACATTCAAAACACCTGTGTCAACAGCAGCTAATGTCACAAAAGTAGAATTGCTTGCGTTCAGGTTCTGGGCCTTTATTCGTATTGTCACTTCACGATCTGGCAAGACCTTTTCATCGTTTTCAATGGCAATATTTAATTTTCTTTCATCTCGATTTAATGGTAAATGAATGACACCAAAAGCCCGTTTTGGCAAGTGCTTGCGTTTGATTTCACCTTTGTGTATCACCATGACACTTGCATGTATATCATGTCTATTCCAATTCGCATCTATGGGAATTTCGATGGTCTGTTCAGCAGTATTCAATTGAATATTCTGTTTCCATAACAATTGATCGCTTTCTACAGTTACCAAAGCTGTTCCGACATATGGTGAAGTAATTTTTAATTTGGCTTTTGTGCCAGTTGTTAAATTATCTGCCATCCACTCAAGTTTGACCAAGTCAGGTCGATCTCCTTTGGCACTGTTTTGGTTATACCAACTCCAACCAGAAAAAAATTGATGACTAGATATGAGATTCTGTTTAATGTTGCGTATTTCTACTCTGTAATTTCCATAGTTCAAAGGCAATGACAGTGTGTTATTTTCAACAGCGTCAATATCAACAACCGTACTGTAAACTGGAAGATTTTTTTGGCTTTGGTTATAACTCCAACCATTATCACCCCAATGCCAATACCTCTGGGCATTTTCACGAACAAGCAATACTTCAACATTTTCAAGGGCCACTCTCTTGCCTGATTTATCGATGGCCACTAATTCAATTTCGTTGTTTGTTTGTGGGCTGGCATATTTTCCATCCCACAATGTCCTAACACCAATGGCGACATCATGTGGCCAAACTGTTTGGGTCATCTTACGTGAAATAGGCCTCCCACCTGATTCATAAACATTAACAAAACTTTTAACCCTTAATGGAAAGACAGTTCTCTTCCAATTGGGCTTAATTTCTAATACTCCTTTGCCTTCTTCATCAAGAAACTTCGAAGGAGTCGTAAAATCTAAGTCAAAATCCTTGTAATTATTAGAACCAAAACTGTATTCTTTGTATTCATCGAACAAATGGTTGGCTGCTGTTACCGTTACTGTTGCATCAAAACGATTCTTAGCAGCAGGAGCGCCGTAGAGGTAATCACTTTGTAGATTTATTTTAGGAGTATCATTGACATCAATTTGTAACGTTTCATTACCTGCAGATAATGCTAGTTTCAGTTTTTCTGGTAAAAAGTCTTCAACTGAAAATTCATAATCAAAAACATCATTATTGGCTAGTTTCGCATGGAATTGCCAAGATCCGGTCATGGCATCTTTGGGCAGAGTAAATTGTGTTTGGTAAAAAGCACTCTCATCGCCTTGCCAATTTAGTGTTTTAAAAACGCGGTTATCTGGTCGTTTGATTTCTACTCGAACAGGGGAAGCTGTTACCAACTGACCATCATCATCACGCAATAAGGCATTGATATTGACAGTTTCACCAGGGCGGTACAAATCTCTTGGCGCATACAGAAAAAGCTCTTGGGCTTTGTAATCACGGCTTGACAAGGCAAACTCAGAAAGGTCCATTTTGGGTTGGTTTAAGCGAATAACATTGGTGTTATTGCCATGAACGGCCACCAATAATGTGGCTTCTCTGATTTGATTATTTGAAAACTCAGCAAAACCAGTGACATCAGTTTTTTGGGATTCAATTAAATTGCCTTTCGCATTATAAAGGCTTAGCTGCACATTTTTATAAACATTAGCTTGTGGAATTTTATGTGCAAAAACCACCATAGTATTTTTAAACCAACGAGAATGAACACCAATATCTGTCACAGTAAACCAATTGGACTGGACTTGATACGGGTAAGATTCAGCAGGAATCATGGTCACAAAATAAATGCCCTCTTCTTGTAAGGGTTTAATATTTGTTAAAGATAAGTTATGTGTTTCTGTTTTGTTCTTAATACTATCTAAAGCAAATCGGCTGGTATGCACCAAATCAGCGACATCACTTAATCGTTCTAAATAATAAATGTCTTTGCGGTTTGGGTTTTTTAGAAATTGTTGATAATGATCAGGCCTGATGCGCCAAAATTTTAAATCTACATCTTTAACATTTACTGCTTCTATCGGTAGTTTATTACTGTCTTTTAATAAAGTATTGGCTTGTGATAAAAACCTCACATTTTTTTGCTTGGGACTAGTTGTAATACTTTTAAAAAACTTTTTACCAATAGTTTTACCATTCACTGACATCAAATTTTCATCAATATTGATGTCATATTTACTGTTTGACTCTATAAAAGGAAAATAAAGCACCATTCGATTTGCACTGTATATCCAATCACCATTGACAGTTTTTTTATCGTGGGTCACTTGCACTAATTGTGCGATGTTTTGATTTTCATCAATCGGCAAGGTTAAATTCACTTGTAGTGCAGGCGCATTCTCAAACAATCCTTCACTAACACTCAAAGTTTTAAATTCTGTTAATTCTGAATATGAAACTTCTACCTTATCCTGTGATTTTAAACTTGTATGTGTTGCTGTATTCGAATTTGGCTTGCTTGATCCCACATCAGTTTCATTGTTACAAGCAGTCAGTAAAACCATTAAAAAGAGTAGTAGTATTTTTTTCATGAGTGTTATTTCTATTAGATTGTCTTTAGTGTAGAAGGTAATTATAGCAAAGAAATGTTTAATTATGATGAAAAATGACAAGTAGTAAATTATTTTAAAATAGTTGTGTTATTTTGGATGAAGCGCGCATTAGTAGATATAAGGCTGAAACAATTTCAGTATTTAAATATTTAAACAGGAGTTTCTTATGAAAAAGTTTACTATCTTATTATTAATGTGTTTTTTACAATTTACCAATGCTGAAGAGTTTTGTGTCACAACCAGTGCAGAGTTAAACGCTGCTATGCTAGTAGCCTCTGTTAATGCAGAGAGTGATCATATTAAAATAGCCACAGGCAGTTACTTGGTTGAATCGGGATTTTTACGCGGCACTTATACCTATAATTCCACTGAAAATTTCGATTTAGAAGTAAGTGGAGGCTGGAGTGAATTCTTTAATAACCCCTGTGGACAAAATCTAGGGGGATCATCATTTCAAACCAATCTCAATGGAGATGAAGAGTTACGTGTCATGAGTATCAATACTGGCATGAATTCAGACATTAAAGTATCTGGATTAACTTTCAGTAATGGTAAGGCCACAGATGTGCCAGAATTTGGTGCAGGGTTATTCATCAATATGCCTCCAGGGGCAACAGGGGATGTGATAGTTGAAAGAAATTCATTTATTAACAATCATGCATTTGCATCTGGTGCATTAAGAATTGTTGGAGGAAATAGAACTGACATTAAAAACAATATATTGATACTTAATGAATCAGATTCGGGTTTTCCAGTTATGAATATAGCACAAAGTGATGGCTATGGTGTGTTTGCCATCAATAATACCATTGTTCTAAATACAGGCGGTGCATATTTTAATGTTGACAACTCATCTCAAGCCATGATTGTTAACAATATATTTTGGGACAATGAACAAGCTGACTTAGGCCTGATTGGAACTGGTTTCAAATATTTAAGAAATAATAACATTGGTACCCAATCTTTTAATGGGAACGCCTCTCAAACCAATGCTGATATAAGACAGAATAACATCTCTTCAGCCACAGATTTTGAAGCAGGTTTATTAAATTTTACACCCACTGTAAATTCACAAATGGTTGGAAATGGCACTAAACCCCCTTTTATTGTTCCTGTACCCACTCCATTCTCTCAAAATTGGTTTGTTGGAGCCATTGACAACGCCGGAAATACCAGAGAACAAGGCAATCGAGTGGATATTGGAGCAGTTGAATCAACGCATCAAGAATGGGTGGAAATTCCTATATTTAAAAATGGGTTTGATTTAAACAAGTAGTTTCATAGTACTAATCATCTAATTGATTGAGTGTTTTAAGAGTTTCAATGGTATCGGGATGATCAGGACCAAACAATTCAGTTTGTAGACGTATCAGGTATTTAACCTGTTCTTTTGCAAACTGAATTTTATTGGATTGCATTAATAGGTCGATATAATGTTTTTGAACCATAATAATATAAGGATTTTTGCTACCCATTGTTATTTCAATATTTTGAATACTGTCTTTCAACAAAGGTTCAGCTTTATCAAACTGCTCCAATCCCATATAACTTAGGGCAATATTATCCTGAGCCAATAATGTGTATAAATGTTTTGCCCCTAAACTATTGCTCATTTTATTGAAGTTGATAGTTGCCAATTCTAATGCATCATTAAATTTTAGATTCCTATTCAATAACTCTGCCAAATTGTATTCTAAAATCAAAGTATCCATGTGAGAGTTTCCCACTTTGTCTCTGGCTAATTGAAGTGTGTTTCTCATAATTGACTCGCCTTCTTCCAATAACCCCAATGAAACTTTTACATTCGCCAAATTAATATTTATCTTAATAGAATTGATATTATCAGGTCCAAAAATTTGATTTGATAATTCTAACGCTTGTAATTGAAGTGGCAAAGATTTTTCTAATTTCCCTTGTTCTTGTAATATGGCAGAGTAATTAGATAATGTATTCAAATAAGCGGTATTATCTTTACCAAAATGTTTTTCATTTATCTTCAAGGCTTCTAGAGAAGTTGCTTCTGCTAATTCATACTGCCCCAATTTTACTAAGGCTTTTGATTGTATGTCCTTAACGACCATTAGGTTTGTTATGGATGAATTAGGCCACTTTTCATGTTCAATCTGTGCTTTGTCTGCTGATTCCAATGCCAGTTTATATTTTGATTGTAAAAAGTAATTATTGGCCAATCCTTGATGCGCCAAATAGGCAATATTTTGTGTTGATACATCAGTTTTACCCATTGTATTTATGACTGATTTATATAATTTTTCTGCTTTTAATAATTCACCAGTATTGCCATAGCAACTGGCCAATCTTACATTTGCCATTTCAATAATTGACTGATTGTGCTTTGGCTTTTTAGATGCCAGCTTTAAAACATGATTAATGGTTTCAATGCTCATATCAAATTTAGTTAGTCGTTCATAGTTTAGAGCAATCCTAATTTTTAAGTTTAAAATGTCAGGATCATCTGGCTTTAACCATTGACTCTTAACTTTTATACTTTGATTTAATAATTCCAAGCTTTCTTCTGGTAACAACAAATGTTGATAAGACAAACCAATGGATTCAAGCGTAGCTGCCTTTATTCTGGGCTGCCCCTTGAACCTATTATCGAGATCATTGGCAGCAATTTCTAACATATCTGTAATCTTCACCTCTCTGCCTTGGCTAATATTTGCAGCTGATCCTAACATGTCTTGCAGAAATTCATTTATGTGTTGTGCGTTTTCTTTTTCAACCACAGCTTCTTTTCTTGACTCATTGGCTTTAAATAAACCAATGCTTGAAATCAATATACCTATCAATAAAGTTGAAATAATTGCAGTAACAATAAGCTTTTTATTGCGCCTTTTTGGTGCCTCTTTGATCCACATGAGCTTTTCTTGAATAGCAGCTGCTGTGGGCCTGTCGTTTGGGTCAATTGATATCATTTTTTGAATCAATGTTTTTAATGAAACTGACATGTCAGGTCTTAATCCTGAAATCAATTGGTATTTTTTGTTCTCATGAGCAAAATAAACATCAGCTACATTATTTGCTTTAATGGGATAAATCATCGTTGCCAATTTAAATAACAATACTCCAAATGCATAGATATCTGTGGCTGAGCTTAATGTAGAATTATTTAATATGATTTCAGGAGCTAAAAACATTGGCGTTCCAGACACCGCATCTTTCTCATGACCTTTATTTCCTTTATCAATGCCAGCGCCAAAGTCCATTAGCATATATTTCCCATCATTTTGTAACATGACATTCGATGGTTTAATATCACCATGAACGATGTTCGCATCATGAACCGCTTTTAATGCAATTGCTAGAGATAACATGATGTCAAATAGGTTTTTCTGACTTAACTGCGATTGAAACTTTTCATGCGATAAATTTTCACCTTTGATTAGATCTGACCACATACCAGCTCGATCATCATAGATATTAGCCCCATGGATTGCTAATACATGTTCATTTCTAACTTTAGCCAACCGTTTGGCTTCTTCAATGAGGTGCCTAGATTGCAAGGATAGAAAATCACCCTGTTTGAATAGCTTTAAAGCCACTTCTCGATCAAGAATAGGATCATATGCCTTATAAACTTTGCCAAAACTGCCCTCACCTATTTCACTGACCACCTCAAGATGTCCCCAAGAAAACAACATAGATTCATTTATTGAGGCTTCTTCTTTATCACCATTGGATTCGTATTTCGAAAGATTATTGTTTTCAAATGCTTTAGATATATTTTCAAGTGAATTTAATTGCTCTAACCATTGCTTTTCTTCATCAGTCAAGTTTTCATACTCATCCCAATTGATGTCTTTCCCATCTGCAATATCATCTGCTAATTTTTTAAAAATATCATCACTCATGCCATGACTCTCGCCATTTTAAGTAAGGCACGTGATACTTTCATTCGTGATGCATTGGCTGAGGAAAAATTCATGGCAGTGGCAATTTCAGCGAATGTATATCCAAATTCAACCCTTAATATCACAGATTCTCTGGAGCTTTTATCCAATTGTGTTAAGGCCGATTCATACTTATCCATCACCTCGTTACCAACAGCTATTTCTAATTGAGATGATTGTTGATTTTCTGCATTTTCATGGAATTGTGTTGTGTCAATACGACTTGATTGCTTACGAATCTCCATGCGTATACTGTTGAGCAAAATCTTTCTTAAATAGGCCAAAAAAGCACCTTCGTGCATTGGAACAAACTTATCTAAACTTTTGAGTGCGTTTATTAATGATGTTTGTACCACATCGTCAGTTTCATATACATTCCTAACATAATGGGGCAATCGACCATGTGCCCATTTGGTTAATATGGGCAAATATATTCTACACAATCGCTCACGGGCTGCATCATCTCCATTGCGGACCCTTGATAATAATGTGGCAGTTGATTCTAAATCATTAGACATGTTGTGGTTAACACCAATTTCATTATGACAATATCAAGTGTTTATGATTATACAATATGATCTAATTAATGCAAAATGCCAGGTTTATGTGAACAATGTTTGTCTCACAACTATTAAAGGCTTTCTTCTATTACTGAGTCCCATCCCCAACCATAATAAAAATTTTCGTCTTCAAACAGGATAAACACATCGTTTGAATCGTCCCAAATCACATGAATCCATTTGGCATCAGGAATTAAACATTCATGTTGGCTGTACCATTGGGGACAACATTTCATAATTTTATTTCTGGCATCATTATAATTTGATTTAAACAAATGCGTGCTGCTAAATATTTCTTCAGCATCGGTTTGGTTGGTCACTTCACGTTGATGAAATATAGATTGCCAAAAAAAATTCAACGAGGATATATACTTGCCTTTACTGGCTTTGAAAAAAACGATCGATTCCATAAAATCTGGTGCCCACAGCTTTTGATAGTCATGTTCATGAACCAAGCTTGACTGGCAGATAAGTGCTCCGTCTTTGATTAGTTTTTTTCCGTAATTTTGTATACTCATGAGCGCATTATAACAAACAAGAATAGATTTATTATGTCGATTTTTGAATGTTATTATTTTGATAAAAAGAAGTTATTTCTTTAGCTGCATGAATTGCCCATAATTCATAAACCTTTTCTCCTGGATGGAATCCATCTGAAGCCATTGCGGTGATGTCCTCAATAATTTCTATAGACATGAATCTAACCTTACTTTTAGCTAATATCTGTTTTTCTAAAGCATCATTAAATTGATTAGAACGGTTTCCTAAATACCACCTTAATGGTTGTGGCAATGCAGGAAATTGCCCCATTGGAGGCACAGCGGTTACAATCACCAAGTCAGCATCAAATATTTTTAAACACTTTTTATGTAAATCATTTTGTTTATGTTTCCATTCTGATAGGCTCACATTTGAGGTGATATCATTAACACCTAATGATGTCAGTACAACATCAAATTGGCAATTATTTAGTTCATCTATTCGCTCATTGGATTGTGCTGTAGTGGCACCAGTTGTCGCTTCAAGTTGCCAGGACACACAAAAATTTTCAGAAAGCTTTTGTACTAGTTGGCCCAACAATGCTAAATCTTGGTGGTCTGCACCTACACCTGCTGCTGCTGAATCACCCAATATCAAAAGCCTTAATTTCTCACCTGCCCCACTGATTCCTTTTCTTGGTCCTGGAGGTTCAGGTAATACAACAGTTTTACTGCGCACAATTAAACCTTGTATTAATAGCTGTCTCTTATACACATCTCCGAGCCCACGAGACAGGCAGAAATCT
>OJDV01000375.1_pt1 | contig 16065 bp, 16 predicted proteins | sample 1592911 | NCBI WGS metagenome assembly OJDV01 (sample SAMN05416860, study PRJEB24817) | seawater metagenome | isolation source: Sea water | place: Canada:Atlantic | collected 2013-11 | reverse complement strand
CAGGTGAAATCTTATTGTTAGAAAACCTGCGTTTTCATGACGAAGAGAAACAAGGCGATAAGGATTTTGCTGAGTCGTTATCAAAGCTAGGTGATATTTATGTAAACGATGCGTTTGGTACTGCACATAGAGCACATGCTTCTACAACTATTATTGCTCAGTTTTTTCCAGAGCACAAATGTTTTGGTCATTTATTAGCTCAAGAAATCGAGAGTATTAAGAAAGTAATGGAAACCGGAGAGAAACCTATTTTGGCTGTTCTTGGTGGTGCAAAAGTGTCGTCTAAAATTACAATTATTGAAAATATTTTAGACAAGGTTGATCATTTGATAATTGGAGGTGGAATGACGTTTACATTTATAAAAGCTCAAGGAGGTTCTGTTGGAGACTCTATATGTGAAGACGATAAAATGGAACTTGCTTTAGAGATTATGAAACAAGCCGAAGCTAAGAATGTGCAAATTCATTTACCTATTGATGTGATTGCAGCAAATGCATTCAGTAATGATGCAGACACGCAAATTATGGATGTAACTCAAATTCCTGATGGTTGGCAAGGACTTGATTCTGGACCAAAATCTAAAGAAATTTTTCATAATGTAGTGATGCAGTGCAAAACCATTTTATGGAATGGACCACTTGGTGTTTTTGAAATGGAAAGTTTTGCCAACGGAACTATAGCTTTAGGAAATTCAATTGCTGAAGCAACTAAAAATGGTGCTTTTTCACTTGTTGGTGGTGGTGATTCTGTGGCTGCAGTAAAACAGTTTGGTTTTGAACACAAGGTAAGCTATGTGAGTACAGGAGGAGGCGCAATGCTTGAAAGTCTTGAAGGGAAAACCTTACCAGGAATTGCTGCTATTTTAGAATAGATTCTATGTGCTTTCCTTTTTTGTGATTCAGAAGAATCTTACGCACATTGTTAATTTATCTTGTCAAACTTTCATTTTAGCTAAAAAAATACGATTTTAGCTGACCTATCGTTTAGATAGTTAAACAATCTACTAATGAACCTTAAGCTTAAAACGCTAACTTTTAGCATTCTATTGAGTTGTATATTTAGTTTTGGACAGGACAGTATTCCTGAAACAACTGAAGTTAAAAAAACAATAGAACCTATTGCAAAGGAAAACAACAAAATAGTTGTTGACTCTCTTATAGATGGTAATAAAGTTATAAAAACAGAAATTAAGGCTGAATTAGATTCAACCGATTTAAGGAAATTAGAAGACCACCAACTTGCGGCAGAAATTGATCAAAAATGGCTGGAAGAACTATATAGTAATAATCTTTTCGATACCATATATAAAACGGTTTCAGAATTAAAATACACTCCTGTTGATTATCCTGAATTACCTACTGACACCTTAAAAGCAAGACTCAAGGAACTAAATGCTCGAACACCTTTTAATATTGAGTATAATCCGTCCCTAGAAAGTGTAATAAAATCGTATTTAAAAAACAGAAGGCACTCTATGGAGAGATTAATGTCTTTGAGTGATTACTATTTCCCACTGTTTGAAGAATCATTAGATAATTATGACATTCCATTAGAGGTAAAATACCTTGCCATTGTTGAGTCTGCATTAAAACCCAAAGCCAAATCGAGAGTTGGAGCAACAGGTTTATGGCAGTTTATGTTTGGAACAGGAAAAGAATATGGACTAAATGTAAGTAGTTATGTAGACGAACGTAGTGACCCAGTAAAATCTACAGTAGCGGCAAGTAAATATTTAGCAAGACTATATCGCATTTTTGGTGATTGGGATTTGGCATTAGCTGCGTACAACTCTGGACCAGGAAATGTAAGCAAGGCGATTAGACGTTCAGGAGGTTATAAAAATTACTGGAATATTAGACCGCATTTACCGCGTGAAACAGCGGGTTATTTACCTGCATTTTTGGCAACCATGTATATTTTTGAATTTGCTGAAGAACATGGCTTTAAAAAAGAACGACCAAATTTTCATTATGTTGAAACCGATACTATTCATGTAAAAAAAATGATCACATTAGATCAGGTTTCCGAATTACTTGAAGTTCCAATTGAGGAACTTCAGTTTTTAAACCCTTCATACAAATTGGATGTGATTCCATATATAAAGGGAGAGGATTACACTTTGCGTTTACCTCGAGAAGCTGTTGGTAAATTTGTTACAAATGAAGAACAGATTTATGCATTTGCCGAGAAGGAACTTAATAAAAGAGAAAAACCATTACCTCAATTTTTTGATTCAAAATCAAAAGTGAGATATCGTGTCAAATCAGGAGATTTTTTAGGTAAAATAGCTCGGAATTATGGAGTGCGCGTAAGTCAGATAAAACAATGGAACGGCTTACGAAGTAATAACCTTAAAATTGGTCAGCGACTAACTATTTATCCTAGAAAACCTGTGGCTTCTTCAAAATTAGCGAGCACTTCTAAATTAAAGAAAACAATAAATACCGAAGGCAAGTCAACTTATAAAGTTGAAAAAGGAGACTCCCTTTGGAGTATCTCTCAAAAACTTCCTGGAGTTTCTGTTCAAAATATCAAAGATTGGAACGATATTAGCGGTAACAAGCTAAAAATTGGAATGACACTTGTTGTGTCTAACTAATTAAAAACACATACAATGAAAAACACACTCGCATTATTGCTAATAGCTATTACTTTCTTTTATGGATGTACAGACAAGAATGCTAAACGAATTGTTCCTAAATCTTCTGGAGGAAGTTTAAATGATATCACTGTAGTAGTTGATAATTTACTTTGGGAAAACAATATAGGTGAAGTCATAAGAGATACTTTAGCATCACCAGTTGAGGGACTATCCATAGAGGAACCTCGATTTAGATTACGACAAATGCCTCCTTCAATATTTACGGGTTTTGCTACTAAAAACAGAACCGTTTTAAAAATTGAAAAAGGAAAACCAGCAGGAACTGTAATACTTTCAAATAAGTACGCAAAGCCACAAACAGTGGTAGTGATTTCAGGGAATACAAATGCTGAAATAATTGATCAAATAAGTAGTAATTCAGCAAAGATTATTGATGCCTTTAAAAAGGAAGAGCTCATTGAGAAACAACGCAGAATTAAGATATCATTGTTTAATGACAAAGACATTCAGGAGCAATTAGGGTTATCTTTAAGGTTTCCAACGGCATATAGAATTGCAAAAAATGAAGATGGTTTTTTCTGGTTAAGACGAGATATTGAAACAGGAACTGTAGATATCATGTTATATGAAGCACCATTGTCTGCTATAAGAAAAGGAGACAGCACAGTAGTTGATGTTGTAAGATTAAGAGATTCGGTAGGTAAAATTCATATTGAAGGTCCACTTGAGGGTTCATATATGGCAACCGAAAACAAGTATACACCATTTATTTCTGAAACTATTTTAGATAATAAACCCGCTTTTGAGACTAAAGGACTTTGGGATGTGAAAAATGCATTTATGTCTGGGCCATTTATAAATTATGCTATTGAAGACAAGGTAAATAATCGATTGATTATTGTTGAAGGTTATGTGTTTGCTCCTTCGGTAGCAAAACGAGAGTATATGTTTGAATTAGAGGCTATTATAAAATCGATTACAATTAAATAAAAAAAAGCCAACATTTTAAATGTTGGCTTTTTTTTAGTTTATAGAATTTTATTCTTTTTTATCTGTAGTAGTTGGTTTGTCTTCTTCTTTACTGGCATCTTTAAATTCTTTAATACCACTTCCTAGACCTCTCATAAGTTCAGGGATTTTTTTTCCGCCAAACATTAGTAATACTACAACAACTATTAAAACAATTTGCCATGCTCCAAAAGCTAAAAATATGCTAGATGCTATCATAATGAGTAATTTTGAATTGCAAATTTAATAATTAAACTTAAGAATAAACGTTTTAATGCAAACTTTAAGATAAGCCTTGAACTTGTAGTATAAATTTTATTTAATTTTGTTGAACAATGGCAAAAAAGCAGAAAGAAAAAAGAATAGCTAGAAAACTACTTCACAAGTATCGTTTAGTCGTTTTAAACGAAGACACTTTTGAAGAGCGTTTTGCTATTAAATTAACACGATTGAATGTTTTTGTTATTGCATCAATCTCTACAATTTTATTGATAGCAGGTACTATTTTTCTAATATCATTCACTTCATTAAAAGAGTATATTCCCGGTTATTCTTCAACGGCATTAAAAAAGAAAGCAACAGAACTCAACTATAAAACAGATTCATTACAGCAGGTTATAAATTTAAACGAGCAATATTACGCATCGATTAAACGCGTATTAACAGGTGATGTTAATACTGTTGAATTTAATAGAGATTCTATAATTGATGCCGCAAGCATTGATGCAGGACAACTAAATTTAGCACCAACAAAAGAAGATTCCCTTTTAAGAGATGTTATAGATAAAGAAGATAAGTATAACGTTTTTGAATCAGGATTGCCTAATACTAACTTTGTGCTATTTCCACCAGTTAATGGAACTATATCTGAGCCGTATAATGTTGAGGAAAAACACTATGCTGTTGATGTAGTGGTTGCCGAAGATACGCCTGTAAAAGCTACAGCAGATGGTACAGTGATTTTTGCAGAATGGACAGTACAAACAGGATATGTTGCTATTATAGAACACAACAATGAACTAATCTCTGTATATAAACACAATGCATCACTTACAAAGCAGCAAGGTGATTTAGTAAAAGCGGGAGAGGTTATTGCTTTGGCAGGAAATTCTGGTGAATTAACAACAGGTCCACATCTGCACTTTGAACTTTGGAACAGAGGTTATCCTGTTAATCCAACTAACTTTATTGATTTTAAGTAATGCAGTCTATAAAATCGTTATTAGCAGTTCCATTTGCTAAAATAGTAAGAAAATCAGTTTTGAAATGGGCTAATAATCCAATTGAAACTCAAGAAAAAGTATTTCAGTCACTCTTAAAAGATGCTGCCAAAACACAGTTTGGAAGAGACCATAATTTTAGCGACATTATTACTTATGAGGATTTTGAAAAACAAGTTCCTATAAGAGATTACGAGGCTTTAAAACCTTATGTTGAACGCGTAGTTGCAGGCGAAGAAGACATTCTTTGGAAAGGAAAACCTATTTATTTCGCTAAAACATCAGGTACAACTTCTGGAGCCAAGTATATTCCTATTACAAAAGAAAGCATGCCGACACATGTTGAAGCTGCCAGAAACGCGATACTCATGTATATTGCAGAAAAAGGCAACAGTAAATTTGTTGATGGGAAAATGATTTTCCTTCAAGGGAGTCCTGTTTTGAAAGAGCAAAACGGAATTCAGCTTGGCCGACTTTCAGGAATTGTAGCCCATTATGTGCCGAAATATCTTCAAAAAAACAGAATGCCTTCTTGGGAAACTAATTGTATTGACGATTGGGAAACTAAAGTTGAAGCAGTTGTCGATGAGACTTTACCTGAAGACATGACCATAATTTCTGGAATACCATCTTGGGTACAAATGTATTTTGAGAAAATTCAAGAAAGAACAGGACAAAAGGTGGGAGACGTTTTTAAAAACTTCAATCTATTTATTTTTGGCGGTGTAAACTATGAGCCTTATCGAGCAAAGTTTGAAAATCTTATAGGCCGAAAAGTGGATAGTATTGAATTGTATCCTGCAAGTGAAGGTTTTTTCGCATTTCAAGATAAACAAAACGAAAAAGGGATGCTACTCCAATTAAACTCTGGCATTTTCTATGAGTTTATTAAAGCGGATGAGTTTTTTAATGAAAACCCTAAACGTTTAACCATTAAAGATGTTGAGGTTGGTATTAATTATGTGATTATTATTTCAACTAATGCAGGACTTTGGGCTTATAACATTGGAGACACCATTCAGTTCACAAGCGTTAGTCCTTATCGTGTTATTGTTTCAGGTCGAATAAAACATTTTATTTCGGCTTTTGGCGAACATGTTATTGGTAAAGAAGTTGAACAAGCGCTTCAAGAAGCGATTTTGGGTTCAAATATTCAAGTTTCAGAGTTTACGGTAGCGCCTCAAATTAATCCGGAATCTGGTCTACCTTATCACGAATGGTTTATTGAGTTTGAAAATACTCCAGAAGACTTTTCTGCTTTAGCTGAAAAAATAGATCAATCATTACAGCGGCAAAACAGTTACTATTTTGATCTCATTAAAGGTAAAATCTTACAGCCACTAAAAATTAAAACAATACAAAAAAACGGATTTCAGGATTATATGAAATCTATAGGTAAATTAGGAGGACAAAATAAGCTTCCTAGACTTTCTAATGACCGAAAAATAGCAGAGACTCTATACGCATTAAAATTGACTAAATAATGTTATATTTGCTAGCTAAACATTGCATATGAGTAAGAAAAAACATCACGAAAGAACGAGAGCTCAAGAGAGCTCAAGCGCCATTGAAAGAATGTACATAACCATGAGGCATTTGTTTAACCGAGGATTCTACAAGCCAATGGGAGTTTCTGGTGAAACTCTGCGTGAAGCACTATTGCTTTTAAGACCAGAAATTTATGGGTCTATCTCAGAAGAGAAAGCTGAATTGGAAGGTTTGTTATATGTGATAGACAGATTACCTGAAGGCATTGAACAGTGTCGATTTATTAACCTTACTAGTGATGAAGGTTATGGTAATTCTCATTTTAAAGTAATTATTCCACCTAAAAGGCGTCGCAACTGTTATCGAATAGATGATGAGCAAATGAATATCGAAATTACGAGGGGACGTTCTGAGATTTATGATATCCTAACTCATATAACGTTTCTTTTTGTTGAGTCTCATAAAATCAGTAAACGTGTTTTAATAGACGAAAAAGGAACGACCACTCGTGACTGGATTAAGCTAGAAAAAGCTGTCCTTTCAAAAGATAAGCTTAGCCAAAAAGAAAGAGAAATTGCAATTACACATACCGCAAATATTTTAGGTAGAACATTTAATGAACTTACCGAAGCTCATAAACAATTTACTTCAAGCTCAAATCCAGACCGTTTATTACATATTATTTATTGGTTAGGAAAATTAGCAATAGATGAAGTGATCAATAACGACAAGAGAACTGTGACTTTTAGTCCAGTTTTAAGAGAACGTTTAGGACACCATATTCATGGAGAAATTTGGGCAGATCATATTAAGGATGTTTTACAGAAACACGGTCTTTTAAAACGACCAATACACGTTATAAGTGCTAACATGCATAGTGTAATGAACTCTGTTTTTGCGCCAATAGCGTTAAAGAGTTTAACAGCTAAAAAGAGCATTTTTGAAGTTTACGAAGCTTTAAGCCAAAAAGATAATCAGACCTTACGCAATAAAGTAACCAAGGAGGCGTTGCAGAATGGAATGATATATATTGAAGATACTTCTGGGACCAACATAGATGTTCAGATTTTTGATACGGATAAGATAGATTTTTCAAAAACAGATATTAAGGTCGGAAAAGATTTTAATGAAAGTGAAAAACCAGTCATTTTTGTAATGGATTATGCTTTTGGTGAGCAAGCTTATGAAACAATCGATGAGTTGTTCAAACCTATAAAAGCTAATGGAGAAAAGGTATACCTTAATGTTGAATCGGTTTCTATAATGGGTAAAGCGGGAATTTTAGAAGGTGGGAAAGGCGATATTATGATTCCTTCAGCACATATTTTTGAAGGAACAGCGGATAATTATCCTTTTAAAAATGAATTATGTAAATCAGATCTAGAAGGTCAAGGTGTTGATGTTTATGAAGGATCAATGATAACAGTGTTAGGAACTTCGCTTCAAAATAAGGAGATATTAAAGTTTTTTCATAATTCAACATGGAATGTTATCGGACTCGAAATGGAAGGAGCACATTACCAAAAAGCAATTCAAGCCGCTTCAAAAGTAAGGGTTAGTATCAATCCCAATGTTAAGGTAAGATATGCCTATTATGCTAGTGATAATCCATTAGAAACAGGAAGTACATTAGCTTCAGGAGGCCTAGGTACTTCGGGAGTAAAGCCAACATATTTAATAACTAGAAAAATATTACAACAAATATTTAATAATAATTAATTAACCATGAGCAAAGATTTACAGGATCAAAACAAAAATAACGAAGAAGTAGATTTATTAGTTTTGTTCAACTATTTAGGCGACAAAATCAATAAGCTTTTTGCTTTTGTTGTAAAGCTTATTATATCAATATTTTCTGTATTCATTTATGCTGTTAGAGCCTTCATAAACAATATAAAAGTTATTGCATTGGTTGTGGTGATTTCGGGATTTGCAGGATTTTTGTTAGAAAAGACAAGAACTAAAAAGTATGATTCTGCAATGCTTGTAAGAACACATTTTGGTTCTAAATACCAACTATCTACTAACATCAACTATTATAATGCTTTAATCGAATCGGAAGATTTTAATACACTAGCATCTATATTTGAAATTCACGAAGACACTATAGCTAAAGTTGTTAATTTTGAGATGGCTATGGGTCCGGAAACAGAAAACGAAAGAATTAGAGAATATGATCAATTTGTTAGTTCTATTGATAGTGTCAGGGCTCAAGATATAAATTATGATGATTTCATTTTAAACAGAGATATTTATTCAGGTAATTTATTTGAAATAAGGGTTGAGTCAACAAAACGTGATATTTTCAAGAATTTGGAAGCTGGAATTAACAAGTCTTTTAAAAATATTTATTCTATCGATCAGATGGGAAAAAGAGACTCAATGATTGTGATAAAGAGGAAAAATATATTAACCTCAATACAGCAGATTGATTCACTTAAAAAAGTGTACATAAGAGTAATTGAAAATGAATCTGAAAACACAAAAGCAAATTTAAGTTTCAGTGATGGATTTCCATTAAAACAAGAGAAATCGGAAACAAAAGAGTATCAACTTCTTGATAAAGAAATAAAACTTAGAGATGAATTAAGGTCATTAGAAGAAGAGAAGCTTGAAGAAAATGTTTTTTACGATGTGATTTCTAGTTTTCAAGTGGTGGGTAATGAAGTGAAATATTGGTATGAAAAGTATACTGTTGTTTTCCCTATGTTAGGGTTTTTACTTTTATGTTTATTATTTATGTTAAATAAATTCACTGTATATGTCAAAAACTATGAGGCCTAAAACTTTTTTAGTTACTGGAGGTTTAGGTTTTATTGGATCTAACTTCTTGTCTTATTTTTTTAGAAAAACATAAAGATTATAAATTTATATATTGCTCATACAATATGTGAATTGTTGGACGAAATAGAACCTAAAGACCAGTCATATAAAAATCAAATTTCTTTTGTAAAAGATCGTCCAGGACATGATTTTAGATATGCTATTGATGCTTCTAAAATTGAAAAAGAACTTGGCTGGAACGCGGATGAAAATTTCGAAACTGGCATAAAAAAAACCATTCATTGGTATCTTAATAAATACAATTCATAAATTAACTGACCCATTATTTAAAAGTGAATATGGTCAATACTTACTACAACTGAAATAAAATGATAGTTGAACAAACTCAATTAGAAGACTGTTTTATAATTTCACCTAAAATCTTTCGTGATGATAGGGGTTATTTTTTTGAAAGCTTTAATAAAGAAGCATTTAAAACGCTTACAGGAACCTCTGTAAACTTTGTTCAAGACAATCAATCTAAATCCTCCAAAGGGGTGTTAAGAGGACTTCATTTTCAAACTGGACCATTTGAACAAGCTAAGCTTGTAACGGTAATTAGCGGAAGCGTCCTTGATGTTTGTGTAGACCTTAGACCAACCTCTCATTCTTTCGGAAAACATTTTTCTATGGTTTTAGATGGTACAGATAAAAAACAACTATTTATTCCACGAGGTTTTGCACATGGTTTTCTAGTTTTAGAGGACGACACTGTGTTTTCATATAAATGCGATAATTATTATAACAAAGACTCAGAAAGAGGTATTATTTATAATGACAAAAAACTAAACATAGATTGGCGCAATAAAACTGAAGATCTTATTCTATCTGAAAAAGATTCTAAATTACCAACATTCGAAAGTCTGTTTGTATGAAAACAAAAATTTTAATCACTGGAGCAAAAGGACAACTGGCAAAAACCATTAATAACCTATACTCCTATAATACAGATAATTTAGAGTTTGTATTTGCTTCTAAAGCTGACTTAGATATTACAAACAAAGACCAAGTTCTATCTTTTTTCAATAAACATGAATTCGATTATTGTGTTAATTGTGCAGCATATACAAATGTTGAGCAATCAGAACTTCAACCAGACTTAGCACATGAAGTTAATGTAGAAGCTGTTAAAACATTAGCTGAAGTATGTGAAAATAATAATATAATTCTTATTCATGTTTCTACAGATTATGTGTTTGATGGAGAAGCCAACAAGCCTTATACAGAAGAGGATGAGACCAATCCTATTAACGAGTATGGTAAATCAAAACTTGCTGGAGAACATGCACTTAAAGATGTTTTAAGCCGTTATTTTATAATTAGAACGTCTTGGCTTTATTCGAGTTATGGTAAGAATTTTGTAAAAACAATAATTGGTAAAATCGAAACGAATAGCGATTTAAATATTACTACATCTCAAACAGGTACTCCAACAAGTTGTGAAGAGCTTTCTAAATTCATAGTTTTTCTAATTAAGACCAACTCAAACGCTTTTGGAGTATATCATTATAGTAGTCAAGGAGAAACCAATTGGTATGAATTTGCTTTAGAAATTGCAGAGCATTTTAGTTTTTATAATAAACAGAAAATTAAACCAACTGAAACCTATATAACAAAAGCAAAAAGACCAAAATTTAGCGTTTTGAGTAATAATAAGACAAATCAGATTTTTAAAAAAAGAAATAGCTGGAAATACCATGTAAACCAAACGGTAAAGAATATATTAGAAACTACAAAAAATTCAAATAATTTCTAATGATTTCAATGCTTAGAAATCAACAACAAAAGCATTACATTTGTAAAGGAATAAACCTTTAAATCTAAATAGGATTTATATTTTTTAAAAAATAATAATAAATGCAAAAAAAGGTAGCATTAATTACAGGAGTAACAGGACAAGATGGCGCATATTTAAGTGAATTTCTCTTAAAAAAGGGATACGAAGTTCACGGTGTTAAAAGAAGATCTTCTTTGTTTAATACAGATAGAATAGATCACCTCTATCAAGATCCACATGAAGAAAATAGAAATTTTTTTCTTCATTATGGCGATTTAACAGATAGCACAAATTTAATTAGAATTATTAAGGAAGTTAAACCCTGTGAAATATATAACCTGGCTGCAATGAGCCATGTTCACGTGTCTTTTGAAACACCAGAATATACCGCTAATGCCGATGGAATAGGGACACTTAGAATTTTGGAAGCTATAAGAATTTTAGGGATAGAAAAAACGACCAGAATATATCAAGCATCAACATCTGAGCTTTACGGAAAAGTGCAAGAAGTTCCTCAAACGGAAACAACCCCATTCTATCCAAGAAGCCCTTATGCAGTTGCAAAAATGTATGCTTACTGGATTACAGTAAATTATAGAGAAGCTTATGGGATTTATGCTTGTAACGGAATTTTGTTTAATCACGAATCTCCAATACGAGGTGAAACTTTTGTGACCAGAAAAATTACGAGAGCAACTTCCAAAATTGCGTTAGGACTTCAAGATAAAATATTTTTGGGGAATCTTGATTCAAAAAGAGATTGGGGACACGCTAAAGATTATATTCGAATGATGTGGATGATTCTTCAAGCCGACGAGCCTGAAGATTGGGTAATTGCAACTGGTAAAACGACTTCTGTTAGAGATTTCGTAAAAATGTGTTTTGCACAGATAGGTGTCGAATTAGAATTTAAAGGAGAAGGCTCTGATGAAAAAGGATACATAAAATCCTGTAGTAATTCGGAATATAGCTTAGAGATAGGTAAAGAAGTTATTGCTGTTGATGAAAAATATTATAGACCTACTGAAGTTGATTTGTTAGTAGGAGATGCAACAAAAGCAAGAGAAAAACTAGGTTGGATTCCAGAATATGATTTACCTGCACTTGTTGAAGACATGATGTCTAGTGATTTAGAACTTATGAAAAAGAAACAATACCTCAAGGATGGAGGTTACAGAATCAAAAATTACTTTGAGTAGAATATTTTATGCAAAAGGAATCTAAAATTTACGTTGCAGGACATAGAGGTTTAGTTGGTAGTGCATTATTAGAGAACCTAAAAAACAAGGGATTTGATAATATTATTACTAGAACTCATAAAGAATTAGACCTTACTAATCAAAATGAAGTCGCCGTTTTTTTTGAGATCGAAAAGCCTGACTATGTGTTTTTGGCTGCAGCAAAAGTTGGAGGAATTGTTGCAAATAATGTTTACCGAGCGGACTTTATTTATGATAATATGATGATTCAAAACAATGTGATTCATCAAAGCTACGTAAACGGTGTCAAGAAGTTATTGTTTTTGGGAAGCACGTGTATTTATCCTAAAAATGCTCCGCAACCAATGAAAGAAGATTACCTTCTGACAGATACCTTGGAATATACCAATGAACCTTATGCTATAGCAAAGATTGCAGGTATTAAAATGTGCGAAAGCTACAATTTACAATATGGAACAAATTTCATATCTGTAATGCCTACAAATCTTTACGGACCAAATGATAATTTTGATCTTGAAAAATCTCACGTTCTTCCTGCGCTAATTAGAAAAATTCATTTGGCAAAATTATTAAATGAAAATTCATATTCTGATGTTTTGAAGGATACTGGGTTTTCAACTATAGAAGAAGCTAAAACCTATTTATCTTCATTCGGAGTCTCTGAAACTCAAGTTGAAATTTGGGGAACAGGAAATCCGAGAAGAGAATTCTTATGGTCAAAAGACATGGCAGATGCTTGTGTTTTCATTATGGAAAATAGAGATTTTACGGATACATTTTCAAAAGACGAAAAAGAAGTACGAAACACTCATATCAACATTGGTACAGGTGAAGACATTTCTATTTCAGAGTTAGCAGAAACCATTAAATCAATTATAGGTTTTAAAGGAGAATTGGTTTACAATGTAGATAAGCCAGACGGAACGCTTAGAAAATTGACAGATGTATCTAAACTGAATGCTTTAGGATGGAAACATAAAATAAAATTGGAAGACGGAATAAAGAAAATGTATGAGTGGTATACAAATAAATAAGAATTTAAAAATTGCGATAGAAGCCTCTTTAAAAGCAGGTGAAGTAATCATGCAAGTTTACGATACGGCTTTTGATGTAGAAATTAAAGATGATAAATCTCCTTTAACTGAAGCAGATAAAAAAGCTAATGATATAATAAACACATTTTTAAAACCTACACCAATTCCTATTATAAGTGAAGAAAACAAACAAACGGATTATTCTACTAGAAAACAGTGGGAAACCTGTTGGATTGTTGATCCTGTAGATGGTACAAAAGAGTTTATCAAAAGGAATGGAGAATTTACAGTTAATATTGCTTTAATTAACAACGGTAAACCTGTGTTAGGTGTCATTTACGTTCCAGCAACTAAGACATTATATTTTGCTGATGTTTTAAAACAACAAGCGCATAAAGCACAATTAAACTCTCATAATACAACAATCGAAGAAGCGCTTGAACAAGCAACAGCTCTTCAAACAAAAGAGGTAACAAACAACGTAGAAGTAGTTGGAAGTCGATCTCACATGAGTCAGGAAACATTAGATTTTGTTGAAGCATTAAAGACGTCTGGTAAAGAAGTGAAAATAGTTTCAAAAGGAAGCTCTCTAAAATTTTGTTTAGTAGCAGAAGGTAATGCTGATATTTATCCGAGATTTGCACCAACCATGGAATGGGATACAGCAGCAGGCCAAGCTATTTGTAATGCAGTTGGAGTTGAGGTTATTTCCGAAGACACCAAACAACCCCTTTTATACAATAAAGAAAACCTACTAAACCCTTGGTTTGTGGTTTCAAAGCACTAAAATTAATGGCTACATACAAACAAGAGTCACATATTAGAAGCCTTTTAAAAGGTATTTCTTGGAGAGCTATTGCAACAACAGACACTATACTTGTAGTTTTATTGATTACATGTGTTACTGGAAATTGTAGCCTAGAAAGCGCAATTAAAATTGGGACGATTGAGTTTTTGATTAAGTTTATTGCATACTACTTGCACGAAAGAATATGGCAAAGGCGATTAATTAATAAAGCTGTTACCCAAAAACAAACTCTTCAAAAAACGATATCTTGGCGTGTTATTGCAACAACAATGACATTCCTAATCTCTGGTTCGGTATTAGAGGCTTTTGATGAAATCGCTTTATATATTGCACTTACAGAATTATTTACGAAATTCGTATTATATTACTTACACGAAAGACTTTGGCTAATGCTTCCTTTGGGGAAAATTAGACAGTTTTTTTTCGGCAAAAAAAGATAATATGTCAAAACATATCATTCCACATAGCTACCAAATATCTAAAGAAGATAGGTTGGACGCTAATAAACACAATTCATTTTTAATATGGTTTACAGGTCTCTCTGGTTCTGGGAAATCAACCATTGCGAATGTTGTTGAACAAAAACTATATGAACAAGGTATAAAAACATATACGCTTGATGGTGATAATATTAGAAAAGGGATTAACAACGACCTAACTTTTTCTCCGGAAGACAGAACAGAAAATATTAGGCGTATTGCTGAAGTATCAAATTTAATGATAGACTCAGGTTCTGTGGTGTTGGCAGCATTTGTTTCTCCATATAAAAAAGATAGAGAGAATATTAGAACTATCGTTAAAGATGTTAACTTTGTAGAAGTTTATATCAATACGAGTATTGAAGAGTGTGAACGTAGAGACGTAAAAGGTCTTTATAAAAAGGCAAGAGCAGGAGAAATTAAGAACATGACTGGTATTTCTGCGCCTTACGAAGCACCCGAAAACCCTGATATTGAAATAAAAACAGAGATAGAATCTGTTGAAGATTCGGTAAAAAGAATAGTAGATTTTATAACACCAAAATTGTCAAGGGAATAATGAGTAAATATTATTTAAATTATTTAGACGAATTAGAGAGTGAAGCCATTTACATTTTACGTGAAGTTTGGGCTCAATTTGAAAACCCTGTAATTTTATTTTCTGGAGGAAAAGATTCGATACTTGTAACTCATTTAGCAAAAAAAGCATTCTTTCCAGCTAAAATTCCTTTTCCATTAATGCATGTTGATACAGGACATAATTTTCCTGAAACCATTCAATTTAGAGATGATATTATTAACGATTTAGGCGTTGCACTTATCGTAGGATCTGTTCAAGAATCTATAGACGAAGGGCGAGTTGCTGAAGAAAAAGGAAAAAATGCAACTAGAAATGCACTTCAAATCACAACTCTACTTGATGCAATCGAATCTAATAAGATTGATTGTGCAATTGGTGGAGGTCGTAGAGATGAAGAAAAAGCTAGAGCTAAAGAACGTTTCTTTTCACATAGAGATGATTTCGGACAATGGGATCCAAAGAACCAAAGACCAGAGCTTTGGAATATTTTTAATGGAAGACATTTTGAAGGAGAACACTTTAGAGCATTTCCAATAAGTAATTGGACAGAAATGGACGTTTGGAATTATATCAAACGAGAAAATATAGCCATTCCATCTTTATACTACGCTCATGAACGAGAAGTGGTTTGGAGACAAGATTCTTGGATACCAAATTCTGAATTTTTGGTACTTGAAGACCATGAAGAAATCGTTACTAAAAAAATACGTTTTAGAACCTTAGGTGATATCACAATTACTGGAGGAATTGAATCTGATGCAAATACTTTAGAGAAAATTGCAGAAGAAGTTTCTGGGATGCGTCAAACAGAAAGAGGTAATAGAAGTGATGATAAACGCTCAGAATCTGCTATGGAGGACAGAAAGCGTCAAGGTTATTTTTAAAAACCCACATCAGCAAGTATGTTTTTTAATTCGTTAGATTTTGCGATATTTTTCCCTGTAGTATTCATACTTTATTGGCTAGTCTCTCAAAAATTATTTTTAAGAAACCTTCTGGTTTTAATTGCTAGTTATGTATTTTAT
>OJDV01000374.1_pt1 | contig 16111 bp, 13 predicted proteins | sample 1592911 | NCBI WGS metagenome assembly OJDV01 (sample SAMN05416860, study PRJEB24817) | seawater metagenome | isolation source: Sea water | place: Canada:Atlantic | collected 2013-11 | reverse complement strand
TAGGCCTGCCGCCAGCGTTCGTTCTGAGCCAGGATCAAACTCTCAAGTTGAAATGATGTTACCATCATATCCTTGACGTTCGAACCTCTGCACATCAGGCTTAACCATCAGGCGATGATTAAACCTTGGTCACCATGTCTTACTGAAACACAATGACCGTCAATTTTAGTTTGTTGTGTCTAGGTTTACCAAAGTAAACAAAGAACCACATCAAACGTGAAGCTGACATTTCATAATCGAATTCAAGTCCGAAAACTATCATTCTAGAAACGTGATATGCAAACGTTCGTCCGTCGAAACGAAACCAAACCGCCCACATATCTCTTCAGATACTATCAATTTCAAAGAGCCAGAGACAAAAAACTTTGGTAGCGCCTCTGGTTTCCCTTGGCGCGCCCGCCGCTCGTTTATCTCTATGTCACCGTCCGTGTCGCTGTCAGCGTAGTGTGTGTTGACATCATCGCGTCCGGTAAGGGGGTGTTTAGTGTTAGTGCACTATCACCGCAAGTCCTTTTTTTCGAAAGTAGCACTTTTTTTGCAGTTATTTTGATTTTTCTTGTTTTTAGAGTGAAATTTCCCGAAACCCACTGTTTTTACACGAAAAATGTGGATAACTTTAAGGTGCTTGCCAGAGTTTTGACACAATTCAGACCCTAAAAATGTCAAAATAAGTGAATCACTGCGATTCCTTTTGCTGATTTCCCGAGTCGTGGACTGATTTCTTCCAATCTATGCTACGATTCAGGCCCGAAGTCGTAAGAATGACCCGAGTCGTCCTTTATTTGCCTTAACCGCGCGGTACCCAAGCAGTGCCAGTACCCCCAAAACGTATAGAATCGGTTCCTGTTCCCAGGTTTTGCGCAACAAAACATAATGAACTGCCCCCCCTATTGCCGCAAAGTATGCGAGTCGGTGCAATTTCTTCCAAGATAACGCCCCAAGTCGCTTAATAGAGGCATTATTCGATGTAATCGCCAAAGGTACCAAAGCCAGAAACGACAACATGCCAATAATGATATACGGCCGCTTTGTTAGGTCCTTGATAATCGCGCCCCACCACCATTGTTGATCTAACCATAGATATGTCAGCAAATGTGCCACCACATAGAAGAACGCCATCAATCCTATTGCTCGGCGAAATTTAATCAGATTCAAACCCAAAATATTACGCAACGGTGTAATCAATAATGAGGCAACCAATAATTGAAGCGCATATAACCCCAACTGGAACTCCAACGCCTTCAATGGATCAGCCCCAAGCTGGTTATTCACAGCTTGGTAAAACAACCAAATTCCTGGCACCACGAGTACTATATATAACGGCCACGCTGGAACACGCCGCATTACTGAATTGATTACCTGTATCATCGCCATAACTTTCCCAATAATCGCTTTGGGTAATGCATACACAATTCCACCTTCCAAAGCACGGGGGCTCACGAACTTGTTGGAAATATTACAATAGGAACGGATACTTTAATCTAGCGATGAATTTTATGTAGCAGGTCACATATTACCTATTGTCAGATCAACCCAGTATTCAATCGGTAATCGGCCCGTTGCCAACACGCGGGATGGGTCGCCCACCGTCCGTTACAGCCATACAAAACACAATTTCATCAGCGCGCGGTGCATCTGCCACCATAATAGTCATTGTATCAAAGTGCTGGAAAGACCAAGCTTCATCTTTATGGCCAACAGGAATGTCGATCGTCGCACCAATACCTGCAACTTTTACATTCGAGGGTATCAATGCCTTACCGCCACCAATCGCTGCGCGCATCGGCTTGCCCAGTTTTGGATGTATCATCGCGCCGCCATGTTCCATATCACCGGCAGCACCAACAATCGCCGCCTTTCCATAACTAATTGGCGCATTCGCAAGCATGCTAACAGCATCTGCCATTAAATCCTCACCCAGTTGCCCACCCATATCGAAAAGCTGTGCTAAATCTTCAACGTAACGGCCTGCAAATGGGTTTTGCACCACAGCAATAGCTGCAACACGTGTTATTGGGTCACAAGCCTCCCCTACACTGTCTGTCGTAATCGTTTCTTTGATGAACATTGTTTTGCGAAGTATCATTCGAGCCCCTAAAATAACCGTACACTGCCATTTACACTATAGCACTGCGTTTGGTTCAGCTTACGTCTTGAAAAGGGCTTTCGCAATAAGGCTGGTAAATGCCCCCTTTATAGGGGGCACCAATTTGGGGCAGTTATTGCCCCTATATTGGTATCAGGTGTTAAAAATACTTAGTTAAGTCCATACCCGCATATAGCCCTGCCACATCTTTTTCGTAGCCATTGTATTTTAATGTTGGAATACGACTGGCAAACAAACCACCGCCGATAGGGCGTTCACTTCCCTGCGACCAGCGCGGGTGGTCTACATCAGGGTTCACATTAGAATAGAACCCATATTCATTGTCCGCGATCTTATTCCAGGTGGTTGGCGGTTCTTTATCTGTCAAAGTGATCTTCACAATCGACTTGATTGATTTAAACCCATATTTCCAAGGCACCACCAAACGCAAAGGCGCGCCGTTTTGGTTTGGCAATTCCTCACCATACATCCCAGTTGCCACAAACGTCAGCGGGTGCATCGCTTCATCCAAACGCAGCCCTTCAACATAAGGCCACGGAAAACGCGGATTCCAGCCAATGCCAGGCATTTCATCAGGGCGGTTTAATGTTTCAAAGGCCACATATTTAGCAGAACCCGTTGGGTCTGCCTTTTTAATCAGATCTGACAGTTGAAACCCAACCCAAGGCACGATCATTGACCATGCTTCTACACACCGAAAACGGTAAATCCGCTCTTCTAAGTCAACATCCTTCAGAATATCTTCCAGCGCATACTTGCCGGGGTTATTCACCATACCGCTGATTTCAACACTCCAAGGATCAGTCTTTAAAACACTGGCGTATTTGGCAGGGTCATCTTTAGCTGTGCCATACTCATAGTAATTATTATAAGTCGTTGCCGCGTCTTTCGGGGTTATATCCCCATCAACTTTATAACCGCTTTTCTTAAACGACAAAGCCTTCGCATTTGCAGATCCCGCAAACATCGGAGCAAGCCCAAGACCTGCAGCACCTGCCATAATCTGGCGTCTGTTCAAAAAATCCGCTTTTGGCGTGACTTGTGAATATAATAATTTGCTCATGATAACTCCCTTTTGACGGACAATGACCTAACCAATACTGGTTTCAAAGCTAAAACATTCAAGATCACGTATATGTTGGAATTATTACAATCGCCTAATTAATAAACATTGCTTCCATCTCACGGCGTAACTGCACCGTAGGATCATCCGCATCAATCGCCACATCATCCCAACACAACACGGCCCCTTTTAAGACAGACCTCACCATGCGCACGCCCCCTGCCAAACCAATCGGCAATGCGCCATGCTTTACACTATCAACCGCAGGCATCAATTTGCCCCAAACCGTATAACCACCCTCGCCGTCCAACATATCATCCACAGCCAGATCACGTTTGGCACAAGCTACCGCATCGCCATTAAAGCCGCGTGACTGCCCTGTCGACTCCCCCCGCAAGGCCGCTGATAAAACCGAAATGCCCAACTCTAGTCCGATCAGATGAAACGGTTTATACATTACCGCATATTGCCCGGTTTTATCCGTCGGCAACCCGTACTGTGCAAAACAAGCGGCAGTGTAATCATTTGGGGCCTTGATCACCACATATACACCCCATCGCAAATCACGCGGAACTTCACTGCCATTACGGTTCAGCGATGACACCACCTCAACCATCCCTGACGCTTCCAAAACACCGCCATGCGCACGTGGTATCAGCATGTTTTGTAAATCATCCGTACTACAAGGCGGAAACGCCAAGCCATCACACGGCACAGCCAAATCGCAAGCATTGGCAATCGCGGCCATTTCTATTGCTGATTTTGTACCATCCAGAAATGAATTGAACATCTGGCTGTTCATCCCCGCCGCCGCCGCCTCATCCGCGGTTAGCCCGTAATGCTGCCAAACCTCGTCAGGCGTTACATTATGATACTCAGGTAAATACTTCGTACCCTTGCCCGCCGAAACCACTTCAAACCCTGTCGCCCGCGCCCAATCAACCAACTCGCTGGTCAATGCAGGTTGATCGCCATATGCCATCGAATAGACCAAACCCGCTTTGCGAAACTTCGCAGCCATCATCGGGCCTGCCAAAACATCCGCTTCGACATTAACCATAATAATATGTTTGCCTTCGGCCAAAGCAATGCCCGCGTGTTTTAGCCCTGCCGCAGGATGGCCCGTTGCCTCTATCACAACATCAACACTCAAATCTGCAATCAGACTTTGCGCGTCATCAGTAAACCGTGTGGCACTTATATGTGCGTCATCCCAGCCAACACCAATGCAAGCATTCCGCACAGCAGGCACATCCAAGTCTGCAATCACTGTTACATTCATGCCTTGGGTCGTCGACACTTGCGACAAAAACATAGAGCCGAATTTACCTGCCCCGATCAACCCAACCCGCACAGGATTTCCAGTTGCCGCACACGCCTGTAATAAAGAATGTAAATTCATCTTAAGGCCTATATTTTGACTACACTCGGATCTCTGGCCGAGGGGCCAGTTCATTCAGCGGAATGGAAACACCACTTGATTTAACAATGCGCACATGACGTCGCCCAATCTCACGAGGTTCCTTTACCCCGACCGAATGCGCAATAATCTCTACTTCATGGATCAGGTTCTTGGCATAACTCGCCACTTTCACACTCTTGGTTTCAGGAACCAATCCATGCTGCAAACGCTTATCATGTGTTGTGATACCCGTCGGGCATGTGTTTTTGTTACATTTCAAGGCCTGAATGCACCCTAATGAGAACATAAAACCACGCGCACAGGTGATAAAGTCAGCACCTGCCGCCAGCGCCCACGCCACATCCGAGGGTGTGATTAACTTACCTGACGCAACCAACCGAATGCGCCCGCGTAATCCGCGTTCATAAATCATGTCTGAAACAATCAACAACGACTCTCGTAGCGGCAGGCCAACAATATCCATCAAAGGCATTGGTGCCGCTCCAGTACCGCCATCACCCCCATCCAATGTGATAAAATCAGGCGCACTTGCAATGCCGCGCTCAACCACCATATCCAGAAAATCTGCTAGGGCATTAAAGTCGCCCATAACGGTCTTAAAGCCAACGGGCTTGCCCGTAACCTCACGAATATGCCCAATCATATTCAAAAGGTCTTTTCCATTGGCAATGTCTAAATGCCGATTGGGTGATATACTATCCTGGCCCTCTGGAATCCCACGAATGTTGGCAATTTCCTTTGTCACCTTACCACCTGGCAATATCCCGCCCTTACCGGGCTTCGCACCTTGCGCCATTTTCAACTCAAACATCTTAACTTGCGGATGGCTTGCCGCCTCTTTCAGTTTATCATCCGAAAGATTGCCTTCTAAATCCCGCACCCCGTATTTTGCAGTACCAATTTGAAAAACAATATCACATCCACCATCCAGATGGTGCTGCGACATGCCCCCTTCGCCCGTATTCATCCAAATGTTAGCGCTCTTCGCACCTTGGCTAAGGGCGCGCACCGCAGGTTTTGACAAAGCCCCAAAGCTCATACCCGAAATATTAAAGAAGGAAGGTGCATCATAAGGTTCACGACAATAAGGCCCGATTAACAAAGGTTGGGTTTTTGTGGCCTGCTCATCCAAAGGCGGAAATGCAGCGTTCACAAAAATTGGTGTGCCCGAAAAATTTAAATTACGGGTAGAGCCAAAAGCAATGGTGTTATCTTTATCATCTGCAGCACGCCCAACCCAATCACGTTGTGCACGGTTAAACGGCATCTCTTCGCGATCCATCGCAAAGAAATACTGACGGAAAAATTCGCCCAACTCTGTGAACAATTTCCGAAATCGCCCGATCACGGGATAATTACGCCTGACCGCATCATGTGTTTGTGTTCGATCGATTACAAACATAGCAATACCAGCCAATGCAACTAATCCTAAAGCAATAACAAAAAGCGTTGCCAGTAATTGCAAAGTGCTTGCAACAACATCCATATAAAACATTATGTACCCCCATCCCTCATATTGATAAAACTTTAACACAAAATATTAATCGTCAAAGCAAATTAGGGTGCAGTCACATTTTATTTAAATTCTGACATCATAGGTTAAAAATCGGATAATTCTGCACAAGAACATTATTGCTTACAATCTTTAGAAAGCTACTTCATTCAATCATAAAACTTAGGGTGCAGGCCTAATAATTTAGCCTTTACTCTCCCGTTACTGGAAAGGTTATACTGAAATACAGATAGTAACAAAAAGGATACCCAATGCGAAATATTGTAATCGTTGCCATAGCAACTCTATTGCTTGCCGTTTGGTATTTCACTCAACCAAGCGATACGTCATCTGACCAAATCACCCAAACACAAACACCATCCGTTATTGTTCCCGAACTTACCGCAGATGCCAAAATTGGTGAGACATACTTTAATGCAAAATGCGTTGCCTGCCACGGTGATTATGGAACGGGAACCCAAAAGGGCCATACATTCCTTCATAAGGTCTATGAAAAAAATCATCTTGGCGATGAAAGTTTTCAGCGGGCCGCAAAGTTTGGAACACCTGCGCATCACTGGAATTTTGGTGATATGCCCCCTGTCACAGGGATCACTCGCGCTGAGGTTTCAAAGATCGTCACTTATATACGTGCGATCCAATCCGCCAACGGCATATAACAAGTTACTATATCAGGCTAAAGTCACGCGTAAAATAAAGGTATAGCAGCACCCCTACCAGTGCCATTCCCGGTAAACCTAAAATGCGACGGGCCAGACCCCAAACAATCGTTCGTATGATCCAGCCCATCACTTTTCCCTAATGCACAGTTGCTTGGCTTACGGCGTCAATCACCAAACCATCCGCATCCGCAGTGATTTCAACCGTTACCCCATCCAGCACTTCACCACTTAGCAACAATTCTGCCAATGGGTCTTGCACAGCTTTCTGGATCACCCGCTTAAGCGGCCTTGCCCCATAAACAGGGTCATATCCCTGATCTGCCAACCAAGTTTGCGCCAGATCATCAATATCCAGCTCAATTTTACGCCCCTCAAGACGTTTACCCAAAATCGCCAACTGAATATCAACGATCCCGTCCATATTTTCACGACTTAACCGATCAAACAGAACAATTTCATCCAAACGGTTCAAGAATTCAGGGCGGAAATGCGCCTTCACGGCTGTCATCACTTGGCCCTTAGCCTCATCCGTATCAGCACCGTCAGGCAACTGGCTTAACGCTTGCGCACCCAAATTGGATGTCAGGATAATAAGTGTCTGCTTAAAGTCCACCGTGCGACCCTGCCCATCGGTTAACTGACCGTCATCCAGAACCTGCAACAATACGTTGAACACGTCAGGATGCGCTTTTTCAACCTCGTCGAACAAGATCACCTGATAAGGTCTGCGCCTGACCGCTTCGGTCAAAACACCACCCTCATCGTATCCTACATAACCAGGGGGCGCCCCGATAAGACGCGCCACTGAATGTTTTTCCATAAATTCGGACATATCCACACGCACCATCGCTTGATCGTCGTCAAACAAAAACTCAGCCAGCGCCTTGGTCAATTCAGTTTTACCAACACCAGTTGGCCCAAGAAACATAAAGCTGCCCAGCGGGCGTTTAGGGTCGTTCAGGCCCGCCCGCGCACGGCGCACCGCATTCGCTACCGCATGAACCGCATCAAACTGGCCTATCACTCGATTACCGATGACCTCTTCCATCTTCAATAATTTTTCACGTTCACCTTCCAGCATCCGATCAACAGGAATACCCGTCCAACGTTCCACAACGCTTGCGATATGTTCGGGGCGCACGGCCTCTTCCACCATCACGTCTTCACCTTGTTTTTCAGCCGCTTGCAACTTCTTTTCCAACTCAGGAATAACGCCATATTGCATCTCGCCCATTTTGGCCAAGTCGCCTGCACGTCGCGCGGTTTCAAAATCAATCCGCGCATTATCCAGCTCTTCTTTGATGTCGCGTGCAGATGCCAGCTTATCACGCTCGCCCTGCCATTGCGCCGTCATTTGACTGGATTGTTCCTGCAAATTCGCCAAGTCTTTTTCCAGCTTCGCCAAACGATCCTTGGATGCTGTATCCGTTTCTTTCTTCAAAGCCTCCGCTTCGATCTGCTTTTGTAACAGTTCACGGTCAACCGCATCCAGTTCCTCTGGTTTGCTATCCGCTTCCATCCGCAGGCGGCTGGCAGCTTCATCCATCAAATCAATCGCTTTATCAGGTAAAAACCGATCAGCTATATAGCGTTCAGACAAAGTTGCAGCCGCTACCAAAGCACTGTCGGAAATCCGAATGCCGTGGTGCAACTCGTACTTCTCTTTAATACCGCGCAAAATACTGATGGTATCTTCAACCGTTGGCTCTTCAATCAACACAGGCTGGAAACGCCGCGCCAATGCGGCATCTTTTTCCACATGCTTACGGAACTCGTCCAAAGTGGTGGCACCCACACAGTGCAATTCACCGCGTGCCAACGCTGGCTTTAACAAGTTCGATGCGTCCATCGACCCTTCACTGGCACCCGCCCCAACAAGCGTGTGCATCTCATCAATAAACAAGATCACCTCACCCGCGGCCTCGGTCACTTCGGTCAAAACCGCCTTCAACCGCTCCTCAAACTCACCGCGATATTTGGCACCCGCAATCAGTGCACCCATATCCAAAGCCATCAACCGCTTATCATTTAGGCTTTCAGGAACATCGCCGTTAACAATGCGCAAGGCCAAGCCTTCGGCAATGGCAGTTTTACCCACACCGGGCTCCCCAATTAAAACTGGGTTGTTCTTGGTGCGACGTGATAAAACCTGCATCGTGCGGCGTATTTCTTCATCGCGCCCGATGATCGGGTCGATTTTGCCATCCCGCGCTTTCTGGGTCAAATCCTGTGCATATTTTTTCAACGCGTCATAATTGTTTTCAGCGGTTGCACTATCCGCTGTGCGCCCCTTGCGCACATCATTAATAGCCGAGTTCAAACCTTGGGCTGTAACTTTGGCTTCTTTCAAAACCTTCTGCGCATCCGACTTAACAATACATAAAGCCGTCAAAATTCTTTCCACAGGTACAAAACTGTCACCAGCTTTTTTGGCCAGCTTTTCAGCCTCAGCCAGAACCTTACCAGTTTGGCTATCCAGATAAACACTGCCACCTGCACCCGTCACTTGTGGTTGTTTCGACAGTGCCAAATCGACACCATCCAGTGCAACCTTGGCATTACCGCCTGACGCATTAATCAAATTAGCCGCCAAGCCCTGCTCGTCATCCAGCAATGCTTTCAGCAAATGTTCAGGCGTAAATCGTTGATGGCTTTCGCGCATCGCAATGGTCTGGGCAGCTTGAATAAAGCCCCTAGACCGCTCTGTGAACTTTTCAAAGTCCATGGGTCTTCTCCTTATATAAGCACCTGCTCAAGAAATCTGCGCCCTAATCTAGGCACGCATGGTGTCAGGCCTATGACTATAAGATAGGAATAAAATTCCCGCCTCGCAAGGGGTGTCGTCTCTTTCCAAATGGTTAAAATATCCTCGCCGAAGGCTAACTTACCTTTCGCACCGATTGTACAAACCATAATGCCCCCGCACAGATGAATATAATGACGCCCCAGAACAGAAAATAACCACTTGTAGATGGTAGCTTGACCAGTGTTGGCGACAGGCTCATCAGCATTGCCGAAAAACTAAACATCATATCAATAAATACCCGTGTGCGCCCAACTGTTTGCGCAGTACAGATTTGTAAAATACGCCCATCAATAACAATACGGCACATCCAAACAAAGAACCCTAAAGCAGCATGTGTAATCGCCAACGGCACAATGCTTGTCATCATAGAGAATACAATCGTTGTCAGCCCCGCCAGCATCGCAAACACATACTCCATATTTGCAACCGACAACTGGCGCAGCCCCAGACTTAAAATTGCGGCAGCAAGCATCCCACCAACAGGCCATGCCGCATCAACAAAACCAAAAGCATCGCTGCCACGCCCCAAATCATCGCGTACGAATGATGATAATATAGCGTTCGATAATTGCCCGACTGGCAACGCAATCCCTGCAAGCAGCGCCAATACCCGCAAATCGGGCTTTTCCCGAAACAAGATTAATCCTTCAGAAAAATCTCGCACAAACCCCGCGACCCCGGCAGCATTATCCTTCGTTATAACCCCTTTAACAAAGCTTACTGACACTATCAGAATAAGCGAAGCTGTAGCCGAAAATAGAAAGCCAGCGGTCGGCGAAGTCGTCTCAATAATAGTACCCGTCAAAACTGTACCAACCGCCGTTGCCAGCAGATGCAACCCCCGAAACCGCGCGACCGCATGAACCAGATCATTCGCACTGACATTTGCATGAATTAACCCATCATGAGACCCTTGATATATTAATCGAAACGCGTTCACAAAAACCACAGTCACGAAAAACCAGAATATTGAAAGCCCTGCATCATAAGCCAATGCAATGCCAAGCAATGTAAGTACCGCCGCAATGCCCAGATGTGCACATACCGTCAGGTGCTTGCGATTATAACGATCAACGATGATACCAACAAATGGCCCTGCAATAATATTTGCAACCATCGCAACAATGAAAACCTGACCAACAGCGGCCACATCCCCACTTACGATCAAAGCCGTCCACCCAATACAAACCAGATATGACCCCCGCGCCAAACCCGCACAAAGCTCCATGATATACAGAAAAAGTAAATTACGTGTTTTCATAAAATTCTTACCTTTGATATTTTACTGATACTGAAAAACTGCTTTTTTTGCCACCGCAGTTGTAGTCACTTTTCATTTCCTTTAACGACAAATCACCTACGCCCAGCTCCTGTTGACATTTACCGCCCCGTCACACAAACCACGCCAACCACATAAGGAGAATTGCAATGCCCGCAGATGACCGCCTGATCGTCGCCCTAGATGTCCCCAACCTACTGGACGGCGGCAATATCGTCGATAAACTAGGCGATAGCGTTTCTTTCTATAAAATTGGCCTTGGCATGCTCACAGGTGGCGGCTTGGCCCTTGCCAATGAACTTAAAGGGCGCGGTAAACGCGTGTTTCTGGATATGAAATTCTTCGACATCGGTGCCACAGTCGAAAAAGCCGTCGCTGGCATCGCCCAATACGAGCTGGATTTCCTAACCGTCCACGGCGACCCCCACGTTGTTCGCGCAGCCATCGCAGGGCGAGGCGATCACACCACAAAAATCCTTGCCGTGACTATATTAACCTCGCTTGACCGCAACGACCTTGATGCCTGCCTAATCCAAAGCGGTGACATTCAAACCCTTGTGGTTGAACGCGCCCGTAACGCCTTTATCACAGGTGCCGATGGCGTCATCGCGTCGCCCCAAGAAGCCGCCCTAATCCGCGCTTTACCCGAAGCCAAAGGCAAACTGATCGTCACCCCAGGTGTACGCCCCTCAGGTGCTGCCTTAGGCGATCAAAAACGCGTAGCAACCCCCGCTCAAGCAATCCAAGACGGCGCCGATCACATCGTCATCGGCCGCCCTATTTGGCAAGCTACCGACCCGCGCAAAGCCGCCCTATCTGTCGTAGACGAACTGAAAAATATCTAAGCCACCCCCGTTCGCCCCTCTAATCATATCTTCACACGCACAACCCAGCCTTGCGCGTATGGACACACCACAAAACATCCCGCTGAACGATATTGATGTCACCATCTTGCCGCGCGACCGTACCTTGATCTGCGCCGAGGCCCAGACAGAACTGCAATCCTCCATCGCGCAAAACGGCCTTCGCCTGCCGATAGAGGTCTACAAAACCGACACAGGTTTTGCCCTGATCTCGGGCTACCGCCGTCTGTTGGCATTCCAATCGCTCCACTCACTCGCAGACAATGGTCAATACGCAAAAATTCCCGCAATTCTACGCAAACCCGCCGACAAACAGGCAGCCCTTGCCGCGATGATTGAAGAAAACGAAATCCGCCAGAACCCCAGCCCATGGGAACGCGCCCGCATCGCCATTGTCACCACAGATACGGGTGTATTCGCCACACTCGATGCCGCCCTTGCCGCGCTATACCCACAAATCAGCCGCCAGAAACGCGCAAAACTACGCGCCGCAGCTGAAGTGGTTGAAGGGTTAGACGGCCAACTTATAGACCCAGAGTTATTGTCCGAAAACCAACTGATCCGCCTGTCCCAAATCCTGCGACTAGGCTGGACTGAAATCGTCATAACCACGCTGGGCGAATGCCGCGATAAAACCTGCGCAGACCAATGGCACCGCCTGCTGCCCGTCATCCAAGAGGCCGAAACCCGCATATCCGAAAACCGGTCCACCAACCCCAACTACCCCCGCCGCCTATCGCGCCCGATAAATGGGGTTAGCATAAGACGCGAAAAAACCCGAAACGGCTATATCCTGCACATCACTGGGCGTCGGGCAAACGGCATGTTGGTCACCACCGTGCTGGAAGAAATCGAACGAATGATGGGCCCCGCCTGAAAATCAAAAGCCACAAAGCACCACCCCCGACCCTGGGAGGGCGCGCCACAACACCCCTAGCCCGCACTTTATCCCCCCACCAACTTTACCCTCACTTTATAACGCACCATCGCAATGCGCCCTCCCGCCCCAAGGGTCGGGCGCGGCCCGTGTTAGTCACACGGGCTGAGAGTTACTTTATGAATGTGAGTGGTTTTTGGGTGAAGGCCAAAATGCTTGCTTATGGAACAAAGTCAAAATTCACGGAGCCAGCAGTAAAGGCACCGTTGAGCCCAACCCGGACGGGCAGCCGTATCGGCAAACTGTCAAGCAGCTACAGTAGAGGCACGCAGTGCCGCTACTGGATATGTATCCATCGCGCGACTTAGGTTTACTAGGAATTGGAAGCTTCTTCCTCCACTAGTCGAAATGCTTCTGCCCACACTTCGGCGGCTCCCGAGACATGCGATTGTATTCTACCTCCAACGTGCAAAGCAAAATCTTCTACAACATCTATTGGTTTTGTACTCGCTATCTCTGAAATATGCCTTGCATCCTCATCTCGCATAGCACGAAATAAGGAACAGTTAAGCAGCACATCAGCATCTTCGGTCGTAAGATCTGCATGCAGCGAATGGGCAAGGCGATTGCGAATCTGATTCAATCGCCGAATACCTGGCAAAAGATCTTCGACTTCTGGTGACTCAGGCCCAACCAGAGAAACCTTTTGAGCGAACGTCAGCCTTGCCTTATCTAGTGGCCCCAAACCAGGGTTCTTAGCACGGAGCAGTTCGTTCAAGAAATGCTCTACAAATACGTGCGCGCGCAAAATCCGACCTATGGTAAGAGAATCTTGTTTCCAAACGGCGTTTAGTCGATTTAGCTCAGCATGAGATTTTTCGAAGAAAGCGTCGTGGCCGCCCGAAAGCTCGATCACATGCTTTACAACGGAAGTGGGATCATATTTCAATTTCATTCTAATGAATTACCATAGGTCTGTAGCCTAGTCACCACCGATTGCTTATTGGGTCTACGTTTGCTTTACGACACTAATAGCTGCATGTCCGCTTTTCGCTGGGTGATCATTCGTACCGTAGGCAGCTAAGATCATCTCATCTCCTAAACAAACAGAACAAACGCCCTCCATTCATAAACAATGCATACATGCAAAATTTTAATATACCATTAAAATTCAACCACTTAACACCCTGTCCCAACTGGGACATTTCATGCTATACAGCCCCCATGTCTGCTTTTTGCCGTGATTGTCTGGAAAGTTTTGAAACCGCACGGCGATGTCCCGCCTGCGGCTCTCCTCGTGTGCTGTCACACCCTGAACTGACCACGCTTTCCATCGCCCATATGGATTGCGATGCCTTTTATGCCAGCGTCGAAAAACGCGACAATCCAGCCATCCGCGACAAGCCCGTCATCATCGGCGGCGGCCATCGCGGCGTCGTTTCCACCGCCTGTTATATCGCCCGCATCAAGGGCGTGCATTCCGCCATGCCGATGTTCAAAGCCTTGAAATTATGCCCCGAAGCCGTCGTCATAAAACCCCGCATGTCCGCCTATGTTGAAGTCTCCACCCAAATCCGCGCTTTCATGCAGGAACTGACCCCTGCCATCGAACCGCTATCGCTAGATGAAGCCTTCCTTGACCTTACAGGCACCGAAAAACTGCACGGCGCCCCGCCTGCGGTGATGATGGCCCGCTTTGTAAAACGAATGCAGGATGAGCTGGGCATATCAGGGTCGGTTGGCCTGTCGCACAATAAATTTCTTGCCAAACTCGCGTCTGATCTGGACAAACCAAAAGGGTTTTCGATCATCGGCAAGGCCGAAACCGAAAGTTTTCTATTGCTGTTACCGATCAAGAAAATCTGGGGGGCGGGCAAGGTCATGCAAGCATCGCTGCAAAAAGACGGCATCCGCACTTTCGCCGATCTACGCCGCCGTGACCGCAAAACCTTGATCGATCGTTACGGCACTATGGGCGATCAATTATGGCACCTGTGCCGAGGCCAAGATTACCGTAATGTCAACGCATCAACGCCGGTTAAAAGCATCTCGAAAGAGACCACATTCAACGACGATATATCTGACCCCGATATTCTGGACGGCTATATTTGGCGCTTGTCAGAACAGGTATCAGACCGCGCCAAAACCAAAGGGCAGATGGGCAAAGTGGTAACGTTAAAGGTCAAGCAAAGTAACTTCAAATCCCTAACACGGCGCATCACGGTATCTGACCCCACCCAAGTCGCCGATATTATATACACCAATGCAGTTTCGTTATTCCAATCTGTCCAAGATAAGGCACCCTTTCGCTTAATCGGGGTTGGGATAAGCAATCTTACAAACAGTGCGCAAAACCGCTCTTTTGGTAATCTTTTAGACCCTGATGCTGATAAACGTGAACAAGTTGAACGCGCTGCAGATAAGATCAAAGAAAAATTCGGCTCTAACGCTATCAAAAAGGGCCGTTCTTTACGCTAAACCCAGCTACTCCGCCACCGAACGCATCATAGGCGCTATATTTTGGCATATTTCTTGGCAAGTATTGCTGACGCGGGCCTGAACATCTTTAAAATGTATGCTTTTTAGCACTTGCGCTTCATTCATATAAAGTCCGCGATCAATTTCCACCTGAATAACATGTTGGTTTCTAGACGGTGTTCCATGTTTTTGCGTAATATACCCCCCCGCAAATGGGGTATTTCTGCCAACAACAAAACCCTGCGCCTTAAACGCTGTTTCCACCAGTTCAAAAACACCCGCAGAGGATGAGGCACCATATCGGTTACCCAAAATAACATCAGGGCGCCCACCACCCGGTGCCATAGCGTTTTGCAAAGCATTACTTGGCATCGAATGGCAATCAATCAACAACGCAATACCGAATTTCAATTTCGCCTGCGCAAGTAATTCAACCAACATGCTATGATAGGGACGATAAAACTGTTTCACCCGTTCTGTTGCCTCTTCCATTGAAATCTTGCCGCTTTGTATCTGCCGCCCCTGCGATACAACACGTGGGATCACCCCCAAGCCCGATGCAATGCGCGGGTTGTTGAACGGATCTTTTGCGTCTTTCACAATTTTTGGGTCAAACTCATCTGGCCCGCGATTTAAATCCACATAAGCACGTGGTGCGGTTGCACTCAGCAAGGGTGATCCAAATGTAACAACCCGTCCGAACAGATCATCTACAAATGCATCTTCGGAACTGCGCAATTGATTCTGCGCTAAAATAGAGCGCTCCACAAAATCCTTCGGGTAATCACTTCCACTGTGCGGAGAGCTGAAAACCACAGGGTTTGTCACCTTTTCAGGCAATCTTAGATCAAAGTTTTTAAGACTCACATGCGTTCCTTCCGTGCAACACACTATAACCTTTCATATACGTGTGTAAAACCTCTTGAACCTCATCCCGACTCCCCCTATAGAAGCCCAACGACTGGGGTCGCTAACGCTGCCCTTCGCTTTTCGGGCGTATAGCTCAGCGGGAGAGCACTTCGTTGACATCGAAGGGGTCA
>OJDV01000373.1_pt1 | contig 16122 bp, 15 predicted proteins | sample 1592911 | NCBI WGS metagenome assembly OJDV01 (sample SAMN05416860, study PRJEB24817) | seawater metagenome | isolation source: Sea water | place: Canada:Atlantic | collected 2013-11 | reverse complement strand
ACACAGAGTAGATCGTCGGCAGCGTCAGATGTGTATAAGAGACAGATCTTAATCTGTCGATCTATTTGTTGATCTAAAGAAATAAAGGTTTCTGTTCTAGAAACTCCTGTAATTGATTGTATATCCTTATTAAGTACTTGCATTAAATGTTCATTGTCTTTGCATAAAACTTTAATAAAAACACTCCAGTTGCCTGTTGTGTAATGACATTCTAAAACTTCAGGGATTTTTTGTAATTGTCTAACAGCTTCAGGATTACTAACAGCTTTATCTAAAAACACACCAATAAAAGCCATTGTCGTATACCCTAATATTTTTGGGTTGATTATAAATTTCGAACCTGAAATCAACTTTGATTTTTCTAGTTTTCGTAATCGTTGATGAATAGCAGCTCCCGAAATACCAACCTGTCGTGCAATTTCTAAAATAGGTGTTCTGGCATCAGACATTAGAGCCCTTAGGATCTTTTTATCGATACCATCAATTTGTATGTTTTGGTTAACAGTTTTCATCTTATTTCTTGTTTGTCAAGAATTAGTTACTACACATTCAAAGGGTTGTAACCTAAATAAGGAACTTCCTTTTCAGAGAATTTAATTCCGAAGTCTTCTAATTCATTTAAAATAGGTTCATATACTTCCTTATTGATAGGAATTTGAACTCCAGGAGTGGTGATTTTTTCATTTAAAATAGCAAGCGTTGCTATAGCTACTGGTAAACCTACCGTTTTTGACATGGCAGTATAAGTTCTATCATCACCTTTAGCAACCATTGTCGAATCTATTTGATGCATTTTTCCATTTAGTTCGTAACCAAATTTATGATACATCACAATCATATCGATGTCGTCATCTTCTAATGTCCAACTATCCATTAAAATCTTTTGTAGTATTTGAGCAGGACTGGCTTGTTTTAACTCTACCATTTTAGTTTTACTGAAGATGTCTAATTCTTCTAGTTTATCCCAAACAATATCATCTTGATCGATTTTTAAAGCATGTCTAAATTTTAATTCAACTGAGTCAGTATGGCTGTAAGGTAGGAACGCATTTATAAAATCACGATAGCTCATGTTTTCACTATCATCAATAGTGTAATCATCAGCAGTCATTCCTAATAGAACAAAAATATTCCAGGCACGACCATATCCAACTCGTCGCATTGTTCCACGATATAAAGTTTTAATATCATCCATGCCATAAACACTTTGATATTTTAAAGAGTCTCTATTGGCATAAGCTTCAAAGCGACCATAACCTTCAATTTCTAAAAACTCAGTACGTCTGAATAAACGATTATAAGGAATATATTTATAAGTCCCTTCTTGTAAAAACTTAGCAGCACCACCTTGGCCAGCTAAGACAACATTTCTTGGGTTCCAAGTAAATTTATAATTCCATAGGTTGGTATCACTTTCAGGAGCAACTAGTCCACCAGTAAATGATTCGAATAAAATCATTTTTCCGCCTTTAGATCTAATGTCATCAATAACTTTCATGGCACTCATATGATCAATTCCAGGATCTACTCCTATTTCATTCATAAAAACGAGCCCTTTATTCTTTGCTGCATTGTCTAAATCTTCCATTTCCTTACTTATATAGGATGCAGTGACCATGTTTTTACCATAAGTAATACAGTCTTTTGCAACTTCAATATGATAACGTGCAGGAAGCATTGAAACAACTATGTCAGCATTTTCAATGGCATCATGTCTTGAATGACTACTAAATACGTCTAGCGTTATAGCTTGTCCCTTTTCATGATTATTAATAAGTTTTCTAGCATTTTGTATGTTGATATCACCTACGATAATATGTAGGTTTTCTTCAGTAGATTTGTCTAATAAATATTTTATAAGGAACGATGCAGATTTTCCTGCACCAATAACTAAAATCTTTCGCATAATGGCTTTTGTTGAGTAGTTTTGTAATGACGAATTTACTAAATACTAAGGGTTATTAAAACCAAAATTTCAATTATATGAACAGGACTATTTTTATTTCGGCAACTATTTTGGGTATACTTGGGATTGTATTGGGAGCCTTTGCAGCTCATGGCTTGAAATCTTTGATAACTCTAGAATCTCAACAAACATTTGAAACAGGAGTGCGTTATCAAATGTATCATGCTTTTTTTCTACTCATTTTAGGGAATTTAAAAACAATATCAGAAAAGGCAAAACGCACTATCTTTTATTTAGTAATTGTTGGTCTCGTTTTCTTCTCTGGTTCTATTTATGGTCTTGCAACAAATGATTTAATATCGTTTGATTTTAAAAGTATTGGATTTATCACACCTATAGGAGGTTTGTTATTAATAATAGCTTGGCTAATATTGTTGATAAACTTTTTAAAAGTGAGTACTGATAAATCATAAATTAAAGGTGGTACTTTAAAATATTGTTTAATTTTGCAGTCTAAACAACATAAACAAATTATGGTAAACCATACACAAATTACGAAAACGATTGAGTTGGATAATTATGGCATTAAGGATGCTAAAGTTAGATATCAATTATCTGCTGACGAACTTCATGACATTACAATAGAAAAAGGTCAAGGTGTTGAAGTATCTACAGGAACTCTCGCTGTTAATACAGGAGAATTTACTGGAAGATCTCCTCAAGATCGATTTATTGTAAAAGATGATATAACCAAAGACAAAGTTTGGTGGGGAAATATTAATATCCCATTTGAGCCAAATGCTTTTGATAAACTTTATGATAAGGTGGTTAATTACCTTTCAGAAAAAGAAGTTTTTGTAAGAGATTGTTATGCATGTGCTGATGCTAATTACAAACTGAATATTCGTGTTATTAATGAGTATCCTTGGAGTAATATGTTTGCATATAACATGTTTTTGCGTCCAACAGAAGATGAATTAAAAAACTTCTCTCCAGAATGGACCGTAATTAATGCGCCAGGATTTATGGCTGATGCTGAAATTGATGGCACAAGACAACATAATTTTGCGATTTTAAACTTCTCTAAGAAGATTGCATTGATAGGAGGAACTGGTTATACAGGAGAAATTAAAAAAGGTATTTTTTCTGCATTAAACTTTATACTTCCTGTATTTAAAAACACATTACCTATGCATTGTAGTGCTAATGTTGGGAAACATGAAGATACTGCTATCTTTTTTGGTTTATCAGGAACAGGGAAAACAACATTGTCTACAGATCCTGACAGAAGTCTAATAGGAGATGATGAGCATGGTTGGACTAATGAAAATACTGTATTTAATTTCGAAGGTGGCTGTTACGCTAAAGTGATTAATTTATCACAGGAACAAGAACCTGAAATTTTTGATGCCATAAAAAAAGGAGCAATTCTTGAAAATGTAATCGTTGATGATAAAGGTGATGTAGATTTTGCAGATACATCGATTACACAAAATACACGTGTGAGCTACCCTATTTATCACATTGAAAATATTAGAGTGCCTTCTTCTGGTGAAAATCCAAAAAACATATTCTTTTTAACAGCTGATGCCTTTGGAGTATTGCCTCCAATCTCAAAATTAACACCTAGTCAAGCTGCATATCATTTCATTTCTGGATATACTGCAAAAGTTGCTGGTACAGAAGCGGGTGTGGTTGAGCCTCTACCAAGTTTTTCTGCTTGTTTTGGAGCGCCATTTATGCCATTACATCCAACAGAGTATGCAGATATGCTAAGTGCTAAAATGAAAGAGGCTGGAGTAAATGTTTGGTTGGTTAATACTGGATGGACAGGTGGTCCTTATGGAGTTGGTACTCGTATGAAATTGAAATATACACGTGCTATGATAAGTGCAGTTCTTAATGGAGATTTAGGACTTTATAACTATGACGACTATCATATTCACTCTGTTTTTGGAGTTGCTCAACCTAGATCATGTCCTGGAGTCCCAAGTGAAGTATTGAGTCCTAGAAAATCTTGGAGCGATGATGAAGCATATTATAAAGCAGCTTTTAAATTATCAAATTCATTCCGTGAAAACTTTAAACAGTTTGAAGATTATGCTAGTGAGGAAATAAGACGAGGTGGCCCTCAACGCTATTCGTTTTAATTCGTTACTAGTATTATATAAAAAAAAGCGATTTCAATTAGAAATCGCTTTTTTTTATTACCTAAAAAGAATAAAACTATTTTCCTTTATTCGTTTGTTTTATGTATTTCTCAAGAGCCATTGTCATAGATGGCGTCTCTGGTGTTGGAGCAGCAATATCAACTCTTAGTCCATGAGATTCAACAGCTTTTATCGTTGTATTTCCGAAAACAGCTATTCGTGTTTCATTTTGTTTAAATTCTGGAAAGTTATGAAACAGTGATTCAATACCTGAAGGACTAAAAAATACTAAAATATCATAGGATACATTAGCTAAATCTGACAGATCACTAATTACAGTTTTGTAAAACGTGGCTTGTTTCCATTTAACACTTAAACCATCTAAAATTTGAGGAACTTCAGGCTTTAGTTTATCTGTGGTTGGCAACAAGAAACTTTCGTCTTTATATTTTTTAATTAAAGGCGTCAAATCTGCAAAAGTACGTTTACCAACATAAATTTTTCGTTTTCTGTAAACAACGTACTTCTGTAAATAATATGCAACAGCTTCAGATTGACAAAAATATTTCATTGCATCTGGAACCTTAAATCGCATTTCTTCAGCAACTCTAAAGAAATGATCTACAGAATTTCTGCTAGTAAGTATGATGGCTGTAAAGTTGGTAAGATCAACTTTTTGTTGTCTTACGTCCTTAGCTTCTACTCCTTCAACATGAATAAATGGTCTAAAGTCTATTTTTACTTTTTGCTTTTCTTGAAGGTCAAAGTAAGGCGAGTTCTCTATTTTAGGCTCGGGTTGAGATACTAAAATCGTTTTCACTTTCGTCATATTCATTAAAGTGTTTTAAGCGTTAAAATCTTTAATTAACTTATATAAAATCAGATAGGGTCCAATTTCAAGAGCGCAAAGATACAAAATAAAATAAAATAAATTGTTTAATAATAACTTTTGATGATTTTTAAATGAGCTAATAAATCCAAGTAGATTTATCATAAGAATCAAGCTTAAGCACACATATATTACTGGCTTTGTTGGAGCTATTGTGTAAATCAATAAGCAATTGATAGGTAGTAATAAAAACCCTGTATAATTCTTAAACGTTGTTTTTTGAAATAAATAGGAATCTATAAGAGCATCTATCTCGAAAACGCTTCCTATTAAACGTTCTAAAAGCACCTTAATTAAAACGAGTACACCAACACCAAAAATTAGCTTAAAAAACTGTGTGAGGTCGAATTCTGATGGATGTACCAAGGAGGCATAGACAATATATGAAAACACAGATACTGAAATAATCAGGTTAAGAAATAACAATGCATCAAAACCATCAATAAATTTTTGATCTCTAGCGTAAATTTTTAAGTATTTAGAATTACCTATTACTGCAACAAAATCTTTAAACCTAGGCGCAAATAAAAATTTACACAAGGTTATAAAAGTTAATCCTAAAACTAAAAAAACGGTAAACCAATCGTTAGATATAACTTCTCTAAGCATATGGTAAAATTATAAAGAAATTTTGATGTGGTATCACTTTATATTTCAATACTTTTCAGAGATTTATTAAGATTAACATTGTTTATGATTTTTACTGTTAAATTAATCGTTTAAAAACTTACTTTTGTCATAGTCGATAAAAAAAGAGTTACGACCCGCTTATATTAATGAGAGATGCAATAGTCATTATACCAACCTATAATGAGATAGAAAATATAGAAGCTATCATTAGAGCTGTATTTTCTAAAGATAAAGCATTTGATATCTTAGTTGTCGATGATAATTCTCCAGATTTAACAGGATTAAAGGTAAAGGAGTTACAAAACGAGTTTAAAGATCAACTTTTTATAGTATCACGACAAGAAAAAACAGGATTAGGTTCGGCCTACATTGCTGGTTTTAAATGGTGTTTAGAAAAACATTACGAATACATTTTTGAAATGGATGCTGATTTTTCTCATGATCCAAAGGACCTTATTAAACTCTATAATGCTTGTGCTGTCAAAGGCGCAGATTTGTCAATAGGATCTCGGTATACTAACAATAATATAAATGTTGTGAATTGGGACATGAAGCGATTACTATTATCTTATTTCGCTTCTAAATATGTGAGGTTTATTACGAGAATGAGAATTCATGATACAACGGCTGGTTTTGTGTGTTATAAACGAAACGTTTTAGAAGCAATTGATTTAGACAATATCAAGTTTGTTGGTTATGCCTTTCAGATTGAAATGAAGTTTAAAGCCTATTTACAAAAGTTTAAAATTGTAGAAGTACCAGTTATATTTACAGATAGAACAAAAGGAAAATCAAAAATGAGTGGAGGTATTATTTCCGAAGCTATTTTTGGTGTAATAAATATGAAGCTAAAAAGCATATTTAATAAATAAAGAACATTAGCTAAAGGTTGAGAATCTATAAAAATGAAAACAAAGACAACACTTATTAAAAATGCCAGAATTGTAAATGAAGGCAAAATTACTGAAGGTGATATTTTAATTGAAGGTGATATTATTAAGGAAGTTGCTGATTCAATTAGCGCTAAATCTGCTGATGTTGTTATAATTGATGTTGAAGGTAATTATGTGTTCCCTGGAGCTATTGATGACCAAGTTCATTTTAGAGAACCAGGTCTTACGCACAAGGCAAATATAGAAACAGAATCTAGAGCTGCCATTGCTGGTGGAATAACATCTTTTATTGAGATGCCAAATACAAATCCGCAAACAACAACTATAGAAGCTCTAGAGGATAAATTTGATATTGCTTCTAAAACGTCTTATGCTAATTACTCGTTTATGTTTGGTGGTACAAACGATAATTTAGACGAAATTTTAAAGGTCGATCCAAAATCTGTTGCAGGATTAAAATTATTTTTAGGCTCATCAACAGGAAATATGTTGGTTGACAATCCGAAAGTATTAGAAAAAATCTTCAGTAGTACGAATATGGTTATTTCTGTACATTGTGAAGATGAAGCAACTATAAGAAAGAATCTTCAAGAACATATTGATCAATATGGTGAAGATATTCCTATGAGTAAGCATCCAATTATTAGAAGCGAAGAAGCTTGCTATATATCGTCATCAAAAGCTATTGAACTAGCTAAAAAAACAGGAGCTAGATTACATGTGTTTCATCTATCTACCGGAAAGGAAACTAAATTGTTCACGAACAAAATTCCTTTAAAAGACAAAAAAATTACTGCTGAAGTTTGTATTCATCACTTATGGTTTAGTGATGAAGATTATGATAAAAAAGGAACACTTATTAAATGGAATCCAGCAGTTAAAACAGCTAAAGATAGAGATCAACTTTGGAAAGCACTTTTAGATGATAGAATAGATGTGATTGCCACAGATCATGCACCTCACACTTTTGAAGAGAAAAGTGGTATTTATACAAAAGCACCTTCAGGTGGTCCATTAGTTCAGCACGCGTTTGTTGCTATGATTGAAATGTTCCATAAAGGAAAGATTTCCTTAGAGAAAATTGCTGAAAAAATGTGTCATAATCCTTCAATTTTATTTGAAGTAGAAAAGCGAGGCTATATAAAAACTGGTTATTTTGCAGATTTAGTAGTTATCGATATCAATAATCCTTGGTCTGTTAATAAACAAAATATTTTATACAAATGTGGTTGGTCTCCTTTTGAAGGCACTACATTTAAATCTCGAATTACACACACTTTTGTAAATGGGACTTTAGCTTACAATAATTTTAAAGTTATGGATGTTAAAGCTGGTAAACGATTAACATTTAACAGATGATAAAACGGATAAGTCTTTTTATATTCATTTTTGGGTTATGCTTTGCTTGTAATACTATTGAGAGACCTAAAAAGCCAGATAATTTAATAGCAAAGAATAAGATGATCGATATTCTTTTTGATGTGTTTGTATTAAATGCAGCTAAAGCAACCGAGAAGAAGGCGTTAGAAGAAAACAACGTGACTCCAGATAGTTATATCTATAATAAATACCAAATAGATAGTCTTCAATTTGTAATGAGTAATGAATACTATGCTTATGATATTAAGGAATATGAGGAAATAATCGAGAAGGTTGAAGAAAAAATAAAGGCAGAGAAGGCTATATATCAAAAGGAGATAGATATTGAAGAAGAACGAAGAACGAAAAGACTAGATTCTATAAAAAAAATAGGAGACACCTTAAAGCCTAAAAAGAAGTTGAAAGCGTTTAAGAAGAACTAAGGTTTTGCAGTGTCTTTTAAATAGTATTTAGAAACTTTATCTATAGCATTATCAATACTATTAAACTCTATTTGTAAAGCGTCTTTAATTTTTGAATTATCATAAATTGTTTTAGTTCTAACAGATTTAGCCAGTTGTTTTGATAGTTTTCTACGTTTTCCAAACAGTTTACTTATTAGCCAATCTATGCGCCAACCAATTTCTAAAATAAAAGGACTCGCTTCTTTTTTTGCAGGTTTTACTTGTAATGTTTGAGCTATTTTTTTCTGAAACTCATTAAAGGATAGGTTTTCAGAAATTAAAATATAGCGCTCATTAACAATGTCACTTTGCATTAATTTGAACATAATGTCACAAACATCCCAAACATCAACATATCCAGTTGAGCCTGGTGCGTAATATTTTAAGCCTTTATGGATTAGTCTAAACAAATTCCCACTACTACCACCTTTCCAAAATCCAGGTCCTAAAATAATTCCCGGATTAATAATTACGGCAGGAATACCTTCTTGAGTGCCTCGCCAAATTTCCATTTCTGCTCCATATTTTGTAATAGCATATACACTATTATCGGCTTCTGGATTCCATTCGGTTTGCTCAGTTATTAATTTGTCTGGATTTGGTTCGTTACCAATTGCTGCTATAGAACTAATGTAGCAGAGTTTTTTTATGTTATTTGAAATGGAAAGGTTAACAATATTAGCAGTGCCTTCAATATTTATGTTTCTGAGCTGGTAGTATTTATTAGGTTCAAAACTTACAAATGCTGCACAATGATAGACATAATCTATATCTTTAAAAGCCAATTCAAGAGAAGGAACATCATTTAAATCAGCTTCAACCCACTCAATTTTATCGTAAAGGGCTTTGTGATTTTCGCTGTAATAAGAGAATACATGTTTAACACGTTCTAGTGTATGTGTTCTTCTGTAAATTGCTTTAACCTGTTCGTTTTCACTAACAAGTTTGTACAATAAATGCGAACCGACTAATCCTGTTCCTCCTGTAACTAAAATCATTTTGTAAAATTAGTCTTTTTTCTTTTGAGCTATAAATCTATATTTGCCAAAGATTACTAATTCACATGTTATGATAAAGAATTTTGTTGAAGAGTTACAATGGAGAGGAATGATACATGATACGATGCCTGGAGCGGAAGATCATTTAATGGAAGCGATGCGCTCTGCTTACGTTGGATTTGATCCTACAGCAGACTCTTTGCACATAGGAAACCTTGTTCCTATCATGTTATTAGCACATTTTCAACGTTGTGGTCATAAACCAGTAGCTTTAGTTGGTGGAGCAACAGGAATGATTGGTGACCCTTCTGGTAAATCAAGTGAACGGAATTTACTTGATGAAAAAACACTTCGTCATAATCAAGATGCAATCAAACAACAATTAGCTCACTTTTTAGATTTTGAAAGTGATGTACCTAACTCAGCAGAGTTAGTTAATAACTACGACTGGATGAAAGAATTTTCGTTTTTAGAATTTATTCGCGATGTAGGAAAACACATTACAGTGAATTACATGATGGCAAAAGATTCTGTAAAGAATAGAATTTCTTATGAATCTAGCGACGGAATGTCCTTCACAGAATTTACATATCAGTTAGTTCAAGGTTATGATTTTCTTCATTTATACAGAGAGAATAATTGTTCTATCCAAATGGGAGGAAGCGATCAATGGGGAAATATTACAACAGGAACTGAATTAATTAGACGCGTTGGAAAAGGAAAGGGATTTGCAATTACGTGTCCGTTAATTACAAAAAGTGATGGGTCTAAATTTGGTAAATCTGAAGGTGGAAACGTTTGGCTTGATGCAAACAGAACATCACCTTATAAATTTTACCAATATTGGTTAAACTCAAGTGACGAAGATGCTGAAAAGTATATCAAGATATTTACATTCTTAACAGAAGATGAGATTAAAAGCATTGTTGCTACTCATCAAGAAGCGCCTCATCAAAGAGGGTTACAAAAGCGTTTAGCTGAAGAAATTACAACGATGGTACATTCAAAATCTGATTTTGAAAACGCTGAGAAAGCGTCTAATATTTTGTTTAGTAAAACCTTTAAGTCAGATATTAAAACCTTAGATGAAAAAACATTTTTAGATGTATTTGAAGGCGTGCCACAAGCAGAGGTTTCTAAAGATGATTTATCAGAACTTAATATGATTGGTGCTTTAGCTGCTCAAACAAAGTTCTTAGCATCTAATAGTGATGCACGACGTGCTTTAAAAGAAAATGCAGTAGCTGTAAATAAAGAAAAAGTAAAAGAAGATTATCAATTATCTGAAGATGATTTGATAAACGGTAAGTACATCATACTTAATAAAGGAAAGAAAAATACATATATAATAAAGGTTGTTTAATACAACTTAAAAAGCATAGAACTAAACTCTGTTTTAAATAGAAAAACGCCTCATCATTTGATGAGGCGTTTGACATTAACCAACCAACTATCGAAGCTAATTTCTCTTTTTCATAGAAATCTCAACTATTCTAGAATTATAGCTTCCCAGTTTTTGTCGGCTTTTTTTTGTAAACCTTTCACATTATTTTCAAGCCACAATTCTAAAGTGTTTGTTCCCCAAGAATTGTAGAAGAGATAGAGCTTACCATCTCTAATTTCGAAGGTTTCAGGATCTATTTTTACTTTCTTTGCTTTTTCTGCAATAGCATATGCACAGTAACCTCCATACTGCGGAATATATTTTTTAGGATTATTTAAAAACGTGTTTAAGTTGTCTTCGGAAGAAAATTTATAAGAAGCGTTTTCATAAGTCGTTTTGAATTCCTTTTTGCCTTCAATAGCTGTGTTTTCAAAATAAGAAACGACGTCATAACCTTCGGCAACATAACCTTTCTGAATATTATAATCTATAGATTGCGACACGACGTTTTGTACTATCAGCAGACTGAAAAAAGCGAATAAAATTGTTTTCATGTTTTACTAGTCGCTAAAACAATTCAGACTTTACAACACCAATAAATTACAACCTCTAATATCACTCGAATCGAATCGCCCAATAATTTCAAAAGAACCATCTTCAGAGACTCGACCTAAATCTTGAGTGGCTATAAATGAACATGAATTGACGTTTGCTAAATCAATGACATTAATGCCACCTGTTTTTTGACGCTCTTGAAGCGTAAGTGCGTCTTCTGGATCACGAGTAAGAATTCGCATCCAACTAGGACATTCAAAACGACCACTGCCTTTAGAATAGGCTTGACTTAATAATTCGGTCATGCCATACTCACTATGAATATTCGAAACACCAAAACCTTGTTTTAAGATAGAGTGTAACTCTGCTCTAACGACTTCTTTTCTGCGACCTTTCATGCCACCAGTTTCCATCACAATTGTATTTTTAAGATGGAATTGATAGTGTTCAACCAAATCTAATAGTGCAAAAGAAACACCTATTAGCAAAACCTTTTGTCCTTTTGAATCTAGAATATTTAGATGGTCTTTCAATTCTGAAATATTATCTAAATAGAATCCACTTTCTGAATGTTTAGATTGTGCAATCATATCATTCACCATATAAATCAAAGAAGAGCCTTGTCGTTCTAAATAGCTTGGTAATAAAGCAAGAATAACATAATCTTCAATGTTTCCATAGCACTCATGAAAACCTGCTCTAAAACTTTCTTCGTAAATATTAACATCAGTAACATAATGTTTACTAGTTACACTTCCTGTTGTTCCACTACTTGAAAATGTAGCTTCAATTGGATGCTTAGAACTTAATACCTTATGACTTTTGAAAAACTGTATTGGTAAAAACGGAATATCTTCAATACACTTTACATCACTTGGATGTTTGTATAATAAATCACAAAACGAACGATACACAGGATTGTTGTTAAACTGAAAGTTAAAAACATCCAATGCTATTGAACTGAAGGTGTCGCCTGAAGAAATAGAAAAGATGTCCTTAGTATTTATCATCACTACAAAAGTAGGTAAAAAGAAAAAGCGTTGCCAATGGACAACGCTTTTAAATATGTTATAAAAATTAAGTGATTACTTAATGATTAATTTTTTAGTAATCGTAGCATTATTTTGTGTAACCTTCATAATGTAAACTCCAGAATTTAGAGCAGATACATTTAAACGGTTATTGTTTAATGTTTGATTAACAACTTCTTTTCCTAAGATATCATAAACAGCAACCGAAATTGCTTCGTTATTAGCACTTACGATATTTACAAATCCTAATGACGTTGGGTTTGGATATATTTTAAATTGATTTAAAGCGAAATCTTCTGTAGATAAAGTTGGAGGTGTTACATCAGCCCAAGATGTACCAATTCTCAATTCATCAAAAAGCATAAAGCCAGTTTCATTAGCTGAATCTTGTCTAATTACAAATTGATTAAAACTTGTAACAAGATCACCAGCTTCTGTAGATGAAGCACCAGCTGCAGGAGCAGAACCTCCGAAGGTTGTATCACTAGGATTAACCCAAGCACTGATTACACCAGTAGTTAAATCATAACTCATTACAACAAGTACTGTATTTCCTATATTAAGTACAGTTGGGTCAAGTTCACCACCAGTTGGAGCTGTATTTACATTTGAAATACCTATTAGATATTCACCAGCATTTCCATTCGATTGAGCCCATAGTCTAGCATCAAAACTACCTAGTACAGCAAAATAACCAGGTGTGTCAACTAAAGGACTATCATTAATATTTATTAAGAAAGATGCATAAATAGCTCCACTTGTTACAGGTGTAAATTCTATAGCGGGATCACTACCAGTACCATCAAAAGTTACGTGGTTTCCAGTTTGGTTAGAATCTGCAAAATTAGGATAAGTTAATCCACCAGGACCTCCAACTAATACTTCGTCTGAACCAGAAGAAGCATTCTCCCAGTTTTCAGCATCAATTAATTGAGAAGCTACTGTGTAATTAAAACCTTCATAAAGAGGTAAAGGTAAGGTTGGGTCACAATCAGGACTGTTAATGTTTCTTGTATAATTACAACTACTATTAGCCATATCACCAGTAATTAAAACTGAAAAATCTGTTCCTTCTGGAATACCTGTGATAGTAATAATACCATCTGTTACACTACTAGGATTGTCACCACCAAGAGTTCCATTTCCACCAGTATCAATTCCGTACATTGAAGTTCCGCCACCTTCATATTCAATAGTTACACTATAAGTGTCATCTGTAGCAGGCGTAATAGAATCACATGTTTCAGTAATAGCTCCTAATTGTAGATCACAAGGGTAAGCAATAATAAAATCTACCATATCAGAATCTAAAACACCACCATCAACTAACTCTAAAGTAACAATGAAAGAATCACCATCAACTGTTGGAGTAATTTGAAAAGGACTCGAAACGTCATTAGTTATGTCTGGAGTACCACCATTTTTCACAACAGTGATGTTAACCGTTGCACCAGGTGCATTTGCTACCGTCCATTCAACATCAACAGAAGTTGTTCCTGTATCAAATGAATCGCCACTAAATGGAAAAGTAATATTAACTGTAGGGTTAGTATTGGCCATTGGAGAGTATGTTCCAATAGGCATTGGGTTAGCGGCTGTGTTATTGGTGGTTTCACCATCAAAAACATCAATTCCACTATACGTCCAGTTGGCAAGAACAAAAGTTGTACCATCTGGTCCAGTTCCATCAACTCTGTAAGCCCATCCATCAAGATGATCCCAAGGTTCTCCAGAACCATCAGTATTGATGTCACCAAAGACATCTACTTCAACTCCATTTTGAAATAATTCAACCGCATCATCACCATTAATAGCCATAGAACCATCAGTATAATTTGGTGCAAAACCAAAAAACGCAGTAAAATTAGGTGCTTCAGTTGATACATAAATAAAATCACCAGCTGTTGCAGCATCGGCAGGAAGAGTAAATTCTTCACCATCTGTACCTTGACCATTATTTGCACTACCAATTCCATAAATACTTAAATCTGGAATATTGTTAACAACATAAAGTTCAACGCCTTTAGGTGTTCCTCCTGATAAAGGCCCATCATATGTTCCTGTTATAATAAGATCTTGTCCAAAAGACAAACTAGTAACTAAAAGAGTTACCATTAAAAAGTAAAGTTTTTTCATAATTTATATAATTAGATTGATAATAAAAATTGCAGAACAAATATAATAAGATTTAGGGGTTTTCACTAATTAATATAGTGTTAAAGTGCTATTTTACAATATGATAATATTGATGTATAATTGTCTAACTACCAATTTCCTAGTTGTAGATATTTTATTCTCTTTTATTTTGAGAAGAGATAAACCAATGGGTAATCTTGAGATGTTAAGTGATTTGAATAAGATTGAAACAACTATAATTCGTTCACAAAAAAATTGTTAACCCAAATATCCCTTTTGAAATGCTTCTAGAGAATCATTCTAAGGTTAACTTAATGTTATTAATGAAATGCGGCTTATAATTTTTTGTTATTAATCCTATCTTTACATAAGATTGTGAAATCTAAAACCTATCGGTTTATTGGAATAATTTTATTATGAAAAAAAGAGATATTAAGATTTTATTGGTTGATGATGAACCAGATATATTAGAGATAGTTGGTTATAATTTGTCTGCGGAAGGATATCAAATTATTACTGCTGAAAACGGTCACGAAGCTGTTAAAATTGCTAAAAAAGAAAAGCCTCAGTTGATTATTCTGGATGTAATGATGCCAGAAATGGATGGTATTGAAGCTTGTGAGCAAATTAGAAAAGTTCCAGATTTGAGAAATACTATTATAACGTTTTTAACAGCAAGAGGCGAAGATTATTCTCAAATGGCTGGTTTTGATGCTGGCGCAGATGATTATATTACGAAACCAATTAAACCTAAGGTTTTGGTCAGTAAAGTTAAAGCCTTACTAAGACGACTTAAAGAAGAAGATGCTACAGATGGTGTGCTTCAAATAGGCGATTTAATCATCAATAGAGAAGAATATAAAATATCCCTTAAAGGCAAAGAAATCATTTTACCTCGAAAAGAATTCGAATTGTTATCTTTGTTAGCGACAAAACCAGGAAAGGTCTTTAAACGAGAAGAAATCTTAGATAAAGTTTGGGGAAATGAAGTTGTTGTTGGTGGACGCACAATTGATGTTCACATAAGAAAACTTCGAGAAAAAATTGGAGACAATAGCTTTAAAACCGTTAAAGGTGTTGGTTATAAGTTTGTAGATTGATGCAAAATAAAATAAAAAAAACGTACAAGTTTGCTTTTAAAACGTCATTGTATGTTACTGTTTTTTTAACGCTCTTATCGAGTGTTTTTTTGTATATATTACATTCAATTGATTTCTTGTATTTGTTCTCATTTGCTCTTTTCACATTCCTTATTTCTTTTATCGTAATTCAGTACAGAGTAGAACGATTTATCTACAGACGAGTAAAGAAAATTTACGACGATTTAACCCTTTTAGAATCTACAACATTACGCAAGCAACCTATTACAACTGACATGGCAACACTTACTCAAGAAATTGATAAGTATGCTCGTGATAAAAAGATGGAAATAGAAACTCTAATAGTTAGAGAAGAGTATCGCAAAGAATTCTTAGGTAATGTGTCTCACGAACTTAAAACGCCTTTATTTACTGTTCAAGGTTATTTATTAACATTGCTTGATGGAGCTATGGATGATAAAAATGTTAGCGAAAAATATCTAAATAGAGCAAGTAAAGGTTTAGAACGACTTATTTATATTGTAAAAGATTTGGATATGATTACTAAACTAGAGGTTGGTGATTTGAGACTAAATATTGAAACATTTGATATTATAGAATTGGTGAAAAGTGTCTTTGATTTATTGG
>OJDV01000372.1_pt1 | contig 16175 bp, 19 predicted proteins | sample 1592911 | NCBI WGS metagenome assembly OJDV01 (sample SAMN05416860, study PRJEB24817) | seawater metagenome | isolation source: Sea water | place: Canada:Atlantic | collected 2013-11 | reverse complement strand
ACAGTGTAAGCCGCACTCGTTAAGAAGGTACACAAATGAAACTTGTTACAAGCACACGTTAGCAACACTGTGCCAATGGATGCTTTGATGTCGATCAAGTTCGGATTTACAGTTCTTTTTTGTAGCCCACGCAACTAGGTAAATAACACTCCAAAAACTAGCAAAACCGCGCTCTGATTTAGCTTACCCAACGGCCCTTATAAAAACCGCAATTCTTGTAATCCTGCGTAACACCTGACTTGTCGCGAACAGCAATGTCAGATCAAGTCGTGTGTTCTAAAACTTTTTGGATAATACAGTTAAGCCATTTCTCTTCAGACCTGCCAACTCGTACGTCACCCGTTGCCCATGTTTCAACTATTTTTAAACACGAAACACTATCAACAAATCCAAAAAGAGTATTCTCGGTCTGATCATTGAAGTAGCGATCGCCTTTGTGACGTTCAGTCTCGCCATACTTGAACGATGCATAGATTATGCCATTAACTTTAACAGCAGATGATAGATTTGATAAGGCCATTGATAGCTCCAAACGCGGTACATGAAGCAAAGATGCGCAAGCCCAAATTCCATCGAAGAGTTCATCAAACGCGCAGTTCTGAAATGTCATTTGGTAAGTTGGAACAGTCGCTAGCGTTCTCGTAGCTTCCACCATGGCAACCGAAGCATCAAATGCACGGACATCATACCCCATCTGCTCAAACGCTAGTGTGTCGCGCCCCGAGCCGCACCCAGCGTCGATTATTGATCCACCCTTAGGTATCCAGTGGAGAAACTTCTCATAGTGTTCAGTCATATCCACGTTGGCTGTATCAGTTATAAAACATTCAGCATTTTTATCGTAATAGTTTTTTGACATGTTAGAATATCGGTTCCGATTTGAGCAATGGTTGCCATGTATGAATGAGTACAGCTAATGCGTCATCGTAAGTGTTCTGCAAGAATGATTTTCGAGCCATCGCTGTCGCCCCAGTCTGGGCAATCAATGTTTCTCGCAATGGGTGATGACTACTAATTAAAAAGTCGTTGCGAACCTTTAGCCGACGGAGAAGGTTTAGCGCAGGAAGCCTTGCAAACTTCCCATCCCCACCTCTGTTACAGTTCTTACACGACAGAACCAAATTCCATACGCCATCGATAGGGTTTCCAATTCTTGAAGTTTTGAGTGTATGAGGAAAGAAGTGATCCACATCTGCCAGCGCAGTGTCTCCAGACAAAATGCTGATATAGTCAAAACAGTAAAAGCATCGGCCCTTTTGATAACCATTCAAAGCATCACGTGAAGAAGTAATATTTACCCGGCGATCCATTTTGTATGTGAAAAGTTGTTGATCATTTGCGTCATAGCCTACTGAAATTATGTTGCGCGAAACATTCAAATCCCATGCTGTTTCGACCAACCGCCATCTCGCGTCAACTTCACTCTGCAGGGAGAGCGACTGTCTGTCCTCAAACATTCGAAACAGATTATCGGTAAGTCGTATGCCTGAGTTTTCCTTCCGTTCATCCAAGAAAAACCTAATTGGAATGTCCCCTTGATTGACCACATGAAATGCATCGATGACATTGTTGAAACCAAGTTGCTCCGTTTTCGATATTAACTCAGATCGAGACAATTCCTCTTCATTGAATAACTTACATGCATCAAGAAATTTACTTGAATGAGAGGTCGCCTGCTTTGGAGCATCGCGAATGTGTTCGCAAATATAGCGTGAAAACGGAACAGCAAGTTCTTCGAGAGTTATTAGGTCGGAACCTCTATCACGAAACTCCAGAAGAGAATGCGCCAAGGCAAATTTGTATGATGCAACATTGCGTCCAAAAAGGATTATTGAACGCCAGTAATTATCTAGTGTTGGTGATTGACGGGTGAAATCATTCATTCGGAAACATTAACCTGATTACGATGACACGCAACAGCCCTTCTTCACGTCAGGCTTGATATAAGCCATGTACTGCGCGCTTAGCTTTCTTTACAACCCGTTACACCTGATAACAAACGAACCCCAGATTTTCAGCTAATTGTTGTCGGGCATTTAAATCAACATTCGCAACCAACACTGGCAGCATGTCAGCTATACAATCGCGAACAAGCCGTTCTTGCTGTGCCTGTAATATCTCGTGCCTCGCGTGCCCGCGCGTAGTGCGTTAGTAAGTCAGGATAATTCGTTAATAGTCATACCATTCGCACACCGTTATTATGTCCTACTCCTTGGTGGTTACGATGAGCCAGAAACACTCCCTTATCAAACGCTGCTATTTTGACCCATAGGTGCTGACGTTGGACACCTATGGGCGGCCCCTAAGAAAGCGCAGTCGTCCTAAGTGCGGTGCAAAGACACGCAAAAGAACACTTTGTAAAATGCGCGCAGAAGCCGGCAAGAAACGCTGTAGGCTGCATGGAGGGCTTTCCACCGGCCCTAAGGCCAAAGAGGGCAGGGAACGGATTGCTGCGGCTCAGAGGTTGCGTTGGGCTAAGCCTTGATTTGGTATCTCCTATTTGTTCTTGGCGCGTCAGTTACCCAAGTGACCAACTGCCAGTTCAACATCAGGTGAACATTTATGCGAAGGCAGAAGACATACTCCCTGCTCCAGTAAGTGATTACTTTGAGGACTAGACTAAACGAAAATTTGAGCGGTGCTAATAAATGTAACTATCCGAGACCTCAGCATAACCACGGTTTTAATAAAAATCCATAATTTCACTGAATGAAAGCAATGGTAAATTTCCCGAAAATCACCAAAAAGGGTGTTATGCTTAAGTCTCACAGAATGCAGCAAACTCAATAAGACTCCACAGAACCGCAAATCTTGGTTAACATCTCGGTATGAAAGCCCTGTCTCTCAAAATCTGTCTGGTGATTACGGCACTCTTAGTGAGTGTGAATGCGAGTTTTTCTTCTGATTTACCGAATTGTCCTTTTGTTGCGAAAGTTCGTTGGCACAATTGTTTTGGCAACTACACTTATGACAATGGAAATAAATACATCGGTGAATTTAAGGATGGCCAATCCAATGGACAAGGCACCTACACCTACGCAGATGGAAGTGAATACTACGGTGAGTTTAAGGATGATAAAAAGAACGGACAAGGCATCTACACTTGGGCAAATGGTGACAAATACGTCGGTGAGTGGAAGGGTGATAAAGAGAACGGACAAGGCACCTACACTTATGCAGGTTTAGGTAAATACGTAGGCGAGTGGAAGGATGGCAAAAATAACGGACAAGGCATCGAAACCTACGCAGATGGTGACAAATACGTCGGTGAGTACAAGGATGACGAAAAGAATGGGCAAGGCACTTACACCTTTGCAAGTGGTGACAAATACGTCGGTGAGTTTAAGAATGACGAAAGGAACGGACAAGGTACATACACTTGGGCAGATGGAGACAAATACGTCGGTGAGTACAAAGATGACAAAAAGAACGGACAAGGCATCGAAACCTACGCAGATGGAACCAAATACGTCGGTGAGTTTAAGAATGGTAATTTCAATGGGCAAGGCATCTACACCCATTCAGATGGCACCGTAGAAGAAGGCATCTGGAAAGACGATGAGTTACTGTATGCGAAGAAACTCTCTCCACCAGTTCCTGTTACAAAGACACCTATTCAAGACGATGAAATCATCTCTGCCTCTTCTGGGAGTGGATTTGCGGTTTCTTCAGATGGTTACATAATCACTAACAATCACGTCATAGAGGGTTGTCAGAAGGTTGTGGTTCATAGCAAAGGCAAAGAACTTCCAGTAACCGTTGTCACCTATGATCCACAGAATGACTTAGCACTTCTTAAAGGTGATTTTCGTCCTTCAATAGTATTTCCATTAAGTAGTAATCGTCCCGAATTACTCCAAGATGTGTATGTTGCAGGATATCCCTTTGGCGATAAATTCAGCACATCCGTCAAAGTCACCAAGGGCATCATTAGTTCCCTTACTGGTTTAGGAAATAACTTCTCCAACATCCAAATAGATGCAGCACTACAGAGTGGAAATAGTGGTGGTCCAATCCTTGACGAATTAGGAAATGTTGTTGGTGTTGCGGTATCAAAACTGGATGCAAAGTATATGTTTGATAACTTCGGCATCATTCCAGAGAATACAAACTTCGGCATAAAATCCAGTGTTGTGAGAAGTGTTTTAAACAGTAACGATGTTGATCGTCCTCCTGCAAACAGAGGTTCAATTAGTAAGTCTCAACTGGGTAAAATGATATCCAGCGGCACCTATTACATCTCCTGCTGGATGACGATGGCACAGATTAAGCAGATGAAAACCAAGAAGGTATTTTTCAGCAATTTGGATTAGTAAATTTGGAAAGAATTGGGACTTAAAATAATGCCCCAGTCGCGAAAGCAGCTTGCTCAAAAAAGGGCGAGGGTTGGAGTGCATCAAACGCCGTATATTTGCCTTCACGCGCTAGCACAGACAATCCGGACTTCATGTCTACTGTGGCGCGGTTGATACTGCCTACCCCAGCATCGAAATGTGCTTAGCCTCTCGCCCTAGTCTAAGAAGCTCAAAGTAGAACAACTTATTTTTTTTGTGTTGATTTCTTTTTAACTGCGAGCAATTCGGCCTTAAGCGCATTTGCCAACAACTGCCTAACACCGTCCGCTCTGCTTATGTTTAACAGCGGCATGTCACCTTTGAGAGATTCGACATAACTGTCGATCTCTTTCACCATCTCTTTTGGGAGTCGAACAGACACGGTGTCCATGCTGTCGTCTTTCTTTAGTCTTGCCATTCACTGCCTCATTGACTTATCGTAATTAACGTATACGTTTATTACGATAGTTATTTATGATTACAAATATAGTACTGCCATATATGCCCTCTTGGATCAAGAGTGGAGCGTTTTGGCGTTTCATCAGGAGTTGCAATATGTTCGATTTACAGCAAACTGTAATGGAGAAGTTTGATACGCTCGAAGAAGTGTTCAGATTTGTTTCAGAAGAAAAGAAACACGTCGCCCGTCTACCGCTAAAAGAGTTTTGGGAAAGCGGCGCGCGTTTTCATGGAGATGGCTATCTCGGAATAGGAAGTAACTCATTCGGGTTTAATCCAATTGGTTTTGGTGCGTTAAACAAAATGGTTGGAATTTCTGACCGGGCATTACTGAAGCTTGAGGCCCCCGAACTTGCTTCCAACGTTCTGAATGATTTGTTTGGTCAAGAATTGTCGGTAAGTGGCAAGGCATCAAATTCTGATATTATTATTGACGAAAATGCGGGGACTGTCATTGGTATCGTATCAAGACAGTACTTAGGATACAGCAATGATGCATTTCTAAGAGACGTTTTGATTTGCCTTGATGAGGACAACAACGGTGCACTATTCCCTACCACTGGCGACCTAGTATTTAAATCGGCATACTCGATTAATTCACAGCTATTTCTGCGCTTGAGTACGAAGTCTGTGAAGGGTGTTGTTTCTGGACGCGGTGGGACGAGCGATGATGTAAGCGAAATCGGTATCGAAGCCACAAACACAATGGCTGGCGGTCATGCTGTGAGATTATCTTCGTATGTTTTCCGCTTGATCTGCGCCAATGGGTTGGTCGCTCAAGTAAGTGGGTCCACTGGGCGCGTGATTCATACTGGAAGTAATGTTAGCTTCAGGGAACGAATATCGTCGTCGACGAATGGGTTGCTCTCTGATCTCGGTAGAACCAAGAAAATGATTGAGACGCTCGGCGGAATTGAATTTGCTCCAAGGCAACTTGCCAGGTTTGCAGACCTGAAGTCTCTTTTTTCGATCGTCCCCAACCGCGATCTTAAGCGTGAAGCTTTCGAACGCGCGCGCGGCAAGGGCTATGGCGAACATTCCAGCGAAGATCGTAAATTGTCCCGATTGACAGATGCAATTTCGCAGATACCGTTTTGTCTTGATGGTGTAGAGGCACGCAGTGTCTTTAGTTCTTATTGGCGTGACGGCGCAACAATGTATGATTTCATAAACGTATTCACCGAACACGCAAAATCCTTACCAATTGATCAAAAGATCAAAACTGAAACGAACGCGGGTGCTTTAGCAGTGTGGATTTCCAAAAACAAACGTAGGTTCGCCTAATGCGCTCAGTATCGAAATTTAATAATTGGGAGGGCGTTTTATGACGGCGCAGATGCCAGACCTTCTGGTCTACAATGGATCCAAATATGCGCTATTGTGCAATCCCTTATGGGCTTACTTTGATGGGTGTCATAGACAGCATCCATATGCCGCCACGTCTTCTATGAATTGGCGCGGTTATGTCGCGAGTTGGAAGATAGCCGACGACAGACTTTATCTAAGCGATGTGAATGGTCAAATATGCACAAGAAAGCACGATGTTGACCATGAACCTTCTTCTTGGTGTCCTGTGGGACACCAAGGCCCATGCCAAAACAGAAGTGTAGGGATTGATTATCTTTTTGACACTTCTGCGGGAAATGTGTTCGCTGAATGGTTTTCTGGAGAACTTCGCGTCGCAACTGGAAAAATGATTGAATACAAACATATGGGATATGGCTCAAAGTATGAGAGGTATTTGATTTTCAGTATTGAAAATGGGCTAGTGAAAAACACGGAGCTAATTGGCAGCGCGGATTATGAAAAACTTCGATTGGCGACGGTGGAGAAAATTGCGTCATCGAGGAAGCCTTGGTGGGCATTTTGGTTATAGTGACAATGATTTTAGATTAAACACTAAACGAATTTAAAGAAGGAAGACTTCAGTATAACACCCTTTTTGGTGATTTTCGGAAAATTAACCTTTGTTTTCAAGGAGTGAATTTATGGTTATTCATTAAAAATTGAGTTATACTGAAATCGCATGCGATGAATAGGATTACTATATGGCCTTATCCAAACTCAATGATAAATCCATGGCGCGCTTTCTAAAGCATAAACCCGGTCTTGAAATAATTATTAAACATCATCTCCCGGGTAATTTTTCCAAATGGGAGAAAGATCATACAACTTGGAACGGGTCAATTAAAACTGTTGATGGGATTGAACCTGACCCAAGAGCATACGCCTGCGCACTGCAGATTTTCACGGCATATATTTTGGGTGAAGAGTCATTGGGCTTTGCAAATAAGAAATCTGATCTTGAAGCCTTGGATGATTTGCGACGAGCTTTGATTCTAGCCAAAAAATCGATCGAAAACTTATCAATGGATGCATCTTTTCAACTCCACGAAGATTCAAGCGACTCTTTTGGTTCATCTTTGGGCGTTCCACCAATTCTCCTTGTCGATCCTTTGATTGATGCGTTCCTAAAGGCAACTCTCAAAACCAAAACACACGTCAAGAATGAAGGTTCCGAAAATAGCCGTCAGAATAGAATTGCCGCCTCAGTTGCCGAGGCTTGCCAAGATGTTTTTAGTGCGCGAACTGGACGTCGAGCAGCGACGTACGTACGTGACGAAGTTGAAAAGAAGAACGAAGGAAAACTTGCACCACTGGCCATGTTTATTAAAGATGTTTTCACTGAACTTGAAATAAACTCAAGGGCGGACAGCGCGCTAACCGCACTTCGAACTATCAGGAATTAGGGCCTTTTATTTGTTATAACTCCTGACTGACAACCATTACGCATCAGATAGTCTCATCTCGTATAGTTTTACGAGGAAAGAAATGTCATTGGAGCTAACCCATCTATTTAGCAAGGCCGCTTGCAGAGAGCCACAAGGGCTACAAAGCCGCGTTATCCATTTCTCAACAAATTATATGGTCAACAAACCCGTATCAGGCATTGTGTTTTGTGACACAGAAGCAAACGCACAAGAAGCCTTTGTGGAAGGAACTGAATGATCGTGAACGCTATGGCTCGGATAGATAACTGAATTAACCAAGCTGATGGATAACCCGCCAGCAACATCTCGAAAGGATACTACTATGGCCTGTACTAGAAAATTATTATGGGATGCAGAACAGCACGCGCTTATTGCAATCATATTTAATGACGAACAATTGCTGGCAAAGATACCGGCCTTTGTTAGATTTGAGGGCGACTTCAAAGGGACAGCGCATGAGCTGGTGAAGCGTGTGGCTAAATATGATCCTGTTGCCGGTGACGCGCCGGAAGAGACAGCCAACAGTGATACCCACCTCTGCAATGCCGCTATCAATTGGTTGAATGATTACGGTCTGAAATATGAACTGGGCGGAGGCGTCCAAGGAGACCCGTGTTACTGCGGATGTGACCTCCCTGCCAAGATGGATGACATTTATTTGACTAAAGAATGCATGAATATTGGTGAGCCTATATTGTCAGGCGGGGCAATGGTTGAACAAGAATGGGCAATGGAAACGCGCGCAAAAGGTTGGAACCGCAGCCCTGTGCACCATCCTGATTATCAAAGGCGGGTCATCTGCGGTGGGGACAGCCAACGGGAGGAAGTCCGAAATATAATCCTTAAGGCAATGGAGTTGGCCTTTGAACAATCTGATGATGGTGTACCACGCAGCTTATTGCAGGATTGTTTAAATAACTACCAACGTAGCAACCCTGACCAATCGCTATCCAGCGAAGCCAAGTCTTTTCTTCAAGAGTTCTTCACGGCTTGGGCTGAATTTCCTAAGTCATCTAAATGCGACCCTGAGCCGCCATACTAGTCCAGCATGCATTCATCTTTAAGGGCTGGAAGCAGACCTTTGACTAAACCAAATGAACGGCAGTAATGCCCGCATAGTGGTACTTCACCACGAACAGATTCTGCATGCTATAAGAACTCAATCCCAAGGCTCTTATCAGGCTGGCTTTTTCTTTCCTGACTTTCGTACCAACTACGCGCGATGAAATGGGGTATTACAGACATAGCAACGACAGCTTTTCGCGGGAGTATATGCGCATAGCTGACATCCATACTGCGCCTGAAACCTTGTAGCTTCTAACGGCAGTAAGACTTCATAGGAACAGAACGCGACCGCGCGGTTTCATATTTGCGATACTTTCCACCTGAATACCTTGGACAGTCTCGCGCCCAACCTGCACCGATAACCCATGCGCTAATATTCTCACCTTTGGTGCCGTAGCAGGTTCCTACCCAACGGTCATAGGTCTTTGCGCCAGTCAGGACGCATCGAACAAGGCGACCAGCATAGTTACGCTTCATCCACTCCTTGCCTTCCTTGAAGCCTGATTGACCCTTATCTGGTGCGTCTACACCGTCAAATCGGATAGGGATGTTGTTTACTTCGATAGTATCCGCGTCCCTGACGTGTGTGACCTTACCTTTTATTTCTTTAGCGGTTGCTGTTGTTCCCAGGCTAATTACAAGCGCGGCTGTGATGATGATTGTGTTAAATTTCATATGTCGTTTCCACGTTAAAAGGCTTTATTCTGTTATTGCCGTGGCTAATTTATAATTAGATAATTCTTCAGGAAGAAATATGTAAATCTCATCAGGTGGTGTTGTTAACCCAAATATCATTATGCTGGGATCAATTCCCATTTCCTTTAGATATTCCATAGTTTTCCCTTGGCCAGACTGTATTTTATCTACTGCAAGGAAAATAGGTAAATAGCCAGGTTGATCGAAATAGTGCTGATGGACGCCAACTTGAGCACCGCTTGAAACAATCCTTTTTTTCCCAGATGCTAATACGTATGGGCAACTAGAAACACAATAACCTCCGCTTGATACCATCGTGTCAAACTCTCTATTTCGTATCAAACGTCCCAATTCTAAAGCTTCTAAAACAAGTCCGCCTGGACTATGGAGTGCGATAATATCTGGCTTGTAACCTAATTCATCAATATAGGTTTCAAACCGTTTAGCATCTCCCGATGCAATGGCTTGCGATACTAATAATATTTTTCCGTATTCATCGGAAGCATGGATGGTGAACTTCAGTCTATGGTATTTCTCGTCGAGTTCAGGCAAAGGTATTGATGGTTCCGAGTTAGTTTTTATTTGTTTGTAGTTTTTTTTAGTAAATGGTCTTTGCTGGTCGCCAGGGCTAATTGGAGTGTTAATTCGCACTAATTCCTGAGGGCTTTTTTTAGAAGAAAACAGCATGGTGAAATCTCCCGAAAAAAGCAAAACAGCGATAGCAATTTGTACATAAAATAATGCTTGCAAACATTTCTTGCTTGAGGGAAGTGACTTCCCAGTAAAAACATTGCCTAGGGTCACGTTTGCTTACTTTTATCGGATTGTTCTTTCGCTTTTGTTGACTTCGAACGTTCTTCGACGCGGTTTAGAATTGCATTATCAGCCCTCCCCATAGCGGCCTCAACATCTTTTATTGCATTCATTGCAGCCCGAAGATCAGATAAAGTCATTGTATCTTCTATGCTAAGGCCATCTCTACCACTGCGAATAGTTGCTTGCGTAATAGCAAGTATAAAAACTAAAACAGCAGGCAATAAATCAATTGCAATAGCACCGGCCCACGATGGAGCGAAATTAGAAGCATATTTAATTATCGCATCCGCTTTTGAAATAGCCGTATACGCTGTCTCTTTTGGTTGCTTAATATCTATAACTTTTTGCGCCGCTTCTTCTAAAGTTTTGCTCTGTTGCTCAAGTACTTCACGAACAGCAGTTATGGCTGTCTTTTGGCTTTCACGTGTTGTTTCGTTTTTACCATCATAGCTGGGTATATAAATGGATGTTCCAAGGTTTATGGCAATTCGCTTAACTAGAGGGGCCGTTGATAGTTGACGAAGTTCAGTAATTACTCCAGCTAATTTAACTGAATCTTCAGCAAATAGAATTGAACGTTTATCAACAGAACCACTATCTACGGTTAAAGACCTCATGTTTGATAGGATAATACTGCCTTTTTCAAATACAGGTTTAATATTCTCAGATAGTGTATCTATTTGTTCTTTGATATTTTTTAACTCATTTTGTTTTTGTTCAAGAACATTAAAAACCGTACCCTTACCTGAGGCTCCAGATATTTTGCCAGTGGCTTCACTTGCGGATAAGTCTTCAAAATTCCTTCGGGCGTTTTCTACTTGATCACTTAAATTTATATTATTGTTTGCAATTTCATATGCGTCTTCTAGCACATCTTGGTATTCTTCGACTGTTAGAGCCAAGTGTTGTTCAACCGCTGCCGATCCAGCCAACGCAGCAGCGTTTAGCCAGCTTGACATTGCTATGATTGCGCATGACCCAACGATAGTTGCTATACTCAACCCAATATAACCAGATGCATTTCTCATCGAAGGGAGTAATCTTAACAAATAACTCCAAAAGATAAATATTCCAACTGAAACGGCAATTGAATATGCTATGGCTGCGAAAAAAGAAATTGCGCCCACATCTTCGAGTAGGGACGATACCCCGATATATGTGTATACCCCTGATGCAACCGCAAGTATTCCTAATGCAGCAGGTGTAATGGCGTTCAACGCGGCGAGATGGTTTTCAAGTTCTTTTGCTGTCCGTAAACCTTTTACTTCACTATTGGACAACGGCTTATCGGTGTTCATATGATTTCCTTAAAATAACTTCGAGATAATAGCTTATAGTTTATCAATTCTGATTATAGCCTCACCGCATTATCTAGTCGAGCTTGTTAATTTTCGCCTATCAATAGAGTTTATGGCCTGTAAGGCGAAGAAGTTTGATTAAGGGCAATAGCTGATCTTGTTGCCAGTGTTGGTTGCGAATGTTGATTTAGATGCCCGACAACAATTATCTGAAAATCAGGGGTTCGTTTGTTGTCAGGTATATCGAGCAGTAAAGCAGGCAAAGCGCGCTAACTGCACTTCGAATAATCAGGAATTAGAGCCTTTTATTTGTTATAACTCCTGACTGACAACCATTACGCATCAGATAGTCTCAACTCGTATAGCTTGTACGAGGAAAGAAATGTCACTGGATCATAGCCTACTCAGAGAAAGAGACGCTTGTAGCCTTTTGAGCATTTCGCGGGCAACACTTTGGCGGCGCGTCAAAGACGGCACAATTCCACAACCAGTGAAAATCGGTGGAGCCACACGCTTTCCGCGTTCTGAAATCCTTCACGTCATCGAAGTTGCAATGGCCCAGCGGGGTAATACGTAGTGAGTATTCGTGCCATGAACTGGGCCTTTCATCAAATCGAGAAGCACGAACTGAACGCGTCTCAGCGGTTGATTATACTCGCGCTCGCGCACAGGCATCACAATGTGACCGGGAACTGTACGCCATCAGGTGAAACCATTGCGAAAATGACCGGTCTGTCTAAGCGTCGGGTACAGATGAATGTCGGTGTACTTAATGAAAAGCAACTCGTTTCGGTCGTGAAACGCTTCAAGAAAGGCTTCCAACTTTCTAATCAGTACGAGCTTCTAGGGGTGACAAAAAAAACACCCCTTAGCAAGTTGATGGGGGTGACGGGGAAGTCACCCGATAAGGAAGTAACAACAGATATGGTCATCGATGATGGAGAATTAAGTTTTCCTAGCCAAGAAAAAAAGCTGGGAGATTTAGTTGCATGACCCGCTGCTTGAAACCCATCCTAGAAAAACTGTTCAGTTATTCTACTGTGCATCACGTTTTACACCGCTCTTTTTTCTCTGGCAAGGAATCCCATTCCGAGAACAATTGTAGCAAAAAAAATAGAGGGATTTCCTTTGGAACCGGTGGGTGCTTTCAACCTGTGCAGGACCGTTCAAAAAAAACTGGTGAATGTAGTGATTGCCGTCAGATATTCTGGAATTACGTTTCGACGATGCAATACTTTGAATACTTAGTGGCTTTGATTTGTGGACGCTCGTTATGAGCAATGAGGTGATGAATCTAGCAAAGGGGCGATGGTTTGAAATCTTACGCCACTTCGACTTGCCCGCTGAAGCATTGAAGGACAAACATGGGCCTTGTCCAATTTGTGGTGGCAAGGACCGCTTCCGTTGGGATAATAAAGATGGAAGGGGAACCTACTACTGCAACCAATGCGGGGCCGGTGATGGCATGAACCTTTTGAGTAAGGTTAAGGGATGGGATTTCGCCACATGTGCCGATTCAATCCGACAATTTCTTGGAATGGAGCTAACGTTTAGAAAAACATCGGTTATAAAAAAGGTCGACACAAATTACCTAGTATCGAAACTTTATCGAACCAGCCAAGAAATTCAGCAAGGTGATCCGGTTGATTGTTATTTCACAAGAAGGCGTATAGAAGGTTTTAGTTATCCAGAAGACCTCCGTACATGTTTAGAATGTTATTTTGAACAGCGAGTTTTCTATCCAGCGATGCTTGCTGTTGTACGCAACAGAAACGGAAATCCAAGTACATTCCATCGAACTTTTCTACACCCCGACGGCAAGCCACCGTTTGGCACTACTAAGAAGTTTCTGCCAGGACCTCTTCCAGATGGCGCGCATGTTCGTTTGGGTACGGTACAGGCTGAAATGGGTATCGCTGAGGGCATCGAAACGGCAATTGTCTGTATGCAGCGTTTTGGGTTACCCGTTTGGTCAGCTTTAACAGCATATCTTCTTGGAAATTGGCAACCACCACCTGGATTAAAGGTTCTTCACATTTTTGCTGACAATGATCGTTCGGGGGCTGGTCAGAAGGCTGCCGATAAGTTGGCGGGCCGAATGCAAAAACTTGGAATTAAAACCAACATCCGGATCCCTGATCAAATTGACACTGATTGGGCGGATGTTGTTTTCACAGAAAGTGAGGGCCGTGATGGCTATTAGAAATATAGGAAAAAAAGCCAATTTAGCTATAGGCTCTTTGATAGTTTCCTTTGGCGAGGAGAGTGGGCAATGAAACGTAAAAACGCACCCAAAACGTATACTGATAAGTCCGGGAAGTTTGCCAAAGGTAATCCTGGTCGCCCAGAAGGTGCGCGCCATAAGACCACGAGAGCCGTTGAAGCCCTACTTGCGGGGGATGCAGAGGCCCTCACACGTAAGGTGGTGGAAGTGGCCCTTAAAGGCGACACAACGGCTCTACGTTTGTGTTTAGAGCGTATTGTGCCGGTTAGGAAAGACTGCCCAGTGCAGTTCGACATACCAGAAATGTCGAATGCGATTGACGCAGCGCAGGCTGCAGCAGTGGTTCTTCAGTCAGTAGCTGTAGGAAACATTACCCCACTAGAAGGTGCCAGCGTTATGGGTCTGATCGATTCATACAGGCGAACCCTTGAGGCAACTGAAATCGAAACGCGTATTAAACAATTGGAAGAGGTAGTTGATGGCAAACGCTAAAGCACGAATTAACCGACTTGAAGAACGATATGGTGGCGCGCTCCGAGGTGAAATAGACTTCAGTTTGATGTCATACAACGAGCTACTGGGTAATATCTTAAATATGCTAGTAGATGTTGGAGTGCATCCAGATGAAGCTGAAAAACAAATTTCGCACTTTCGGATGAAGGGGTATGGCGACGAGAAGCCAGAAAAATTTGTAGAAAATTGCAAGTGGGTTAGGAAGCGTTCGTATTCCGAGCTATCAAATGATGAACTAAAAGATGAATTTATCCGCGTGGCCGCAGGACTTGGTCTTACATTTACAGATTTTGAAATTGTCTAGGAATCGACACTTTTGTAAGATGCCTCATTCAGGGCGTCTAGAATTAATCGAAAGCCTGTATGGGCATTGTCAGCCAACACCCTCAATTACTGGATTAGGTCGCTTTCTCACAAGGACGGCGGCTGTTGTATCACCTGAAAGGTGGAAGAACTGAATGATCGTGAACGCTATGGCCCGGTTAGATAACTGAATTAACCAAGCTGGCGGATTATCCACCAGCAAACATATCCCGGAAAGGATAATAATATGAAATGCACTAGAGAAAATATATGGTATGCAGAAGCGTATGCGTATGGAGCAATCGTAACCAATCACGAACAATTGCTAGCTAAAATACCGCCCTTTGTACAAGCTGTAGGAAACTTTACAGGCTCTGCAAGAGAGTTAGAAGACTGCGTGGCTAAATACAAGCCGGTAGCCAATGACTTTTCCAGTAAATCGCTTGATGCAAAACCTGCGATAGAATGGCTGCATGATCATGGTGTGAAATATGATATAAAGGATGATGGCGATGGCGATGGCTTCGGCCCGGTTTGCTACTGTGGATGCGGTCATCCCGATGACCTCACCAACATTCATCTGACTATGATAGAGCCTGAGCCAAGAGATGAAGTAAGGGCTGTAATTTCTGAAGCAATCAAGCTTGCGTTTGCAATGAATGATAGCGGCGGGGATCAGTATGATTTGGATGGTCTGGATCTATATGTGAAGGTCTATCAGGCCACTCACCCTGATAATAAGCTATCAGCAGAAGCCCTGCATGTTCTTAAGCAGCTTTTTCCTGATAACATTGTAAGCGATGCCCCGTGCCCACCTTGCGCTTGAGGTTGCGATCTGCGATTCAGTTCTTTCCTGTAGTTTGGAAAGGAGTTTCTCCATGGAGAGTGTGCCATGTAAGGGTATCCGTTTAGCATCCTCAAAGTCGTTCCTTGAAGGGAGCTTTTCTATCGTAACCACTTTTTGGCAATCTCGGCATATGCCAAGCTCCCTATCAAACCAATACTCGCAGCCAAGAATTTAACCATTTGAATTTTCCATTCAGAATGGTTGAAAATGCTCCATAGTCACATGAAGCGCATGAAATGATATTAAAAGAAACAGACATTGATTACCGATACAATTGCTACTTTGAAATGTACCTTACTATTAAATCCCAACTTCAATTTTTCAATACAAAAAACATTCTATCAATCTTGAATAGGGCTGTTTTGCTCGTCATTTCTTGGCGTAGGTCTGGACATAAGTCAGTCGAAATAGTTTATTCAATATAGAGCCTTGGGATTGCCGTATAGCACGAAAAATTGCTTCCTGATTTTAAGGCTTTGCTCCATAATGTGTTATTCGGGGGGCTTCCGACGCGCATTTATCAATGCCCCGACCATCTTAAGATCACGGTAGGCCGATGTTTTCTGCCTATCACCGGCCAACGGGTTAGATAAAACTTTTTCGGCTCTAGATTTTAAACTATTCAATTCTGCTTGCCGGCCTTGACTAAGCCGGCCTGGTATTGGAGTGGGTCCCTTTGTTTCAATCAATATTTTGGTAGACTGGTCATTTGTCGAAACAATGGCACTTGGCAAACGATCACGTTGTGAGCTTTCACGGGTTCGTTCGCACGCCAATTTTTGATCCTTCAATTCTGTAGATATGTCGTTACTCGCGGGACATTTCCATTAACCTCCCATTTTTGGGAAG
>OJDV01000370.1_pt1 | contig 16219 bp, 19 predicted proteins | sample 1592911 | NCBI WGS metagenome assembly OJDV01 (sample SAMN05416860, study PRJEB24817) | seawater metagenome | isolation source: Sea water | place: Canada:Atlantic | collected 2013-11 | reverse complement strand
TTGGAGCGGGCGAAGAGATTCGAACTCTCGACCCTAACCTTGGCAAGGTTATGCTCTACCCCTGAGCTACGCCCGCGTCCATAAGGGCGGTTTATACACCGAACCAAGGTCACCGCAAGAGTAAAAACAGTGGTTCCTCCCATTTTCTTTTTACAAGAACATTTTGTGAACAACGCTTTTATTTTTCACATAAAGCGTCTAATGTGCGCCTATGACTGAATGGGATGGAATAGACGCCTTTGAGAGGCCTGAAAGCCGCAGCCTGTCGCAAATGGCGACGGGTGCGCGGCCTGCGCCCTATTTGGATGGGCTGAACGCTGAGCAACGCCAAGCGGTTGAAACGTTGGAAGGGCCCGTGCTGATGCTGGCAGGGGCAGGAACTGGTAAAACCAAGGCTCTAACCACGCGCATTGTGCATTTGTTGAACACAGGCCACGTGCGCCCCAACGAAATTCTGGCAGTGACATTCACCAACAAAGCCGCACGCGAGATGAAGAACCGTGTGGGTGGTATGCTTGGTGAAATGGCGCAAGGCATGCCGTGGATGGGGACATTCCATTCGCTATGCGTTAAAATCCTGCGCCGCCATCCGGAACTGGTTGGATTGAAGTCTAACTTCACTATTTTGGATACCGACGATCAACTACGCCTTATGAAACAGTTGATCCGCGCGGATAATATCGACGATAAACGCTTTCCTGCACGATTACTGGCAGGCCACATCGACAACTGGAAAAATCGCGCTTGGACACCTGATAAAGTGCCAGCAAGTGAAGCGGATGCCTATAACAACAAAGGCGTTGATCTATACAAGCTTTACCAACAGCGCCTGAAAACCTTGAATGCTGCCGATTTTGGTGACTTGTTGCTGCATGTGGTCACGATATTTCAGGCTCACCCCGACATATTGCGCAAATACCAAAGCTGGTTTCGCTATATTCTGGTGGATGAGTATCAAGATACCAACGTCGCCCAATACCTGTGGCTGCGCCTTCTGGCGTCAGAACATAAAAACATCTGTTGTGTCGGCGATGATGACCAGTCGATTTACGGCTGGCGTGGTGCCGAAGTGGGTAATATCCTACGGTTTGAAAAAGATTTTCCAGGGGCGCATGTGGTGCGATTGGAACAAAACTACCGTTCTACCCATCATATTCTAGGGGCCGCATCAGGTGTTATCAGCGGTAATAAAAACCGTCTGGGTAAAGAGTTGTGGACGGATAAGAAAGACGGTGACCAAGTGCGCTTGATTGGCCATTGGGATGGTGAAGAAGAGGCGCGTTGGATCGGTGAAGAGGTTGAAAACTTTCAACGTGGTACGCGCGGGCATGATCCTATGTCACTGGATGATATGGCGATATTGGTGCGTGCCAGCCACCAGATGCGGGCCTTTGAAGATAGGTTCCTAACCATTGGCCTGCCATACCGTGTGATCGGTGGCCCTCGATTTTATGAACGCATGGAAATCCGTGATGCTATGGCTTATTTTCGTGTGGCTGTTTCCAATGAAGACGGGTTGGCATTTGAGCGGATTGTAAACACGCCCAAGCGCGGGCTTGGCGATAAAGCCCAGCAGATGATAAATCTGATCGCACGGGAAAATAATGTGTCCTTGTTAGAAGGTGCGCGTATTTTGGTAGAAGCGGGTGGTTTGTCTACCAAGGCCCGTAATGCATTGAAACAGCTGATCGAAGGCTTTGATCGTTGGTCTGCGGCAATACAAAATGGCACTCAAAGTCATATTGAAATCGCCGAAACTATATTAGAAGAAAGCGGTTACACCGATCATTGGCGTAACGATAAAACCCCCGAAGGGCCTGGACGGCTAGAAAACCTGAAAGAGCTGGTGAAAGCCTTGGAAGAGTTTGAGAATCTGCAAGGGTTTTTGGAACATATCAGCCTGATTATGGAAAACGAGCAGGAAGAAAATACCCCCAAAGTCACCATCATGACCTTGCATGCAGCCAAAGGGCTGGAGTTTCCCGCTGTGTTCTTACCCGGTTGGGAAGACGGGTTATTTCCATCACAACGCTCTATGGATGAAAGCGGACAACAGGGTGTCGAAGAAGAACGTCGTTTGGCTTATGTGGGCATCACACGGGCCGAAGAGCTATGCACCATCAGCTTTGCCACCAACCGCCGCGTTTACGGCCAATGGCAATCGTCAATTTCATCGCGGTTCATTGATGAGTTGCCCCCCAAACATGTAGAAGTATTAACCCCGTCTGGCCTACATGCGGGCCCTGCGGCAATGGCATCCGATATGGCGGATAAAGCCGCGCGGGCAGATGCATACAGCTCACCCGGGTGGAAGCGGATGCAGGCGCGAAATGCGCGGTATACACCGTCAATCGCGCCTAAGCCCAAGCGTGTGATTATTGACGCGGAAGAGCTGCCAGATTTTGCCATAGGGGATCGTGTGTTTCACCAAAAATACCAACAAGGCACTGTTATCGGGGTGGAAGCGGATAAGTTGTCGATTGTGTTTGATGGGGGGGGCGCCAAGAAAATTCTGGCAAGCTTTGTGACAATGCAAGACGAAGTGCCATTCTAGGGAGTGCTGTGTGAAAATAGAAACAGTCATTTTTGACTGGGATGGCACCATGGCTATGACGCTGCATTTGTGGCTTGCAGGTTGGAAACATGAATTGAAAAACCACGATACCGAATTGCCAGATGAACATATCGTGCAAGATTTCTTTTACGAACATCATAAAACGCAACTGAAATACCCCTACATTGATATGGATAAATCCGCGATCTCTGTGCGTGACCATGTCGAAAGTGGTTTGGAAAACTTGATGCTTTACGATCATGCCGAACAAGCGGTTTTAGCGGTGAAAAGCCGCGACATTCAAACGGCTTTGGTTACGTCAAGTTCACGCCCATTGGTGGAAAAAGGTCTGAATATTCATGCGCTTACAGATCAATTTGCATCTATTTTAGCGGGGGATGATGGGTTTGGGCATAAACCTTCACCTATACCGTTTAATGAAACTATAAAACGTCTTGATGCAAACCCTGAAACCACGCTTGTTATAGGTGATTCTTCGGCGGATATTAATGCCGCGCGCAACGCAAACTGCCAAAGTTGTTTGTTTATGGCACCTGAAAACGCGGTCTTTCAAAATGCGGCATATCTTTCGTCACTTAAGCCTGATTTTACAATTCAATCGCTTAATCAACTTATTGATTTGACATAAAAAAACGACGTCGCAGGGAGGGGGCGACGTCGTTTAAACAACACGATCTAAAGGGAGGATAGATCGGTATTCTTAGTAACCATATACTGCTTTAGTTGCAGCAGTGTTAATGGTTGCGCGGCTTAGGCCTAAATCGTCTAGTTCACGGCTAGATAGTTTTTGCAATTCAGCGACTGTTTTGCTGTACTGACGGTAGTTTTTTACGTCAGTTACTAAAGTTGTCAGCGCGATTGAAAAGCGAACTGAGATGGGTGTTTCTAGTGTTTCTGTTAAGAATGCCATTGGTTTGCTCCTTTTGCATATTGTTTCATTTCTTGATCCTTATTTATCGTACCTGCGAAAAATAAAAACAGACAATACCGCATTCCCGTTATGCATTTGCTGCATGAGTGCTGGTTGGTAGATATTTGATAAGGCATAAAAAAACGGCGTCACGGGGGGAGGTGTGACGCCGTTTATATACTTGGGCCGAACTCTAAGGGAGGGAAGAGATTTGGCCCAGTAGCCTAAGGGTAGTAATTGGGAGGAATTACCCTTTGCTTATGAACTTTATATAGATTGGTGCGGTGCAATAAAACTGATAATATTGCATTTCCGCTATGCGTTTAATGCATGGGTAATCAACTAGGTTATTTTTGCATTGGAACTGATGTTGGGCAAACCCCGTCGCTAGCTTTTGGTGATTTTGCATTGGGGCAAAATAACTGCATGTTTTGAATGGTAAAGGCACCAATGATTTTTTGGGCTTCATCCGAGACGATCCAATCCGAAAACGTTCTGGCCAGATCAATTTTTACATGTGGGTGTTTTTGCGGGTTTACTAATATTATCCCATAGGGATTAAACAAAGCGGCGTCCCCTGCCAGTAACATTTCCAATGTGCCTTTGTTATTAAAAGACAGCCATGTTCCGCGATCGGATATTGTGTAGGCGTCTACAGATGAGGCCATATTTAATGCAGCCCCCATACCAGCGCCTATTTCACGGTACCAATCCCCATTTGGGGAAATACCTGCCAAGGCCCACATTTCGCTTTCACGTTTGTGCGTGCCACTTTCATCGCCGCGCGAAATAAACAAGCTCGCATGCTGCGCTATAGCTTCCAACCCATTAATTGCGTTTTCCTGATTTGAAACCCCTGCCGGATCAGCCTTTGGCCCGACTATGATAAAATCATTATACATCACATCGCGCCGCTCAATACCGTACCCCATTGCCAGAAATGCATCCTCTGACGGACGATGATGCACCAGTAGAGCATCTGCGTCACCGTTTTGCGCAATTTTAAGGGCCTGCCCAGTGCCAACGGCCACAACCCGCACCTCAATGCCAGTTGTTGCCGTGAATATGGGCAGCAGATAGTCATATAGGCCAGAGTTTTGGGTAGAGGTGGTAGATGCTATGGTAATAAACCGCTCGCTTGCATTGGAAAAAGTGCCATAAACCACCAAAATCAATGCTAATACCAACCGCATTATAATTCGCCTTTTAGATAGGCGCGGGCTTCTTGTGTGGTGGGGGCATCAAAAAACTCTTTGGCGGGCCTATGTTCCAACAAGTTCCCTTGTTCAATAAACAACACCACATCTGCCAGACGCTTGGCTTGCGCTAGATCGTGGGTAGAGATGAAAACGCTGCCACCTTGTTTTACAAAGTTATTAATCATCGCCTCGATCAGTTTGGTAGAGGCAGGGTCAAGGTTGGAACAGGGTTCATCCAGCAACAATACTTTAGGATTTGTTATCAAAGCCCGTGCAATGGCCATACGTTGGGCTTCACCACCTGAAAGACTGGCGGCGGGTTGATCGGCAAGGGGTGCCAAATGCGACAGTTCCAGCATTGTATCAATGGCCGTAGAGGTACCATTTTTACTAAGCTTAAGCGGATAGGCCAAGTTGGCCCGCACCGAGCGGCGTAATACAATCGGTGTTTGAAACACAAAACCGCGCGTCAGTTTGGTTTTTTGTGCACTAATACCATCCCAAGTGACCAAACCCATACTGGGCTTAATCACCCCATGGATCAGCGATAAAAGTAGGCTTTTACCCGCCCCATTTGGGCCTAGGATTGCATTTATGCCAGTTGTTTCTTGGGAAAAATTGATGTCATGCAAAAGCAGCGTTTCATCAACACTGTAAGATACGTTTGTAAGTTTAAGTCCACTCATCAGCGCGATACCTGATATTTTTGACCAAAACTGCTGATCCAGTGAATGAGGGCATTGATTAAAATGGCAATGCTTAACAATACTATACCAAGTGCTAAGGCCAGTTCCAGATTGCCCTTGGATGTCTCCAGCGCAATCGTTGTGGTCATAACGCGTGTAAAGCCTGCGATATTACCGCCTACGATGATAACTGCACCTACTTCGGCCAATGCGCGCCCAAACCCCGCTAACAATCCTGTGACAACGGCGAAACGCGCATCCCATATTAGGGTCTTTAACCTTTGAACGGGCGATACATCCCATGCATCCAATAGATTCTTATAGTCACGGTTTACTGGCAAGATCGCTTCGCGGGTTAAGGCCAGCACAATCGGGAATATCAACACAGATTGCGCGATTATCATCGCGGTTGGTGTGAATAATATACCGTAATGCCCTAATGGGCCTGCGCGCGACAACAATAAATAAATGATAAGGCCGACCACAACAGGGGGCAGGGCCATCAGGGATGTGGATATGACTATCAGAACTTGGCGAAACGGAAACTGCCAAATTGCAAGGGCTGCACCAAGCGGAATTGCGAACAGGGATGCAATCAGCGTCGCCGTCAGGCTGACACGCAAAGACAGCCCGACGATGCCAACTAATTCTGCATCGGCAGACACCACCAACTCTGCGGCTTGTCCAAGTATTGTCATGACAGTTGGGTCTTTCCTGTTTGTGCTTGCTCTTTGCCAGATAATCCTAAATTTAGAGGCGAATAAGTATGATGCGCAAGCTGAAAGAGAAAGTTACGGCAAATGATCCTGAAACGTGATGATATATTGAACTGTCTTCGGACTGTGAAACTGCCTAACGGGCAAGATATTGTGTCTGCCGATATAATACGTGCCTTGGTGGTTGGGGACGGCACGGTTCAGTTCGTGCTGGAAGTTGCCCCCGAAGATGGGCCTAAGCTTGGCCCGGTGCGCGATGCGGCAGAAGCAACCGTTTTGGCGATGGACGGTGTCACTGCGGCGAGTGTAATGTTGACGGCACATAATGCTGCCCCCAAAGCCCCGCCGCCCAACCTAAAACTGGGCGGGCATCCAAAACCTTCTGCTGACAAAGCCCCGGTTCAGGGTGTTGACCGCATCCTGGCGATTGCTTCGGGCAAGGGCGGGGTTGGTAAATCAACCGTTTCCAGTAACTTGGCTGTTGCCCTTGCCAAACAAGGCCGTCGTGTGGGTTTGTTGGATGCTGACATATATGGGCCCAGCCAGCCGCGCATGATGGGTCTTTCAAAACGGCCAGCGTCCCCTGACGGTAAAACCATCATCCCCCTTCATGCCCACGGTGTAACTTTCATGTCTATCGGTCTGATGCTGAAAGAGGATGAAGCCGTGGTTTGGCGTGGCCCAATGTTGATGGGGGCTTTGCAGCAAATGTTGGGGCAGGTGCAATGGGGCGAATTGGACGTGCTGATCGTGGATTTACCACCTGGCACGGGTGATGTGCAACTGACATTGGCGCAAAAATCACACGTGACGGGCGCTGTTATTGTGTCAACTCCGCAAGATGTGGCACTTCTGGATGCGCGTAAAGCCATTAACATGTTTGAAAAAACCAAAACCCCTGTGCTGGGCATGATTGAAAACATGTCGAGCTACCTTTGCCCCCAATGCGGCCATGAGGCGCATATTTTCGGGCATGGTGGGGCCAAAGCTGATGCTGAACGCCTTGGTCTGCCTTTCTTGGGTGAAATCCCACTTGATCTTGATGTGCGACTGGCTGGTGACGGCGGTACACCGATTGCCGCAACCGATCATCCGATTGCAGATGTGTACAAGCAAATAGCGGCCCGTCTTGTTGAGGGGGGGATGGCATGACACCTACATTAGATAAAGATCAGCTTACGGAAATGGGCATAGCGGGTGGTTGGGTTCTAGGCTTACCTGATTTTGTGCGTTACGGTGATTTGGATACGTACAATCACGTGAACAACAAGGTCTATATGGCGTGGTTTGAAAACCTGCGTATGATTTATATGCAGGGCCTTGGCATCGACTTTGATAGTGCTAAAGATATTAAACCTGTGGTTCGGTCGGCCTATGTTGAATTTAACGCCGCGATGTTTTTGGGTGAAGAATATACCACCTTATGCAAAACTTCAAAGCTGGGGAGCACAAGTTTTACACTTGAATATGCGGTTTGGTGTGATGGGGCAATTCGCGTGACAGGAAACACTGTGATCGTAATGGTAAATGCGGATGTTACCGCGACAAAACCAGTGCCAGATGCGATGCGTGATATTTTGATTAACCGTGATGGGGCAAAAACAGCATCGTCGTAATTGCGCGTTTATGTCGTGGGTGCGATAGATTCTATGTGTAATGAGTTTCAAAATTCCTAGATGATATAGTTTGAAACGGAGTTCACCCATGGCTGCGCAATCTCATCTGATTGATCTGGATAAATACCCAATTCATCACAGTACTTCAAAAGCTTATAAAGCATTGCTTAAACATGTGCGTAATGATTTGGCCGCAGATGGTTGCTCGGTTCTAAAGGGGTTTTTGACCCAAGCTGGTATAAATGCTTTGCGGGCTGAGGCAGATGCGGTCAGTGAACAGGGCCATAAATCTTTCAACCGCACGAACCCCTATTTTAGTAAAGACGACCCAAGTCTTGCAGTGGATCATCCAGTGCGCCAATTCTATGAACGTTCAAATGCGTTTATTTCGGCAGATAACTTTCGCACCAATGGCCCATTACGGCTGATCCATGACACCAAAGGGTTTGACGGGTTTATTCAGAACTGCCTGCAGGAAAAACAGTTTTACCGATATGCCGATCCTTTGGCCGATGTGATTGTGAATATGGCACAAGAGGGCAACGGATTTCCGTGGCATTTTGACACCAATAATTTCACCGTGACACTTGCGATCCAAAATGCTGCAAGCGGCGGGGCATTTGAATATGCGCCAAACATTCGTGCAGATGGTGAGAACTTTGATGAAGTGGCGCGGGTTTTGGCGGGTACGTCAGATAAAGTGATCAGCCTGAATTTAGAACCGGGCGATTTGCAACTGTTTCGAGGTCGCTATTCTTTGCATCGTGTGGCCCCTTTGCAAGGCGCCCGCCCGCGATATGTGGCGATTTTTTCCTATGTGGATCAGCCCGATATGGTAGGCGCACCTGAACGCACAAAACAACTATATGGAAAGGTGCTGCAGATCCATATAGAGCGGGCAGGATTGCGTGGGGATGCTTATTTGGATTAGGTCTGGAAGCATTGCAATTTGAGACACCTGCTGAGAGATTTAACCAGTGTGTTGCGTTGATCGGTTGAGGTGACAGGACAGAGCAGACGAGTGCTTGCTTTGTTTCTAAATCAAGGGATGCTTTCGAAATACCACGTTCTGAGGAGGTTGCGACAATCGAACAGAAATTTCAAAATGAATACTTCGGTGATCCAGAGAGGATTTTGCTCGCAAAAAGATCCACCAACTTATGGATGTTGTTAAAGAAAGATCGACGCTTTGCCTTTCAAGGCCGCATTGTTTTGCTTAGCGATCCGGGCGAAGATATGGTTGAGATCATGGTTGCATTGGCGAAATTGCAAGGTGGCTCTGTCTGCAACTATTTTCCCAAAATCAATGCCCAGCAAGCAATTTCTGACCTCGAAGGCCAGGGACTTAGTGTTGTTGAGCACGACCATCTTCGCGGCACCAAAGCGTGCTTAGACGCTAGTCTCAAAACGTTGGAAACATTTGCGTTGCCGGAAGACATCAGCATTACTGTAATTGATGAGACAACGTCCCCGCAGTTTGTGAGTGAAGTGGTCGAAATGTCCGAAAAGTGCGGGGTAATGTCTGTGCCGGGCTGGGTTATGCGCGGAACAGGGCCGAAGGGTGTTTTTTTTGTAGCGCAAAACTCCGCTGGGGAGCCCGTTGCCTGTGCAGGCTCGTTCATGTGTCATCCCAAAAACAGTTCACATGCACAAGATGCGTTTTGGGGCATGTTGGCAACGCGATCCGACAGAAGAGGGCAAGGACTTGCATGTCTACTAGGTGCAAAAGCCATAATTCATATGTGGGAAGTACATAACGCCCGAGGATTTATAACAGGCGTGAGCGCCGATAACCTATCTTCAAAGGCGCTGTGCAAAAAAATGGGATTGTCAAATTCCGATTGGCAATACTTATCCTGCATAGATCATACTATTTTTGGCGGCGATGCAATTACCAAATAGACCCCTAGACGGTTTGTGAAGGTTGAAAATTAAACGTCAATATGGGCTCAAAGCTGCCTTTGAAGATATGAAAAAAGCAAAGCTATCTGGCATAAACGGAAAATGTTATGATACATTCGTTTTTCAAACCTTATGCTCTTAACAACCATGTATAATCAAAAGAATAAAAGCTTTCGACATTCCATAGTAAAGCTTGCATATTTTTACCTGTGGTACTTGACTCGCGGCACAGACCAAGTAGAAGGCCAACTCATAGATTTTCACAGGGTGACCTGTAGTACGGAGAATAACCATGGCGAAGCCAACAACAATTAAAATCCGCCTGAACTCAACTGCGGATACTGGCCACTTTTATGTGACCAAGAAAAATGCGCGTACAATGACTGAAAAAATGGTTGTTAATAAATATGACCCAGTTGTTCGTAAGCATGTTCCTTACAAAGAAGGTAAAATCAAATAGTTTGATTTTACCAATCTTTAAGTTTTAAGGGCGACCCAAGGGTCGCCTTTTTTGTTTAGAATGCCAAGGCACGTAGCATTGCAAGTAATGCAAATAAATTTGCAATATAGGTAAACAACATACCATAAAACCGAAACCGCCAGTTGGTGCCATCAAAGCTGAAATAGGTTGCGTGCATCAGGCGGCCAGCGATGAGTATGGCAGCAATGATTAATGCGTATGTGCTGCCTTGCAGATACTCGACAAAGCCCAACAAGATCAGGGCCATCGGAATTTGTTCAGTGGCATTACAGTGGCCACGGATTTTCTTCAGGATGATTTTGTCACCATCATCCCCCAGTAAAATACTTTTGTTGCGGCGATCAGATGAAACCCGAAATGCCATAACCAGCAATAGGGTGCCCAAGATCAGGCTGCTCCATGCGGTGATCTGTAGTGGAAAGTCAGTCATATCGTAGTGTCCTTATAAAAAAGCCGAGGCGTTTGGGCCTCGGCTGATGTTTTGATATGTTTTCGCTCTTAGTTGCGATTGCCCAATAGTTGCAGCAAGAACATGAACATGTTGATGAAATCCAAGTACAGGTTCAACGCGCCCATAATCGCAGCTTTGCCCAACCATTCGGTTTGGCCCGCTGTGGCCATCTCAATGTATGTGGTTTTGATTTTCTGTGTGTCATAGGCTGTTAGGCCTGCGAAGATCAAAACACCGATACCAGATACAGCAAATTGGATTGCAGCAGATTGTAGCCAGATATTAACCAGCATGGCGACGAACAAGCCAATCACACCCATGATTAAAAAGCTGCCCCAACCAGAAATATCTTTCTTAGTTGTGTAACCCCATAGGGACAGGCCAGCAAAAGCGATGGCTGTTACAAAGAATGTAGTGGCAATAGACATGCTTGTGAACACGGCAAAGATCCACGAAATTGACAGACCCATAAGACCTGCAAATGCGTAAAACACCAGTCGTGCGGTATTTTCAGACATGCGGTTAATACCTGCGCCAAATGCGAAAACAACGGCAAGGGGGGCAAACATGATGATATAACGCACGGGGCTAGTAAACATTGTTTGCAAAAGCCCTGTAGAAAGTAACATCGTATCTTGGCCTGCGCGCGCAGATGCAAGATCTGTACCAACGATATAGGCGACGATACCCGTCAAAAGCATAGCTATAGACATCAGCCCATAGACTTTGTTCATGTGGGTGCGAAGCCCTTCATCAATTTCTGCCATGTAGGCATTTGTGCCTGTTCGGCGGACTGTATCATATTCAGCCATTTGTTATCTCCTCAATAAAATACCTTCGTGCCTGCAATCTTGCGGCACTTTCAATACTGAATATGGTTAGTTTGCAGAGATTTTCAAGGTAAATACACATATAATTGCGCATAATTTCGCGCATTTACGTGTAAAAAGGCGCGCCACAGGGGAAGAGGACGGCGCGCCTGATGGGATAAACGCAATTACGCGATATCAGCCCAGAAAGATTTAGCGTATTCTGTGTCGGCTTGTTTGCGTGTTAACCCGATGTCGTCAAGTTGCGCATCTGTCAAAGAATACAAAGCTTTGCGTTGCTTGCGCACTTTAAGTGCAGCTTGAATACGTGCGATGATAGCTGGGCGCTGGATCGCTAGGCTGAAGCCTGTGTCTGTGTAATATGTCATGATATGATCCTTTCCATTTCGTTATGTGATGATGATGTTTCATCAACTCTCTTGATGTATATGCCAAATTACATTACATTTGTGAAACGAATGATTGTGAATAGATACATCAAGGATTGTGATATGATACGAAATCTGGATTTAACCGCCTTGCGCTCTTTTATGATGGTTGCTGAAACCGGCGGCGTTACACGCGCGGCAGGGCAGTTGCACCTGACGCAATCGGCAGTGTCGATGCAATTAAAACGGTTGGAAGAATCAATGGGGCTGGCCCTGATGGATCGAACGGGGCGCGGTATTGCCCTGACCCAACAAGGTGAATTGCTACTGAGTTACGCCAAACGCTTGCTGGCTTTGAACGATGAGGCATGGGGGCGGCTAACGTCAGGTGATTTTGAAGATGAGATCGTGTTGGGTGTGCCACATGATATTGTCTATCCGCATATCCCAGGCGTACTAAAACGGTTTGCAGCAGAGTTTCCACGGGTAAAAGTGCAACTGCTATCGTCTTATACACGGGATTTGAAGGTTAAATTAAACGAAGGCAATGCCGATATAATTCTGGGTACAGAAGTTGAATGCCCCGCAGGTGCGGTCAGTATTGGTTCTGCTCATTTAAGCTGGTTTTGCGCACAAGACGGGCGAATTTGGAAAAAGCAACCGCTTGCATTGGCATATGAAACCCGCTGCTTGTTTCGCCATATTGCAGTTGGCGCTTTGGATAATGCAGGCATTTTATGGGAACAAGTGGTGGATACCCAGCATACTAAAGCAGTTGAGGCCAGTGTCAGCGCAGATTTTGCGGTTCACGCCTGCCTAAGTGGTGCGCAAGCTGCGGATTGGGTCGAAGTACCAGAGGAAGCGGGCCTGCCTAAATTACCCAAATTTAATATCACGTTGCAAAAAGGCGGATCTGCAAATCCAATTTTAATTGACCGTCTGGCTGAATTGATTTCAGATGCATATACAAATCAGGCAACGCCCTCGCGCTTACAACATTTACAGGTGGTTTAACCGATGATTACAGACACGCAAATTCAGGAATTCCAGCGCGACGGGGTTGTGTTGATAAAAGGTGCATTAACCGATTGGGTTGATGTGATGCGCGCAGGCGTGGAATGTAATATGGCAAACCCGTCTGAATATGCCTCTGAAAATTCTGTGGGCACAGGGCAGGGGCGCTTTTTTGATGATTATTGCAACTGGCAACGTATCCCCGAATTTGAACGCATCGTGCGTGATAGCCCTGCGGCCGAAATTGCCGCTAAGGCGATGCAGTCACTTACTGCACAATTTTTTCACGACCATGTACTGGTCAAGGAAAGTGGTACCCCAAAGCCTACGCCTTGGCATCAAGATGGGCCTTACTACTTTGTTGAAGGGCAGCAAACTGTCAGCATGTGGATGCCGCTTGATCCTGTTCGGGATGCCAGCCTTCGTTTGTTGGCGGGTTCACATAAATGGGAAAAAATGGTGCGGCCAGTAAGCTGGGCTGACAACAGTGATTTTTATGACAGTGATGAAGAATGGTCGCCCGTACCTGATCCTGACGCTGACCCTGCGAATAACCGCATTGTGGAGTGGGAAATGGAACCTGGGGATGCGGTGCTGTTTGACTACCGCACAGTACACGGCGCACGTGGCAACCCCAAAGGCGATCGTCGCCGCGCATTGTCATTGCGCTGGGTCGGTGATGATGCACGATATGTGGAACGCGCAGGCCGTACATCACCGCCCTTTCCAGGGCATGATATGATTGCTGGGCAACGGTTACGTGAGGACTGGTTTCCGGTGATTTGGAATAAATAGCTTGTACTGAACGTCTTGACCTAAACCATACTTCAGCACGTATCGTTATTAGAACCATTTAGGTTAGATCAAAGAGGATGTCTTCTAATGGATTTAAATCAGGTCACAATTGAAGTCTTGGATTTCAAAGCTTCGGTTGCATTCTATCAAAAAATTGGATTGCGCTTGATTGTTTCTGCACGCGGTGAATATGCGCGGTTTGAGTTGCCATCGGGGGCATCAACACTGTCACTTCATCAATCTAATTATCCTTCAATCTGTGGCCCTTTGCTTTACTTTGAAGTGGATGATGTGGATGCTAGGTTTTTGGAACTAACCGATTTGGGTGTGCGTTTTGATACCAAGCCGAAAGATCAAAGCTGGCGGTGGCGAGAAGCGCGTTTTTGTGACCCATCAGGGAACAGGCTTTGCTTGTATCACGCTGGTATTGATCGGCGTTTTCCGCCTTGGCGGATTGAAAAGGAATGATTATCACTAGATAGTAAAATGCTGCTATAGTTATGTAGCACTAGCCTAGCTATTAGCCTCTATAATAAACTCCTGCCCCCTACCACTGATCGCCGCCAACATAGGTTGCAACGCAACGGTTGCAGACAGGTTGGTTTCCAGTGAGTGAATAGATATAGCTGGGTGTGTAGTTTGCTTGTGTGCAATATTTTACTGTGTTTATTTAAAGAGACGTTTGAAAGGTTAGCATTATGCGATTATTATTGAGCTTCATGGTTAGTGCCATGTTTTTGGGAACTTCTGCACAGGCATTTACGTTAGTATGTGAAATAACACCTGTAACTGATAAAGGTGGGGCTGACATTGCCCCCAATATTCCTAAAAGAGTCCTTGAAAGTTGGTTGCCTCCAAAACAGGTATTTCTAATAGATTTAAATGAAAAAACAGTTGTTGATAAACGGTACAAGACAAAGGCAACTATGGATGTGCTGACTGAGAAAAGAATTAGATGGAGATTTATTCGGGAAGCTAAAGATAGTTCGAAAACCAATTTTGAACGGATTACATATAAATATATGTATATTCGAAAGACTAAGATACTTATTGCTAGTGTTGATTTTGGTGGATCATATGTAGGAATTGAAAGCAGCCAGCCAACATGTGTTGAGCAGTAGGAATTTTGATTTATACTCAACCTCTTAGTATTGTAAAACGTAAAACCCTTCGTAGCATCGTGGAAATCGACCAACAACACAAAACACTGTTTGCCGCTTCGGAAAGTTTCAGGGAAGTTTTAGAACCTGCATAAAAATACTTGATAAACACAATAGTTGATAGTAACAATTATTGTATGAACCAAATAATCGCAGAACGAACAACCCAATCTATCCATCATAGCCTTGGCTACTGGACATCCCTGATGGCCCGAACGATGGAGGCAGATTTAAATAAACGTCTGTCTGGGCATGGAATTACCCGTGTTGCTTGGGCAGTTCTTGGGGCTATTTATTTTGATGAGAAAAAGACACCATCAGAACTGGCAGCATTCCTGAGCATCGATAGAGCCGCCATTACAAGGTTGTTGGACAAACTGGAAGTCCAAGAGCTAATTGCAAGAAATCGGGCGGGAAGTGACCGACGCTCTGTATCCTTGTTGGTGACGCCAAAAGGAAAGACACTGTCGGATACAATCGCGCAAGAATCCAGTGCCGTTAACGCACAATTCACAACAGGGTTAAGCCCTGAAAACATCGAACACTACATAGAAACGATAAAGAAAATGCTGGAAAACGGTAAAGAGGCCATCAGCACGCTTTGACCCCACGCATAGGAAATACACATGAAACATATCATACGCACGCTTGCATTCATTCTTTCGCTTGGCTTTGCCTTGCCGGTGCTGGCCGCGAACGATTACCCGACCACTGAACCCGTGGGCGGTGAGACTTTCGGCCACAGTACAACACACATCGGCAACAACATTTATGTTTTTCGCTGGTGGGTATACCGCAACTTTTTCATCGTTACAGATGAGGGCGTGATCGCAACCGACCCGATGAATCCTAAAGCTGCAAAACTGCTGAAAAAAGAGATTGAAAAAGTTACCGACAAGCCAATCCGATATGTCATCTATAGCCACAATCATCACGACCACATCAGTGGTGGTACTGTGCTGGACGGTGAGGGTGTCCAGTTCATTGGGCATGAAAATATCGCGAAGGAACTGATCGACCACCCCAATCCGACCCTACCTGCCCCAGATGTTACCTTTGCCGAAAACTATGTGGTCGAACTTGGTGGCCGCAGGGTTGAGTTGGAGTATTTTGGCTCCAATCATGGCAAAAGCCTTGTCGTGATGCGCCTGCCTAAGGAAAAAATCATCTTCACGGTCGATATAGTCACGCCGCGTCGGGTGGCATTCAGGGGTATGCCGGATTTTTGGCCAGACGAATGGGTTCGCACCTTGAAAGAAATTGAAGCGACCGATTTTGACTATGTGATTTCTGCGCACGGGCCAGAAACAGAGCCCGCCATTGACCCTGCTAGCGTTGTGGCTGAACAACGCGAATACCTTGAAGATCTAATGCTTGCCGTAAAAACCGCGATGGATGCAGGAACGCACAGCCCAGATAAACTTCGGCAGGTGGTTAAACTGCCGAAATATGAAAATTGGCAATACTACGATGCTTGGCTGCCAATGAACATCGAGCGTGTTTGGGCTTTTTACCA
>OJDV01000369.1_pt1 | contig 16230 bp, 9 predicted proteins | sample 1592911 | NCBI WGS metagenome assembly OJDV01 (sample SAMN05416860, study PRJEB24817) | seawater metagenome | isolation source: Sea water | place: Canada:Atlantic | collected 2013-11 | reverse complement strand
TTAATGATAGGAATATGAGATTTAAGTCAGAAGGATACAAATATAAGAAAAGGGTAACGCCAGATTTATCAGAAAAGGAGTTTGTGATAGGGGATGGGAGAATTAGTGGATACATTGCCATGTTTCTTGGGATTCTTAGTTTTTTGGCCGTGTTGGCCTATCAATTTCCCAGTTATTTGACCACCACTGATTTAAGGGTAGCTTATGATGCCAATGATTTGCAAGTGGTGCTTAAATATTGCATGTGGATATCATTGGTATTTGCTTTAATCACTTTTATTCTCAATAAGAAAAAAAGAATGGGAGCTGTTGGTGTTTTGTTTACCTCATTGGCATTTGCATTAGGCGGTTATAATGTTCCTACTGGACCTGTGACCCCAAGCCCATTTTCATTCGGATTGGATTGGTTGATCCTCGCTTTTATAGTTTCTGCTGTTTTGTTTATATTTATTGAAAAAGTATTTCCAAAATATAAAGATCAAATCATCACAAGACCAGAATGGAAGTTAGATTTGCTCTATTTTGTGATTAATCATTTGCTGATTACTGTGTTACTTTTAGTTGCCAACTACTTTTTTACTCAAGTGTTTTCTTGGGCGATTAGTGAAAGCCTACAGCAATGGGTACAGTCTTTACCCTTGATGATTCAAGTGGTGTTAATGGTCATCACTGCAGACTTTGTATTGTATTGGTCACACCGTTTTTATCATGAGGTGCCCGGTTTGTGGAAGCTTCATGCCATTCATCATTCTGTTGAATACATGGATTGGTTAGCGGGATCACGTAATCATATAGTGCAGACTTTCTCTGACCGAATATTTGCCATAATTCCCCTTTACCTCATTGGTGCAGACAAAGCGGCATTGGACATTTATGTGGCTTTTGCGGCTTTTCAAGCGGTTTATGTACATGCCAATGTCAATATTCCATTAGGTCCATTACATTACTTAGTCGTAACACCAAAATTTCACCATTGGCACCACAGTTCTCAAAAACCAGCCATAGATACCAACTATTCAGTGCATACGCCATTATTTGATGTTTTATTCAGAACTTATCACATGCCAAAAGAACACTGGCCATCCCACTATGGAACTGTACCTCGTGTGCCCAGGAGTTTTTTAAAACAATTGTTATATCCCTTTTCAAAGAAAAACTAACTTCACAATGTGCAATATTAGGGATTGAGATTTTTACAAATTATACCCCTTTTCATCGTGTGAGCTGAGATCTAGGCCTTCTACTTCGTGTTCTTCTTCTACACGCAGTCCAATGAGTTTATCGATTATTTTTAAGATAATGTAACTCAATAGGCCAGACCAAACAATGGTGGTAATGACAGAGATAAATTGAGCGCCAACTTGTGCTAGCATGCTGGTGTCTTCTGCTAAACCTGAGCCACCCAATGACGCGGATACGAAAACACCGGTGAGTAAAGCGCCGATAATTCCACCAATGCCGTGGACTCCAAACACATCTAAGGAATCATCGTATCCAAATTTTCTTTTCAAAGAAGTGGCACCCCAATAACACCCTATTCCTGAGGCTATACCTATGGCAATGGCGCCGGCTGGTCCGACAAAACCTGAAGCGGGAGTAATCGCCACCAAACCGCCCACGGCTCCTGAGGCGATTCCCAAGACACTGGGTTTGCCGTGTTTAATCCATTCTATAAACATCCAGGCCAGTGCGGCAGCGGCTGTGGAAATCTGAGTAACTGCCATGGCCATGCCTGCTGTACCATCGGCAGCCAATGCGCTACCTGCATTAAAACCAAACCAGCCGACCCACAATAAGGCTGCGCCGATTAAGGTATAAGTTAAGTTGTGTGGTGCCATGGATATTTTTTGGTATCCTTTACGCTTGCCTATGACAATGGATGCCACCAACCCTGCCACTGCAGCATTGATGTGAACCACTGTTCCGCCTGCAAAATCTAACGGTTCGGTCTCCATGCTACCCATCCAGCCTCCGCCCCAAACCCAGTGGCAAACGGGTAAATACACCAATGTGCTCCAAAGTGCCATAAACCAAAGCATGGCTGAAAATTTAATTCTTTCTGCAAAAGCACCCACTATCAAAGCCGGTGTAATGATAAAAAATGTCATTTGAAATGTCATAAATACGGTTTCGGGAATGCTTCCATAAAGCGTATCGGCCTTAATTTTTAACAGCATGAAGTTTTCAAAGCCCCCTATCCATTTGTTTAGTGAACCGCCGTCTGAAAATGCCAGGCTATAGCCATAAATCACCCACAGAATACTCATCAACCCGGTGACAGCAAAACATTGCATCATTACCGATAAAACATTCTTACTGCGTACCATGCCAGCATAAAACAGAGAAAGTCCAGGAATGGTCATTAACAATACCAGAGCAGTTGAGGTCAATATCCATGCAGTGTCTCCAGAGGACAAGATGTCTTCTGCGTACAATGTCATGGGCATAAGGGTTAAGAATAAGATTAATATTTTTGAATTGATTCGTTTCATTTTATTACCTTGATTGATTTTTTATTTGAGGACTTTGCATAGGGTATAAGAAGCATAGTCGATTGAATAGTACGCAATTTATCCGAATTATTTGAATCTATTGTCATAATTAAGCCAAAGCTTGATTGTCGGTTTCACCGGTACGAATTCGGATGGCCATTTCTATGTTGGCGACGAATATTTTTCCATCTCCTACTTTGCCAGTATTGGCACTTTTAATAATTGAATCAATGGCTTGATCAACCAAACCATCGTCTACAACTGTTTCAAGTTTAATTTTAGCCACATAGCTGACGTCGTATTCAGCCCCTCTATACAATTCGGTGTGACCTTTCTGTCGACCAATGCCTTTGACTTCTGATACGGTTACGCCTTTAACGCCAACTTGCGCAAGGGCTTCACGGACTTCTTCTAATTTAAACGGTTTAATAATCGCTGTTATCATTTTCATATGTATATTTTTCCTCTTTTTTGTTATGGATACTATTATTTAGTTTTCATGAGTTAACGCGTTTAATATCTGCTTGGCAGCAGTGCGGCCTTGAGCAATGGCAGTTACGACTAAATCAGCACCGCTAACCATATCGCCACCGGCAAAAACATTTTCTGCCGTTGTTTTTAAGGTGTTTTCTTGGGTAGATATTAATCCTGATGCCTGAGTTTTAATGTCAAAATTTTCAAACCAATCCGATGGACTGGCCCTGAATCCAAATGCAAGTATGACAATGTCAGTGTCAATGACAACCTGCTTATCTTTGTACTTCAACGCATCGAAATCGGTTCTTTCAAATACCACAGATTTGACCTGGACCGATTGATTGGCTGATATTTCAATGGGTTGTAAATTAAATATAAACTTAACCCCTTCTTCTTTGGCATTATTCACTTCAGTTTTAGACCCAGGCATGTCGTTTTCTTGTTTGCGATAAACACACCTGACAGATTTGGCTTTTTGACGAATGGCTGAACGGACACAATCCATGGCGGTATCACCACCGCCTAAAACAATCACATCTTTACCATTTAAATCATGATAAACAGCCTCTGGCATTTGGTAATTTTGTTGTTGATTAACGTTGCCAATCAAGTAATCTAAGGCAGCAATGACACCATCGCTTTGTTTTCCAGGTAAATTGCCATCAACGGCTTTGTAGGTCCCCATGCCAAGGAAAATTTTATCGTAATCAGATTGCAATTCATCAAAGCTAATGTCTTTTCCTATCTCAGAATTCAACACAAACTCAACGCCAATGTCTTCTAGGTATTTTTTTCGCTTAGTTAGTATTTTTTTTTCTAGTTTAAATTCAGGTATACCAAAGGTGAGCAATCCTCCAATTTCTGGGTATTTATCATAGACAGTGGCTTTGACTCCTTGCCTCGTCAAGTATTCGGCACAGGCAAGCCCTGCAGGACCTGCACCTACAATAGCGACTTTTTTACCCGTGGATTTAACTCTGGATAAATCCGGTCGCCAGTGATTGTTCAAGGCTTGATCGGCAATGGTCTTTTCAATTTCTCCGATGGTGACTGCTCCCAAACCCGTATTTAAAGTGCACGCTTGTTCGCATAAGCGGTCTTGAGGACACACTCTTCCGCATATTTCAGGTAATGGATTGGTTTGATGCATCAATTGAGCCGCTTTATCAAATTGTTGATTGGCAACCAAATCCAGCCAGTCTGGTATGTAATTATGGATGGGACACTTCCATTCGCAATAGGGGTTTCCGCAATCTAGACAACGGTCGGCTTGCATAACCAACTCAGATTCTTTTTTATTGTGGTAGATTTCTGAAAAATCATTGGTGCGAGATTCGGCTTCTCTTTTGGGTGCTAATTTTCTGTTGTGCTTTAAGAAATTCAGCTTATCGCCAATGGAGTATTTGTTTTTGACTTCATTCATTCGACAAACCTCCAACTTTGGCTGAAGGGGTCAGCAATTGTAAAGGTTCTGTATTTTTACTTGTATTGCTTATTTTGGGAATCACCACTTTAAAACCATCGACGTAGTTATCGAAGTTGCTCATGACTTTTTGCCCCCATCGGCTTTGGGTATTATCTATGTGCTCAATCAGTAATTGCCTTAGTTCATTTTCATAGGCTTCATTCACGTGATCGGTTAATGAAATGATTTTAACTGTTTCTAAATTGGTTTTTTGTTCTAACAGTTCAAAATCATCAAACACAAAGGCTTTGCCACCAGTCATGCCTGCGGCAAAATTTTCTCCTACAGGACCCAAAATGACAACGGTTCCTCCTGTCATGTATTCACAAGCATGATCACCAACGCCCTCAATCACGGTATGGGCGCCCGAGTTGCGCACGGCAAATCTTTCTCCCGCTTGGCCAGCAGCAAAAAGATTGCCTCCAGTAGCTCCGTATAAACAGGTATTGCCAATGATGGCACTGCGACTGGGAATATATTGAATGTTTTCTGCTGGATAGATGCTGATTTTGCCACCAGACATGCCTTTACCAACATAGTCATTGGCATCACCCTGGAGACACAATTCGATACCTGTGTGATTCCATACACCAAAACTCTGCCCAGCAACCCCACGAAATTGTATTTTCAATTGAATCCTGTTTTCTGCTTCATTCAAACCGTATTTGGATGCCACGTAACCTGAGACTTTTGCCCCAACTGATCGGTCATAATTCTTAATTTTATAATTTAAATGGATTATTCTTGTGGACTCTTGGGTTTTAAACTCCACCAAAATTTGTTGGTTAAGTGCACCCTTATCAAAGGGGTGATTGCGTTTATTAAGATAATGAGGAACCGAAACACCTGAATCTAACGGCCGTTTTGCAGCTTCTAAAACGGGCGTGAGGTCTAAATGCGATTGCTTATTGCTTTGACCGGCTAACAACTCAATTAAATCAGTTCTACCAATTAATTTGTTTAAGCTTTCTATGCCAAGTTTGGCTAACCAATATCGGACTTCTTCGGCTACAAATTTGAAATAGGTGATGACTTTTTCAGGAAGGCCATGGAAATGAAAATCTCTAAGGGTTTTGTTCTGAGTGGCAATTCCAGTGGCACAATTGTTTAAGTGACAGATGCGCAAATATTTACACCCCAATGCCACCATTGGCCCAGTGCCAAAACCAAAACTATCAGCACCCAATATGGCGCCCTTAATCACATCCAATCCAGTTTTTAATCCGCCATCGACTTGCAAACAGATTTTATCACGCAATTCATTTTCCATCAGCGCTTGGTGGGTTTCTGCCAAACCAATTTCCCAAGGATTTCCTGCATACTTAACCGAAGTTAATGGGCTGGCTCCTGTGCCTCCATCATGACCCGCAATGGTAATCATATCGGCATAAGCTTTGGCAACTCCGGCGGCAATGGTACCAACACCAGGACCAGAGACCAATTTAACTGAAATCAATGCTTTCGGATTGACCTGCTTTAAGTCAAATATCAATTGAGACAAATCTTCGATTGAATAGATGTCGTGGTGCGGCGGTGGAGAAATTAAGGTGGTGCCAACAGAGGCATTTCGAAGCTTTGCAATTTCCATTGTGACCTTATTACCTGGTAATTGCCCCCCTTCTCCAGGTTTTGCCCCTTGAGCGACTTTTATTTGAATCACTTCGGCATGAACCAAGTAGTGTGCATTGACACCAAAACGGCCTGAAGCCACTTGTTTTATTTTTGAGTTTTTAAGGGTATTAAATCGACTTGAATCCTCACCTCCTTCACCAGAATTTGAACGACCACCCAAGGTATTCATAGCGATGGCCAATGATTCATGTGCCTCAGGACTCAAGGCACCTATTGACATGGCTGCTGAATCGAAACGCTTGAGAATTTCTTCAGTGGGTTCTATGAACTGCATTTCTAAGGCTTTATCCGATTTTTTTAACCCCATCAAATCTCTTAGAGTGGCCACAGGGCGATTATTGACCGCATTGGCGAATAGTTTATAGTCTTTGAGTTTTGTTGAGTTTACGGCTTTTTGTAATAAGCTCACCACATCGGGGTTGTAACAATGGTATTCACCGCCGTGAACGTATTTTAATTGCCCACTTCTTTGAATGCCTATTTGCTGATTCCAGGCGATTCGATGAGATTTAATCGCTTCATCATGTAAATCTTCAAAAGTGGCTCCTGCAATTCTTGATTTTGCCCGATAAAAGCACAAATCCAGCACAGATTGGTGCAGCCCTATGATCTCAAACAAGTAAGCGTTGCGATAACTGGCAATGGTTGAAATACCCATTTTGGATAATATTTTCAACAGCCCTTTTTTTAAAGACTGAAAGTAGTTTTCTCTGGCTTTAATCATGCCAAATTCAAAATTATTCTCTAGGTATAACTGATTGATGGTTTGCAAAGCAAGATAGGGATAGACAGCTGTAGCACCCAAACCTATTAGGACCGCAAAGTGGTGAGGATCCCTTGCTGTGGCGGTTTCAACAACAATATTAACATCGAGTCTAACACCTTCTTCAATCAACCTTTTATTGACTGCACCAACAGCCAATGCCGCATGAATGGGCACAGTATTATGCGTTATGTCTCTGTCAGTTAAGTGTAAGATAACACAGCCCATTTGTATCAAATTAACAGCAGCATCACACAAGTTTTGAATCGCCTCTTCAAGTGAATCATTTTCCAAATAATTCATTGAGAGCTGATTGAATTGATAGTATTTTTGATCCAACGATTTAATTTGTTGAAGCTTTGCAAAATTTAAAATCGGTTGAGAAATAATTGCACGATAAGCCAAGTTGTTGGTTTCTTGAAATAGGTTGTGTTCTTGGCCCAAACAGGTTTCTAATGACATCACCGACTTCTCTCGCAGGGAATCTATCGGTGGATTGGTCACTTGGGCAAATTGTTGTCGAAAATAATCAAATAAATTTCTTCTTTTTTGCGACAATACTGCAACCGGCGTGTCATCACCCATGGAACTGGTCGCTTCTTGCGATTGGCATGCCATCACTTTAAGAACTTGTTGAATTTCCTCAACTGATAAATTAAACAGTTTTTGATAGCATGATATGTTTTTTAAATCATCGGCAATGTAATTGTCAGCTCCTTGTCTTTCTAATTTTCTATTCGAACGCAATCGAATCGTATTTTCTCTTAACCATTCGTAGTAAGGTTGTCTGTTTTTTAACAAGTCATCAATCTTTGTGCTGCGCCAAATTTCTCCAGTGGTAATATCTGCTGCTAACATTTCACCAGGTCCAACCCTGTCTTTTTCAATGACATCTTCTTCATTATAATCCCATACACCGACTTCGGATGCTACCGTCAAAATATTATCCTTTGTGATAACGTAGCGTGCAGGACGCAAGCCGTTTCTATCTAATGTACATGCAATTTTCTCACCATTGGTCATGACGATTCCTGCAGGACCATCCCAGGCTTCCATGTGCATTGAATTAAATTCATAAAATGCCCTCAAATGCACATCCATATTCTTACGTTTTTTCCATGCAGGTGGCACCAACAACCTCAATGCACGAAAAATGTCCATACCACCGACTAATAAGACTTCTAACATATTATCTAAAGATGAAGAATCCGAACCGGTTTGATTGACCAGGTGACTTAATGTTGACAAGTCTGAAATCAGAGGCGTGTATAATTTTTTCCTGCGGCATTTTGCCCAAGTCCTGTTAGCCTTTATGGTGTTTATTTCACCATTGTGTGCTAAATATCTGAAAGGTTGGGCATATTTCCAATGTGGCGCAGTATTGGTTGAAAACCGTTGATGAAATAAACAAATTGAAGATTGCATATTTTCATCTGATAAATCTGGAAAAAACAAGCCTAAGTTTTTAGGAATAACCAAGCCCTTATAAACAATCAACTTATTGGATAGTGAGCAAACATAATACTGTTCATCCTTTATCTTATCCGCCGCCCTTCGTCTGGCCATGAATAATCGCCTTTCGAAATCATCTTTGCCCCAACCAGCAGGCGCTTGGACAAATATTTGTTCAATTTTGGGTAAAGTTTTTAACGCCACTTCGCCACAGACTTTTTGATTGATTGGTACTTTGCGCCAACCAACAACTTGAAGTGTTTCTTTTTTTATTTCTTTTTCTAGAATTTTTTTTGAAAGATTGGCTTTTGTTTTATCTGGATTTAAGAAAAGTTGCCCAATGGCCATTAAAGATTCTGGGTTGGCCCCCAATGACTGTGCAATGGGCTTAAAGAAAGAAGGTGATATTTGAATAGTGATGCCACAACCATCTCCTGTTTTTCCATCCGAGTTTATTGCACCTCGATGCGTCATGCGTGTGAGCGCACTAATGGCAGTTTTTATTAATGTTTGACTTTGAACACCTTTTAACTGTGCAATTAAACCAAATCCACAACTGTCTTTGGCCTGAGAATCATGATATAAGCTCATGATAATACCTCTTATTTAAGAGAACCTATTAAAAATTCTCTAGTACGAAATCAATTTTTCCTGCTTTGATACCGTATTCGTTTTTATCGCACCATTCATGTCCCCATTATCAAAAATTAGTTTTGATAATGAATGAATTCACCTCATTCTAGCAAAAAACATTGTTGAGTTTTCGATTTATTTTAATTTTTTTTATTTGTATAAAGAAAGAAATCAATTTTTTGATTAAAAATATTTTGGACTTTTTGGTACCCAATTATATTTAAGCCATACAAATACAACCCGATCATTCACGAATGAATTCAGAATACATTGAGTATGGCTCTGAAAAAGTTACTGGCAATGTAAAAGCTTTATTGAGCATAGATGACATAACAATTACGGCCATTGTCTTTGGCTTGATACAGGGCGTTATCGGCCTTGTTTAAACTTGATTGCCATGCTGTTTTTGAATTGACCCCTACATCTGCTATTCCGATAGAAGCAGTAATATTTAATTCTTGTTGGTTATCTCCAAGTGGTATTTGAGAAATACCACTTAGGATTTTGTTTGCAAACTGATGAACATTTTCTGAATATATGTTATCAGTAATAAGGATAAACTCTTCGCCACCCCAGCGTCCTATAAAATTATGTGGAGTTTTTAGTGATTTGAGAAATTTGGATACTTCTATCAGCACCAAATCACCTTTGTCATGACCGTATTCGTCATTAATAATCTTAAATTTATCTAAATCTAACATCCATAGTTTTCTCTGTGAATTAGATTTTAACGGATTTTTAGTCAACCAAATGTTTAGCGCCCTGCGGTTTCCTAGTTTTGTTAAACTGTCTCGCAAAGTGACTTTTTTCAAGCGCATATTCAGGATTCTTAACCAGATTAAGAACAATGTTAAAAGCACCAAAAATATTGAAGCAATTAAAAGCTCTCTTTCATTTTTATCTTGTTGTTGTTCGGTTTTTAATTTTTCTATTGTATTTTTATGTTTCAAGTCTAACAATTCTTGGGACTGTTGATTGTTGATTAATCGTGCTTGCATTTGCGCAATGTTTTCTTTATTGAAGCTTTCTTGGAATTTATTATAGAGATCGGTAGATAACTTATATATCTCAACTGATTTCTCAAATTCGCCATAATCGTTTAAAACGCTGGCTAAAAATCCGAGACCATTACTGCCATGGTTTAATCCCTTTTGAATTTCTGGGTTCATATAATAGTCGTAAGCTTTGTTTACATATGTTTTTGCTAAATCATGTTGTCCTAATTTTTGTAAAATCCTTGCTTGTGCGACTTCCGTCATAATTCTGACATCATCTTGAACACCTGTTTCATTATAAAGCTTTAGAGTCTTATCAATGTATATATTTGCATTGACATAATCTTCCAATCCCATATATGAATTTGAGAACCCAGAGTACACTTGTGAAACACGTCCTTTTGGCCAATTGTCATCAATCATTTCTTCAATTTGAAGAAATATATCTAATCCTTCTTGAAACATTTCTTGGCCGTTTAATGTCAATGCTAAATTAAATAATACTGGAGGTTTGTACCTGAAGTCTTCTATTTCTTGCATTAATTTTAATGCATAGTTGTAATTGTTAATGGCTGTTGCATGCTCTTTTAATTCTGAGTTTAACACCCCTAAGTTAACCAAAATAGGAATGAGCTCTTTTTTCAGGTGCAATTTTTCAGCCACGTCATAGGCTTTATTATAATTTGAAACCGCACCAACTCTGTCCCCTAATATATGAAAGATTCCACCAGCTCGCATATAGAGTGATGATTTATCTTTGCTGTCTTTTAGGGTATTTGTCAAACTTTCTAATTGCTCTGCTTGTAATCTAGATTCATCTTTTTGATTGTTTATTGCCAATGCCCAACCTAAGCACCCTGTTAAATGGCCGTAATAAACTGGTTTGTTTTTGTTTTTTAATTTACTAATGATTCCATTAGCAAAACTGATCGCTTGCAAAGGTTCATCGTCTTCTAAGGATTTACATTGATCAATTTTAGTTTGATTTTGAGGTGATACTTGTGCAGCTAATGTACCAGAAATTAGGAATGATAAAAGAAAAAATAATAAAAATAATTGATTGTAGTCAGTGTTTTTATCTGTGGTCATTTTTCAGAGTAATCCATATTGACACATGCAATCGTAATTTTGATAATAATATATATCATACCTATTATAATAATATAATCAGACCCTTAAAGCAAGTATGTAAATTTATTTACAATTGTAGATAAACAGAATGTTTTGAAAACTTATATTATTAAAGTTTCTTATAGCAAAAATTATCATTTGCATGTAAACGAAGAATGTATATATCTAACCTTTCCCTATGCTATACTTTAACTGAGTTTTATTTCTACAAATTTTTAATGTACAATTATCTACCGATACCATTTGCACCTTTTAAGTATCTGAAAGAAAAAGGTAAACACCGAAATTTTACGATTGCTTGGCTTGTGTTTTGTTTGTTTATAATTCCAAGTGGTATGATCACAAGAATACTTGAATTAACCGGTATACCATTCACTTTATTTGGTATTGATTTTCATATTACTATTTATTTTCCTTTGTTGGTTTGCATTCCAATTTGTTTGTGTTTTGGGTATATATGGGCAGCTATACCAGCTTATTTCTCTACGTTTTTTGTTGCATACATTGGCGACATGCCTATTAATTGGATTATAGTTTTTTCTTTTTCAAATCCAATTGGACTGGCCATGATGGTGATGGTTTATCGACTTACACCAGCAAGAATAGATTTAAAAACAACACCATCCATGATGTTTTTTATCCTAGTGAGCTTTCTTTCAGCATTATCGGGGTCAATAGGTTCATTTATATGGACCTATACCAATCAAGTTAACTTGCACGATTTTTTTAAAGTGTGGCAAGGATGGTGGCTCGGAGGTTTTCTTCAATCTGTTTTTATATGTGCCCCTTTTTTATATTTATTCTCTACAAAATTGTTGCAAATTAGGGACAAATTAATTACAAAGAATAAAGAAGAAATTGATAATAGAAGTAAAATTAAATTCGCAATTATAGTTGTTATATCAATCATAATTCTTTATGTTTGGATTGCATTCCAAATAAATATTTTGAATATAGAAGATAAACTTATGTTGGTTCTGCAAGATGATATTCGGAACGACATTTTAAAAGCCACACAGGTCATCAATTTCCCAGTTATTGTATTTATTTTCATCATCATGTTTTTGGGCTACTTTTTCTTTTACTTTACTGACTACTGGACCCTGCGATTACAAGGCCTCAATAATGAATTACTTAATGCAAATACTAAATTAACAGAAAAAAACGAAAGCCTTTATTTTAATTCTATACATGACACACAAACAGGCGTTTTTAATAGGACATACCTGTTTCAAAAGCTACCTATATATTTTAATGATGCTAAACAAACCAATACTTCTCTTACAATTTTCATGTTAGATTTAGATAGATTTAAATTAATTAATGATACTTATGGTCACCAAACTGGAGATGTTGTACTCAGAAAATTTGCCCAAATGATGTCAAAATTGATACCAAAGGAAATGACATTTGCGAGATTCGGTGGAGAAGAGTTTTGTTTAATTGCTCCAAATTATAGCCTTTCTGATGGAAAAGAATTAGCACAACATATCATAAACGACACCAGAAATCTTAACATCGAACATCTTGGTAATAAAATACCACTTACAGTGAGTATTGGAATTCGAGAATTGTCACAAGAAGATACCAGCTATGATGAAATCATAGAAGCTGCTGATAAAGCCCTTTATCAAGCAAAAGAAAATGGACGCGACCAATTCTATTTTGTCTAATCGTATAAATGAGTAATAATATACTTTAAACCATGGTGATAGCTCAATCTGGTTTAATAATTTTTCAACCACCTTAAAACGTAACATTACAATGATTCTTTACTATGAAACAGTACAAACTAACGATTAAATCACAAGGCCGCGGTTATTCTTTAATAACCGATCAAATCAATGCCACTATAAAAGACGAGATAAGTAGCATTGATATTGGTTTATTACACGTGTTTTTACAACACAGCAGCGCCAGTATTACCATCAATGAAAATGCCGATCCGACGGTTCGTGTTGATTTTAAAAACTTTGAAGAACAATTGGTGCCAAGAAATTTCCCATACAAGCACAATTACGAAGGAGACGATGATATGCCTGCGCACATTAAATCGTCATTATTCGGCTGCGAGTTGACCATTCCGATTACAGGTGGACGGTTAAACTTAGGCACATGGCAAGGCATTTATTTGTGTGAACACAGAGATTTTCCACATACAAGAAACCTGATTTTAACTATTGCTTCATGAATGTCTAAATCTGTATTTGCACATGTTATTTAACAATGTTATTATAATTTGTATTCCTCTTGGTTAATAATGTATTAAATAATGTGTGCAAATCAATACGTACCTGACAAAAATTTACAATTTTTGGTGGTGCTCTGATGGCTGAAGTATTAAGTAAAGTCCTTTGGCGATTGTATGTGTTTATTATTCTTGTCTCTGTCTTTCTTCTGGCCTTGGGTTCATTGTTTCTGTGGAATTCTATTGTTAATGAAGCAAAAACTGAATTGTCCTATTCCAATAAAATTGTTTCTGGTTCATTCTTGTCTGTATTGAATAAAGATGAAGCTTTGTTTCGAATTACAGGTGAAAGGCTACTTGAGTTAGGGATATTTAATGATAACCCAGAGTCAATTAAACTTATTGATGATTTATTATTAAATAACCCAGAACTAGCTGGCATTGGTATTGCTAGTCCACAGGGAGAGATAGTTCTTTCAACATCAAATTTTAATACCTCAAACTTACCAAATCTATTGGAAAAACAAGAAACCAAAGAGTCTTTCAAGAAAGCCTTAAAGTCCAATTCTATGGTGTTGGGGCGAACGTATTTCTTAAAAGAATTCAATGATTGGATTGTACCCATTCGTTATAGAATCCTTAATAAAAACAATGAAGTGGTTGCCGTATTTACCACAGGAATTAAGGTAACCGGAAATACTTCACCCTGGCAGGTTTCGAATATTGAAGAATCATTACGCATTACAATACTCAATTCAGACTATTATGTCCAATTTGCTTCTTTTGTAAAAAATGAAGAATTAGAAGAATACTACAATAAGCCTGTCAGCCGTGAATATTTAGACTTATTCTCTAAAACATTAGATCAACAGACTGGATTTACATTAAAAGATTTTATGAATACCAATCCTGGCATCGTATTTTTAGAATATTTAAATCCAATTAGAGAACAAACATTTGCTGCCTTTAGTTATGACTTAAAGTATGGACATTTTGTTTTCACCACACTTTCAAAATCTAGCTTAATATCCAAACTTTTCACTCCATTGATTTGGTTATCATCCTTGTTATTAGGGTTTAATATCATCTTGTTTTGGTTGTTTAAATACTTGAGTAAGTTACAAAGAAAATCTAAAACTGATCTTGAGTTTCAATCACAACATGATCAATTGACAGGTTTGCCAAATCTGCGTTACTTATCAGAACAATTTCAGCAATGGAAACAAAAACATGGAAATTCGTATTTTATTGTTTTTATAGATTTAGATAATTTTAAAAACAGTAATGATATTCATGGCCACCCAGTTGGAGATAAAATCTTATTCGAAGTTTCACAGAGATTACAAGAGTTTTTTAAAGATGGGTTGTGTGTTCGCCAAGGAGGAGACGAATTTATTGTAATTGCAAATAAAACAGAAGGAAAAAGCGCTTTAAAACTCTGTAATGATTTTCTCTTAAATTTAAAACAACCCATCAATGTCGATGAGCTGGTTTTTTCAATAAGAGCCAGTATTGGCATTGCTCAATCTCAAATTGATGGTTTCGAGCTAGAAAATCTATTAAGAAAAGCTGACATTGCCATGTATGAAGCAAAAAGAAGAAAATGCGGTGTTTATATTTTTAATGAACAATTAAATAAAATTAATACCAGAACATCCTTGATTAGTAAAGAGCTAAATAATGCCTTGGATAATAATGAATTTTGTTTGGTCTATCAACCACAAATTGATGTTGAAACAAAAAGAATAATTGGCATTGAAGCATTGTTACGTTGGGACAATGAAATTTTAAATCAAGTTTCTCCCTCTGAGTTTATACCCATTGCAGAATCTACTGGTGCAATCATAGAAATAGGTAAATTTGTTTTTGAAAGAGCCTTTGAAGAGTTTCAGGATATTTGTGTCGAATATTTAGAACATGATGAATATTATAGACAAGAAAGTAGATTTCGATTATCGATAAATGTTTCAATTCTACAACTATCAAATGAACACTTTCTTGAACATTTGTTTTATCTAACCAAAAAGCATGATTGTTTAAAAGCCAAATTAATGTTAGAGATCACCGAAACATTAATTATAGAAAACATAGACAAAATCGAAACCATATTGGATAAGATAAGACAATCAGGGATTGAGCTGTCTTTGGATGATTTTGGAACAGGGTATTCCTCTCTTTCTTATCTTACTCAATTGCCCATTAATGAATTGAAAATCGACAAGAGTTTTGTACATGGCATACCCACAGAAAAAAATAATTTAGCGCTTATAAAAAGTATAGTTAATTTGGGTAATAGTCTAAACATTGATGTACTTGCCGAAGGTGTGGAAACTGAGGAACAATTCAAAATATTAAAAAACTACAGTTGTAAGTATGTGCAAGGTTTTTATTTTTCTAAACCACTGGACAAAAACAACTTATTAGCGCTATTAAAGAAAGAAACACACACAGCACAATCTATGTAATGTGTGTGCATTTGATTTAGTTTACCTATTTTGGAACAGGAAAACCACGGTCACGCATTAATGCATCAATCTTTGCATCACGTCCACGAAAATCCCTAAATGCTTGGGATGGAGTAACAGTATTTCGAGGTGCAAATAAATGTTTAACTAATTTTCCAGCCATCTCTTGATCATAGAAACCACCTGGAGATTGTTCAAAAGCCTCAGCGGCATCGGCCGTGAGAACATCTGCCCACATATATCCGTAATAAGCAGTGGCATAGCCTTCTCCTGAAAATACATGACCAAAATGTGGCGAGCGGTGACGCATTACCAATTCTTTTGGCATATTTAATTTTTCTAATGTTTCTCTTTCAAAGGCATCTGAGTCGAGTGAAGTTGGGTCGGTCATGTGGAACTCCATGTCCATTAATGCCGACGCCAAATATTCTGTTGTTGCAAAACCTTGATTGAATGTAGCGGCATTTTTAATTTTTGCTATTAAGTCAGAAGCTGTCTCTTATACACATCTCCGAGCCCACGAGACAGGCAGAAATC
>OJDV01000367.1_pt1 | contig 16233 bp, 15 predicted proteins | sample 1592911 | NCBI WGS metagenome assembly OJDV01 (sample SAMN05416860, study PRJEB24817) | seawater metagenome | isolation source: Sea water | place: Canada:Atlantic | collected 2013-11 | reverse complement strand
GAGATTTCTGCCTGTCTCGTGGGCTCGGAGATGTGTATAAGAGACAGATACTATTGCGCCAGACGATTCTCAAAATGCGAATCAGATGCATTTGTCAATCCATTCAAAATCGCCAGGATTTAAAGTAACTCTTTTGAGTTTACCTTCGCAATTAGAAATAGAACAAAGCTTTGTGTCCAAGATTTTCTTTGGGAAACTTAAGACTGATACCGAAATACCTATCTCGAAATACAAAATTGAAAATCAAAAATTAATATATACCGAATTTGCTTCAGACGGCTTAGTTGGTGTTGAAAAATCAATAGATGTAAGTCGTTTTCCAAACGAGGACTATTCAATTTATATCAAAGAAAAGAGATTCATTTTTGGTACAGATAAATATGGTAGAGATTTATTAAGCCGAGTTTTAGTAGGTTCACGTATTTCTTTTTTTATTGGGTTTATTGCCGTTTTCATTTCTTTAATTATTGGTATTGTAATGGGAAGCATAGCTGGTTATTATGGTGGTAAAGTTGATGCGATTATAATGTGGATCATAAACGTTACGTGGTCAATTCCTACTTTATTGTTAGTAATTGCAATTACATTAGCTTTAGGAAAGGGGTTTTGGCAAGTGTTTATTGCAGTTGGATTAACAATGTGGGTTGAAGTAGCTAGAGTAGTGAGAGGGCAGATTATTAGTGCTAAAGAGATGCAATATGTTACGGCAGCAAGAGCATTGGGTTTTAATGATTACAGAATCATAACTAAACATATACTTCCTAATATAATGGCACCAATTATTGTAATATCTGCAGCAAATTTTGCAGCGGCAATTCTTATAGAAAGCGGTCTTAGTTTTTTAGGAATAGGAGCACAACCACCAATGTCAAGTTGGGGAGCAATGATTAAAGATCACTATAATTATATTATTTTAGGTAAACCTTACTTGGCCTTAATACCAGGATTCTGTATTATGATTTTGGTTATGGCGTTTATGTTAATCGGAAATGCACTAAGAGATGCTTTAGATGTAAAAACGTAGTAAAATAGTTATCGCATTGCGTTAATCTGTTGATTTGTGTCCTCTATAAACTGAAGTACTTCATCACGTCCTATAGCTTTTGAAGACGAAGTCACAAAATATTGCGGCAATTCTTCCCAAGTCTTTAAGAGCTCTTTACAATAGTCTTCTACATTACGTTCAATTGCCTTTGGTTTTAGTTTATCTGCTTTGGTGAAAATGATAGAAAACGGTATTTGACTAACACCTAAATACTCCATAAACTCTAAATCTATTTTTTGAGGTTCGTGTCTAATGTCAACTAGTACAAATGCCGAAACTAACTGTTTTCTTTTCTCGAAGTAATTGGTAATGAATTTCTGAAATTTCCGCTTTGCTGTTTTTGAAACTTTGGCATAACCGTAACCAGGCAAATCTACTAAAAACCAATTTTTATTGATTAAAAAGTGATTAATAAGCTGTGTTTTTCCTGGTCTTCCAGAAGTTTTAGCTAAATTTTTATGGTTAGTCAACATATTTATCAAAGAAGACTTTCCAACATTACTTCTCCCAATAAATGAATATTCTGGCAATTGATCCTTCGGACATTTATCTACATCAGAATTACTTATTACGAATTCAGCAGTTTTAATGAGCATAACATTAGTTTTTCGCGAAAGCGATTGAATTAGAAATTACGTTCTTGAATCCAAGAATATAGGATTTCGTTGAATTGATTTGGATGCTCCATCATTGCAGCATGTCCACATTTATCAATCCAAAATAAATTAGAATCTGGTAAAAGTTGATTGAATTCTGTTGCAACTTCAGGAGGCGTAACGGTGTCATTTTTACCCCAAATTATACAAACAGGTAGAACCATTTTAGGTAAATCTTTAGCCATATTATGTCGTATTGCACTTTTTGCAATAGCAAGTGTTTTTATGAGTTTATTTCTATCATTAACTGTTTCGTAAACTTCATCTACAATGTCTTTTGTTGCTACTTCAGGATCATAAAAAACCTCTTGTGCTTTTTTCTTAATCACCTCGTAATCACCTCGTTTTGTGTAGCCTCCACCCATGGCGCTTTCATATAAACCAGAACTTCCAGTAATTATGAGTGCTTTCACTTTGGCAGGATATAATTTTGTGTGATAGAGACCAATATGTCCTCCTAAGGAATTTCCTAACAAAATAACGTCATTTAAACCTTTAAATTCTATAAAATCATGAAGGTATTTAGCAAAGCTTTTGACGTTTGTTTTTAACAACGACATCGAATAGATAGGTAATTCTGGAATAAGAACTTTATAACCTTTTTCACTAAAAAAAGAAGTAACTGCATCAAAGTTGCTCAATCCACCCATCAGTCCATGTAACACTATGATTGGAGTGCCTTCACCAACTTCAATATAACTGAATTCTCTTTCCTTTTTTAAACGATGCGCCATTAATTATAGGTCATTTGATCAAAAACAAATATAGGTAATTCAATTAAAACATTTCTATAATTTTTAAGCCTAACATTAATGAATGTCAATGAGATATTAACAATACTCATGGGATGAGGTATTTGTTTTGTAGAAGCCTGATTTTTAATTTTTTAGCCTTTGTATGTCGTTCTAAAACAGAAGAATTATTACTGTTCACGGAAAATTTATCAACAAAAGTGGAGTATAGTGGTAAAATGTGGGATAATTTTCGATATATTTGAAACTTAATCGCTAGTTGCGTTAAATCAATCAGTTTGAACCCATTAATTGGAACTTATGAATGTAAAGTGGATGCCAAAGGAAGGCTTATGCTTCCTGCTGCAATAAAAAAGCAGTTGCTTCCAGTCTTGCAGAATGGTTTTGTTTTGAAGCGCGCTGTTTTTCAGCCATGTTTAGAACTGTATCCAATGAGTGAATGGGAAGTGCTGATGCAAAAGGTTAACAAGCTTAACCGTTTTAAAAAGAAGAATAATGATTTCATACGCCGTTTTACAGCTGGTTTGAAGATGATTGAAGTTGATTCAGCTGGTCGATTATTGATTCCGAAAGATCTAGTGACTTTTTCTGGTATTTCCAAAGAAGTAGTGGTGTCTTCTGCAATTAACATTATTGAAATTTGGGATAAGGATAAGTACGAAAAAGCTATTGATGATGCCACAGGTGATTTTGCTGATTTAGCAGAAGAAGTTATGGGACAAGATGATGACGATGGAATATCATAATCCAGTATTGCTAAAAGAAACCGTTGATGGTTTGAATATAAAACCTGATGGGATTTATGTAGATGTAACGTTTGGAGGTGGTGGTCATAGTAAAGAAATTTTAAATCGATTAGGTCCTAACGGAAAGCTGTTTGCTTTCGATCAAGATAAAGACGCTCTATTGAATACGATTGATGATGATCGATTCACATTAATTAATGAGAATTTTAGATATGTCAGACGGTTTTTAAGATTCTATGGCGCAAAAGAAGTTGACGGAGTTTTAGCTGATTTCGGAGTTTCTTCTCATCAGTTTGATGTTGCTGAACGCGGATTTTCAACTCGCTTTGAAGCTGATTTGGATATGAGAATGAATCAAGATGATGCTATTTCTGCTTATCACGTGGTAAATGAATATGAAGAAGAACAGCTAAAGCAAGTCCTGTTTCAGTATGGGGAATTAAGGCAAGCGCCAGCAATGGCAAAAGAAATAGTTGAAGAAAGAAAAAATGGTGTGATTAAAACGAGTCAACATTTAAAAACGGTTTTAAAACAGTTTTTAAATCATAAAAAAGAAAATAAAGTACTGGCTCAAATTTATCAAGCAATACGAATAGAAGTAAACCAAGAAATTGAAGCCTTAAAAGAGTTTTTATTGCAAACGCCAGAAATTTTAGTCAAAGGCGGACGATTGAGTTTAATCTCATACCATTCACTTGAAGACAGATTGGTAAAACGTTTTATAAGAAATGGCATGTTTGAAGGAGAACCTGAACGAGATGTCTTTGGAAACTATGAAGTGCCTTTAAAAAAAGCTGGCAATTTAATTGTTCCAGCTAGAGAAGAAATAGCCATAAATAATAGAGCTAGAAGCGCAAAGCTTCGTATTGCTGAAAAATTATGAAAAAAAATATTTACAGCATTTTAAGAGGTAAATTTTTAGTGAGTGATGACTCCTTTAAAAACTGGAGAATCATCATTTTCATTTCAGGACTGGCTATAATAATGATCGCTAGTTCGCATAGTGCAGATCAAAAAGTTTATGAGATAGCACGACTTAAAAATGAAGTAAAAGAATTGCGATCAGCATTTGTTGATGGAAGAGGAAAGCTTATGAGAATGAAAAAAGAGTCTCATATAGAAAACGTAATGAAAGAAAAAGGGATTGCAATTTCAGAAAATCCTCCAGTAAAAATAAAAGTAAAATCTCAAGATTGAAATCGTGGCAACAACCGAAACTAACATATTAAACAGATTGTATTTCATAGCTGGATGTATGTTTGTCTTCGCTCTTGCGGTTGTTTTTAAATTGTGCACTATTCAATTTGTTCAAGGTGATGAGTATAGAGCTCTTGCCGAAGAACGTACTGTTAAAAATCATGAAATCCCAGCTAATAGAGGTAATGTGTATTCTGCTGATGGTAGTTTATTAGCAACCTCTATTCCTAAATATGATATCAGACTTGATGTTGTTCAGCCTAAACAAGCAACGTTTAATAAGTATATTAAATCCTTGTCAGATTCGTTGGCAAACTATTCTGGCAAATCTTCAAGTTATCATCAAAACTCGATAACAAAGGCGAGATCTAATAAAAATAGATACTTCCTTTTAGCTCGTAATATTAGTTATTCCGATTACATCAGATTACGGAATTTCCCTATGCTTCAGCTAGGAGCAATTAAAGGCGGACTTATCGTTGAGCAAACAACTAGACGAGAACATCCAATGGGAGGAATCGCTGAGCGTACAATTGGGTATGAGCGTATTGATGAAGATGGCAATGTTACACGTCCTGGTATAGATGGTGCTTTTGGTGTAAAATATTTAAGAGGAATTAATGGTTCGCGTCTGAAACAGAAAATTGGTAACGGACAATGGAAACCTATTGTAGATTATAATCAAGTTGATCCTCAAGATGGTTATGACGTTTACACAACAATTGATGTTAATATTCAAGACATCGCACATCATTCTTTACTAGGTCAATTAGAAAAATACGAGGCTGAGCATGGTTGTGCCGTGGTGATGGATGTTAAAACTGGCGAGATTAAGGCGATTTCAAATCTCGGAAGAAATAAAAATGGAAACTACTATGAGCGATTAAATTATGCTGTAGGAGAAAGTCATGAACCTGGCTCTACGTTTAAAGTTATGGCATTGATGGCTGCGTTAGAAGATAAAGTCATTGATACTTCTACTATTATAAATACGTATCAAGGCACAAAGCGTTTCTACGGAAGAACAATTAGTGACTCACGTGGTCATGGTAAAATATCTGCTGCACGTGCATTAGAAGTGTCATCAAATATTGGTTTAGCTACTATAATCGATGAAGCTTATTCTAAAAAACCAAAAAAGTTCATTAATAGATTGAAGAGTTGGAATCTTCATGAACCTTTAGGGATATCAATTATAGGTGAAGGAATTCCTGATATTGCTGAGCCAGGAAAAGCAAATTGGAGTCGTAATGCTTTGCCGTCAATGGCGTATGGTTATAATTTACAAATGACGCCTTTGCAGACCTTGACATTCTATAATGCAATTGCAAATGATGGCGAAATGGTAAAGCCAAGATTTATTAAAGCCGTAAAAGAGTTCGATAGGGAAATTGAAACCTTTAATAAAGAAGTAATCAATCAGAAGATTTGTTCAGATAAAACTTTGGGTGAAATTCGTGATATCCTCAAAAATATTGTCATTAGAGGTACGGGTTCTAGAATGTATTCTGAAAATTTTTCAATGGCAGGAAAAACAGGAACAGCAAGAACAGACTATAGTAATTACGAAGAATGGCGTAAGGATAGAAAATATGTGTCTTCTTTTGCTGGTTATTTCCCAGCCGATAACCCTAAATATTCTTGCATTGTAGTTATCCATAAGCCTAGTACTAAAGTTGGTTTTTATGGAGCTGATGTATCTGGACCAGTCTTTAAAAGAATAGCACAAAAAATATATACAGAAACACCTTTGATAGATGAAGTGGAATCATTAGAAGTCGTCAATAATCAGGTTAATGAATCTTTTGAGGCCTACTACGATATTGCGAACACTTATAAAACGATAATGCCAAATGTTGTTGGCTTGCCTGCGATGGATGCTTTAGCCTTATTAGAAAATATGGGATTAAAAGTTAGCCTTGAAGGTGTTGGAGTGGTAAAAAATCAATCTATAAATAAAGGGGTAAAAGTAAAACCTAATCAAGTTGTTGTATTAAATATTTAATGGCAGAATTAAAGGACATATTATATAAGGTTACTATCAATGCAGTTGTTGGAAGCACAGGTGTTGATGTTAATGCTATTCATTTTGATTCTCGAGCAGTTTCAAATGGTGATGTCTTTGTTGCTATAAAAGGAACAACAGTTGATGGTCATAATTACATTGAAAAAGCAATAAAACTAGGAGCAATAGCTGTGGTTTGTGAATCTCTTCCTGAGAATTTGCAAAATGGAATTACTTATATAGAAGTTGAAAACACAAGCAGTGCATTAGCTTTTATGGCTTCTAACTATTATGAAAATCCATCTGGTAATTTAAGATTAGTTGGTGTTACCGGAACTAACGGAAAAACTACCATTACAACGCTTTTATACCAGCTGTTTAAAAAAGCAGGTTATAAAGTTGGTTTGTTGTCTACCGTGAAAATTATGGTTGACAATACTGAATTTAAAGCAACACACACCACTCCAGATTCATTAACCATTAATAAGTATTTAAAATTAATGAATGATGCTGGTGTAGAGTTCTGTTTTATGGAAGTAAGCTCACACGGAATACATCAAAAGCGTTCAGAAGGATTACAGTTTGAGGGAGGTGTGTTTACGAATTTGTCTCATGATCATTTAGATTATCACAATACGTTTGCTGAATATAGAGATGTTAAAAAATCATTTTTTGATCACTTACCAAAGAAAGCGTTTGCATTAGTAAATATTGATGATAAAAATGGTTTGGTAATGTTGCAAAACACACAAGCTAAAACATTTACATATGCTTTAAAAACGTATGCAGATTATAAAGCCCAAGTTCTTGAAAATGAATTAAGCGGATTGTTGTTGAAACTCAACGATAGTGAGTTGTGGACTAAACTTATTGGAACATTTAACGCATATAATGTCGCAGCTATTTATGGTACTGCTGAATTGTTAGGTCTTGAAAAAGTCGAAATATTGAGATTGATTAGCGAATTAGAAAGTGTAAGTGGTCGTTTTCAATATCTGATTTCAGATGAGAAAATTACTGCTATTGTAGATTATGCACATACACCTGATGCCCTTAAAAACGTATTAGAAACCATTAATAGTATTCGCACTAAAAATGAAGAATTAATAACTGTAGTTGGTTGTGGCGGAGATAGAGATAAAACTAAGCGTCCAAAAATGGGGCACATCGCTTCAGCATTGAGTAATAAAGTGATTTTTACTAGTGACAATCCTAGAAGTGAAGTGCCTGAAACAATCATTGAAGACATAGAAAAAGGTGTTGAGCCTCAAAATTTTAAAAAAATAATTTCAATTACAGATAGAAACCAAGCTATAAAAACGGCTTGCCAAATGGCGAGTTCTAATGATATCATTTTAATAGCTGGAAAAGGACATGAAACTTACCAGGAAATAAAGGGTGAGCGATTTGATTTTGATGATTACCAAATAGTACAAGAATTTTTAAAGCAGTTACAGAAATAAATTAACCAATGTTATATTACCTATTTGAATATTTAGAACAACAGTTTCAGTTTCCTGGAGCAACACTCTTTGGGTTTCTAACATTTAGAGCTGCTATTGCAATGATTTTATCGTTGTTAATTTCTATAGTATACGGGAAACGAATCATACGTTTTCTGCAAAAGCAACAAGTAGGAGAAACCATTAGAGATTTAGGGTTAGAAGGTCAAGCTCAAAAAGCTGGTACACCAACTATGGGAGGAGTAATTATCATCCTTGCCACTTTAATCCCTGTATTGTTATTAGCGAAACTAGAAAATGTATACATCATTTTACTGATAGTTACTACACTTTGGATGGGAGTAATTGGGTTTATCGATGACTATATTAAGAAGTTTAAAAATGATAAAGATGGTCTGAAAGGACGTTTTAAAGTTCTAGGCCAAATTGGGTTGGGAATTATAGTTGGAGCGACATTATTTTTCCATAACGACGTAACTATTAAGGAAAAACTACCAATAGAAGTACAGCAAGAACTGCTAGCTGAAAACCCAAACATTTCACCTTTTAAGTTGTTTCAAGTTGAAGAGAAATCTACAAAAACAACAATTCCGTTTGTTAAAAACAACGAATTTAATTATTCAGATTTAGTAACATGGATCAGTCCTGATCTAGAAAAATATGCTTGGTTGGTTTTTATTTTAGTTGTGATTTTTATCATTACTGCAGTCTCCAATGGAGCCAATCTAACTGATGGGATTGATGGCTTAGCCGCAGGAACTTCAGCCATAATTGTACTCACTTTAGGGATTTTTGCTTGGGTTTCTGGTAATATCATTTTTTCAGATTATCTCAACATTATGTATATCCCAAGAGTTGAAGAAATTACTATTTATATAGCTGCATTTGTTGGAGCGTTAATTGGGTTTCTGTGGTATAACACATATCCAGCACAAGTGTTTATGGGTGACACAGGTAGTTTGACAATTGGTGGAATCATAGCAGTTATTGCAATTGCAGTTCGTAAAGAATGGCTAATTCCATTGTTATGTGGAATTTTCTTAGCAGAGAATTTATCTGTAGTCATGCAAGTAAGCTGGTTTAAATATACAAGAAAGAAACATGGTGAAGGACGACGCATATTTAAAATGTCGCCTTTACATCATCATTACCAAAAATCCGGATATCACGAAAGTAAAATAGTTACACGTTTTTGGATTGTAGGTATTCTATTAGCCATACTCTCAATTGTGACATTGAAAATACGATAGATGAAAAGGTTAGTGATTCTTGGAGGAGGAGAAAGCGGTGTTGGAACAGCACTTTTGGGGAAAGACAGAGGTTATGACGTATTTGTTTCAGACAAAGGAATAATTAAAAAAAAGTATAAAGAAGTTCTTTTACATAATGAGATTGAATTTGAAGAAGGTCAGCATACAGAAACTAAAATTCTGAAGGCAGATTTAATCATGAAAAGTCCTGGAATTCCAGAAAAAGTTGCGCTAGTAAAACAAGTTAGAGCAAATGGTATTGCGGTCGTTTCTGAAATTGAATTTGCTTCAAAATTTACTGAAGCTACTTTGATTGCAATTACTGGTAGTAATGGTAAAACAACAACCGCTAGTCTAACACATCATTTGCTTAAACAAGAATTAGATGTTGGGTTGGCAGGTAATATTGGTGACAGTTTTGCTAAGCAAATATTGGAAGAAGATTTTCCATACTATGTGCTTGAAGTCAGCAGTTTTCAGTTGGATGATATTATTGATTTTAAGCCTAAAATCGCAGTTTTACTGAATATCACGCCAGACCATTTGGATCGATATGATTACGTTTTCGAAAATTATATCGCTTCAAAATTCAGAATTATAGACAATCAAACCAAAGATGATTATTTCATTTATGATGCCGATGATGAAGTCATCGAGTCTTGGTTAAAACAACATTCTATTCAATCAACATTATTGCCGTTTTCACTTACAAAACAAATTGAAAATGGCGCGTATTTGGACAAAGACAATATAAAAATAACAATAGATAACAATCAGATAATTATGCCAACAGCAAATTTAGCACTAGAGGGAAAGCACAACATTAAAAATGCAATGGCTGCTTCAACAGTGGCTCACTTATTAAGAATTAGAAAGCAGACCATTCGTGAAAGTTTAGAGAACTTTCAAGGTGTTGAACATCGATTAGAGCATGTGCTTAAAATTAATAAAGTCCAATACATAAACGACTCAAAAGCGACAAATGTAAATGCTACTTACTATGCCTTAGAAAGTATGGATGCTCAAACAGTTTGGATCGTTGGAGGAGAAGATAAAGGCAATGATTATAATGAGTTGTTTCAGTTTGTAAACGAAAAGGTAAAAGCTATCATTTGTTTAGGAGTTGATAATGAAAAGCTCATGAATAGTTTTGGAAACATGGTAGATATTATTGTTGAAACTCAATTCATGAGTGAGGCAGTAAAAATCGCCTATAAAATTGCAGATGCTGGAGAAAACGTTTTGTTGTCACCTGCTTGTGCAAGTTTTGATTTGTTTGAAAACTATGAAGATAGAGGTCGTCAGTTTAAAGACGCTGTAAGAAACTTATAATAAATTAAGAAGTGCAGACACTATTTAAAAACATAAAAGGAGATCGATTAATATGGGCTATTGCTGCTTTATTGGCAATTTTCTCATTCCTTCCTGTGTATAGTGCTGCGAGTAATTTAGCATATGTTGGAGGTTCCGGGAATACCTTTGGGTTTTTTATCAAGCATTTTATGCACCTCTTTTTGGGATTTGCAATTATGTATGGTGTACACAAAATCCCATATCGTTATTTCAGAGGATTGTCAATGGTAATGATTCCAATTGTTTTGGTGTTGCTTATTGTAACTATGTTTCAAGGCACAACTATTGATGGAGCCAATGCTAGCAGATGGATACAAATCCCTTTTGTTGGGATGTCGTTTCAAACATCAACTTTAGCAGCTGTTGTTCTAATGGTATACGTAGCTAGATATTTATCTAAAATTCAAGATAGGAAAGTATCATTTGTAGAGACATTATTGCCACTTTGGGCTCCAGTGTTTTTTGTGTTGATACTGATATTGCCAGCCAATTTCTCTACGACTGCTATCATGTTTTTAATGGTTATGGTGTTGGCTTTTATTGGAGGTTATCCTATTAAGTATTTAACGGTAATCATTGGTACAGGAATTTTAGCACTTTCGCTTTTTGTATTAGTAGCAAAAGCGTTTCCAGATGCTATGCCTAATCGTATTGATACTTGGATGAGTAGAGTTGAAAACTTTGCAAACGGAGAAGATACTGATGCAGATTATCAAATAGAAAAAGCAAAAATAGCGATTGCTTCTGGCGGAATTCAAGGAGTTGGTCCTGGTAAGAGTAGGCAAAAGAACTTTTTACCACAATCATCGTCAGATTTTATTTTCGCGATAATTATTGAAGAGTATGGATTAATTGGTGGTTTGTTTTTATTGGTGTTGTACTCTTGGCTATTGTTTAGAATTGTAATCGTGTCACAGAAATCAGATACAGTTTTTGGAAAGTTATTAGTCTTAGGTGTAGGATTACCTATAGTATTTCAAGCTTTAATTAACATGGCTGTTGCAGTAGAATTATTTCCAGTTACTGGACAAACATTGCCGTTGATAAGTAGTGGAGGAACGTCGATTTGGATGACCTGTTTGGCTATCGGAATCATACTAAGTGTAAGCGCAAAGCGTGAGCAATTAAAAGAGCAAGAAATTAATGAAGATAATCCGCTTGAGATATTAAGCGAAACGATTTAATGAGTAACTATAAAATCATATTGTCTGGTGGAGGAACAGGAGGTCATATCTATCCTGCAATCGCTATTGCAAATGAGTTAAAATCTCGTTTTCCAGATGCTGAATTTTTATTCGTTGGAGCTTCAGATCGCATGGAAATGGAGAAAGTGCCTCAGGCAGGATACGAGATTGAAGGTTTATGGATTTCAGGACTTCAACGTAAGCTGACTTTGAAAAACTTAATGTTTCCTTTTAAGTTGGTGATTAGTTTATTGCGCTCTAGAAAAATAATAAAGACGTTCAATCCTAATATTGCTATAGGCACTGGAGGTTTTGCGAGTGGTCCATTATTGAAAATGGCAACTTCAAAAGGAATTCCAAGTTTAATACAAGAACAAAACTCATATCCTGGAATAACCAATAAGCTTTTAAGTAAAAAAGTAGATACCATTTGTGTGGCCTATGAAGGTCTAGAGAAGTTCTTTCCAAAAGAAAAAATAGTATTGACAGGTAACCCAATTCGTAAAGACTTGCTAGATGTCGAGAATAAACATATTCAAGGAAAAGATGCTTTTACATTAATTCATAGTAAGCACACGCTTTTGATTTTAGGAGGAAGTTTAGGAGCTAGACGAATTAATGAATTGATAGAAAGTAAACTGGAGTATTTTAAGTCGCTTAATGTACAGCTGATTTGGCAATGTGGGAAACTATACTATCAACAATATAGACAATATAATAAGTTAGAAAACGTACAGGTTCATGCCTTTTTAAATAATATGGATATGGCTTACGCAGCTGCAGACGTTATTATTTCAAGAGCAGGAGCGAGTTCTGTATCCGAGCTTTGTGTCGTTGGAAAACCAGTGATTTTTATTCCTTCTCCTAATGTGGCCGAGGATCATCAAACGAAAAACGCAAAATCTATTTCAGATAAAGCAGCAGCTATTCTGATTAAGGAAAGTGATTTGGATGAGCAGTTTGAAAATGAATTTTCAGAAGTGTTGAATTCCAAAGAAAAACGAGAAAATTTAAGTAAGCAAATAAAAGAGTTAGCATTAGTAAATGCTACAAAAGACATAGCAAACGAAGTAGAAAAATTGTTAAAACAATAAATGAGTTTAAAGCACACAAATAACGTTTATTTTATTGGAATTGGAGGCATAGGTATGAGTGCCTTAGCACGTTATTTTGTGGCTAAAGGATTAACTGTTGGCGGTTATGATAAAACCAAAACTGATATTACAAATGCATTAGAAGAATTGGGTGTTTTTATTCATTTTGAAGACAATGTAGATTTAATTCAAGACACATTTTTAAATAAAGAAGATACACTTGTTGTTTATACACCTGCAATCCCACAAGATCATTCTGAATTAAATTACTTTAATTCAGCGGGTTTTGAAGTTTTAAAACGCTCAGCTGTTCTTGGAGAAATTACAAGACAAACATTCTGTTTAGCAGTAGCTGGTACACATGGAAAAACGACAACAACAAGTATTTTAGGTCACTTGCTTAATGCATGCGATGTGAAAGTTACAGCGTTTTTGGGTGGAATTAGTGAAAACTATAATTCTAACCTTATCCTTAATGGAACGGATGTCACAGTTGTTGAAGCTGACGAATTTGATCGTTCTTTTTTGACACTATCTCCAGATTATGCTTGCATTACATCTATGGATCCAGATCACTTAGATGTATATGGAGATGCTTCAGAACTAGTTAAATCTTTTGAGGATTTTTCAAAGAAAATTAAACCAAACGGAAAGCTATTCGTTAAAAGTGGATTGCCAATAAAAGGGATTACCTATGGCATCGAAGACGATTCAGATTATTCCGTACAAAACATAAAAATAATAAATGGTAGCTATGTATTTGATGTGAAAACACCAAATGCACTACTCGAAGATTTCAAATTTAACCTACCTGGTAGACACAATCTGTCGAATGCTTTAATTGCCTTGGCGATGTCTGTAGAATATGGTATTCCTATACCGCAGCTCGCCAAAGCTTTAGCATCCTATAAAGGGGTTAAACGCAGATTTACCTATCAAATTAAAAGTGAAGATTTGGTGTTTATTGATGATTATGCACATCATCCAGAAGAGATAAATGCAGTACATCAAGCCGTTAGAGAAATGTACCCAGGTAAAAAAGTACTAGCCATTTTTCAGCCGCATTTATTCAGTAGAACAAAAGATTTTGCAGACGATTTTGCAAAAAGCTTATCTCATTTTGATGAGATAATTCTACTAGATATTTATCCTGCAAGAGAATTGCCAATTGAAGGAGTTACCTCAGAATGGCTTTTAAATAAAATTGAAAATGAACACAAGAAATTAATTCAGAAGTCAGAATTAATTCAATATATAAAAGAATCTTCAGCTCATGTTATTTTAACTATTGGAGCTGGTGATATTGGAGAAGAAGTCAAACATATTAAAGAAGCATTAAGTATTGCGAGTTAATTATAATTACATAAAGGTCTTTTTATTAGTGCTGCTAGTCGGCTTTTTATTCGCGTTTTCATCGTTTAGAAATTCTACTAGAGCAGTGAGTACTCCAATAATACAATTTGTTGGTGACGATAACTTGTTCGTAACACAAGAGACTGTTAGTAAATTGTTAATACTAAATCAAGAGAGGGTTACGAACAAGCCTAAAGATATTATAGATTTGAATGCGTTGGAGGTTGCCCTAAATTCCAACCCAATGATTAAGAAAGCGCAAGTGTTTATGAGTGTTGATGGCTCTATCACTGCAAATGTTGAACAAAAGAAACCTATAGCAAGAGTAAGTACAAATGCATCCTATTACATTGATGAGCAAGGGTCGTATATGCCTTTATCAACAAATTACACAGCTCGTGTGCCATTAGTAACGGGAGCAATTGAAAAGAATAACTTGTCAAATGTATTCACTGTAGCCCAAAAAGTTAAGGTGGATGAGTTTTTGAAAAAGCATGTTGTTGAGATTCATCAAAATGAAGATCAATCTATCGATTTGAGATTACGTGATACTGATTTTAGTGTTCATTTAGGGAGTTTAAACTTGTTAGATAAAAAAATTAATAATCTCAAAGTTTTTTATTTAAAAGCAATGAAAGATAAAACATTAGATCGTTATAGTGTCGTGAATTTGAAGTTTGATAAGCAAGTTATTTGCACCAAAAAATAAGTAATGGAGAACAATAAAATTTCAGTAGGATTAGATATCGGAACCACAAAGATTGTGGCTATGATTGGTCGTAAGAATGAATATGGGAAGGCAGAAATTTTGGGTATTGGTAAATCCAAAAGCTTAGGTGTACATAGAGGTGTCGTTAATAATATTACGCAAACTATTCAATCGATTCAGCAAGCTGTGCAAGAAGCTGAAGCTGAAGCTGGATTAAAGATTGAAGACGTAACTGTAGGTATAGCTGGTCAGCACATTCGAAGTTTGCAACATAGTGATTATATCACAAGAGCAAATTCGGAAGTTGTAATTGACGAAGAAGATATTGATCGATTAATTAACCAAGTGCATAAGTTAGTGATGTTGCCTGGTGAAGAGATTATTCATGTGTTACCACAAGAATATAAAATTGATGGTCAGCCAGAAATCAAAGAACCAATTGGAATGTATGGTGGACGTTTAGAAGCTAATTTCCATGTGGTAGTCGGACAAGTATCATCGATTAGAAATATTGGTCGTTGTGTAAAAAGTTCTGGTTTAGAATTAGAAGGCATCACATTAGAGCCATTGGCATCTGCAAATGCTGTGTTGAGTCAAGAAGAAAAAGAAGCAGGAGTTGCTTTAATTGATATCGGAGGAGGAACAACTGATTTAGCAGTGTTTAAAGATGGTATAATTCGCCACACAGCTGTAATTCCTTTTGGAGGAAATGTTGTTACTGAGGATATAAAAGAAGGTTGCTCTATAATTGAGAAGCAAGCAGAATTATTAAAAATAAAATTTGGTTCTGCATGGCCAGGAGAAAATAAAGACAATGAAATTGTATCTATTCCTGGTTTACGTGGTCGTGAACCAAAAGAGATAACTTTAAAAAACTTGTCTAAAATTATACACGCAAGAGTTGTAGAAATCGTAGAGCAAGTTTATGTCGAGATCAAGAATTATGGTCACGAAGAACAAAAAAAGAAATTAATTGCTGGTATCGTATTAACAGGAGGCGGAAGCCAACTAAAACACTTAAAGCAATTAGTAGAATATATAACAGGAATGGATACCAGAATTGGTTATCCTAATGAGCATTTAGCAGGAGATAGTGATGATGATATCGCAAGCCCATTATTTGCAACAGCTGTTGGTTTAGTAATGGATGGTTTAAAACGTCAAGAACGAAAACGTGTAGAGAAAGAAGTTGAAGAAATGGAGCTTGCTATGGAAGAGCATTCAGAAGAGCATTCTACTCAAGAAGAAGAACGCATTCAACAACCAAAAAAAGAACGTAAATCGTTCTTAGATAAATTAACTGAGCGTGTCAAAGATTTTTTAGATAATGCTGAGTAATCAAGGAATTAAATCTATTGAATAAAACATATAAGTACAAAACAACAACCAGTAAAAAGAATATTTATGAGCAACAACATTGAATTAG
>OJDV01000366.1_pt1 | contig 16236 bp, 14 predicted proteins | sample 1592911 | NCBI WGS metagenome assembly OJDV01 (sample SAMN05416860, study PRJEB24817) | seawater metagenome | isolation source: Sea water | place: Canada:Atlantic | collected 2013-11 | reverse complement strand
GAGATTTCTGCCTGTCTCGTGGGCTCGGAGATGTGTATAAGAGACAGCCTAAAGACGGATGACAACAATTTAAATTCTATGAACAAGAATTCATATCGTCAACTCAATAATAGTAACAGTTTATTTAAGGAATTTCAAATATTAGTTTAGAAAATTTATTGATGAAACAAATCCGTTTCATCCTACAATATAAATTTATTATTACTATTTTTATGCGATGTTGTATTTTGTTGACTGATTAAAATAGCTATTAATGTTGTCAACAAAACACTAAAATAAACATATGTCCCATAATCGGTCCAATCCTCAAAAGTCATCACCCTAAACAATGTCAACATACTAATGGTGATATCACCCCATAGTACCGGGTTAATTTGACTAAAGAAAGTACTGCCTATTGCCGCATAAATATAGAAAATTATAAACATCAGCAACATCACATAACCCAATTGAGGCATGGCTTTCAATAGCGAATTAACCAATATACGTAATTCGGGAATTATAGATACCATTCTCAATACACGAAATATTCTAATTAGCCTGCCCAATAACGCCATTTCACTGTTATCTATTGGTATTAAACTTACAACTACAATTAATGTATCAAAGACATTCCAACCTTTTTTAAAAAACTGAGATTTATTGGGCTCTGCTACAAATCGAATAATGATTTCAATCAAGAATATAATGGTAATAGACCAATCTAAAATTACCACTATGTTCAATAATTCATCTGAGATATTATATGTTTTAACTCCGACAACTAGAGCAGAAAATATGATAATTGAAACGACAAAAAATTCAAAGAAACGATTTGCATTTAGTTTCACTGAGAAATCTTGTAGTTTATTTAGAGTTTTGGTCATGTTTATTAATCCTTATATGTAAAAAGGCGTTGCCCCGAAGGAAAACGCCTTTTATATCTTACATTATAATTTATTGAAAATTATTTTTGTTTTGCTTCTTTTCTCGCTTTAGCTTCAGCTATCACTTCTTCTGAAACATTACGTGGACAAGGACTGTAGTGAGCAAATTCCATAGAGAATTGGCCACGACCTGATGTCATAGTACGTAAAGAACCAATATAACCAAACATTTCAGATAGTGGAATGTCTGCTTTGATTCTTACAGCTGTTGCAGCAGGTTCTTGAGATTTAATCATACCGCGGCGACGATTCAAATCACCAATAACATCACCAACGTGATCATCTGGAGTAAATACATCAACAGCCATAATAGGTTCCATCAATTGTGGGCCTGCTTTTGGCAATGATTGACGGTAAGCACCTTTAGCTGCTGCTTCAAACGCCATTGAAGATGAATCTACTGCATGGTAAGCACCATCGGTAATAGTGAATTTAAGATCTAAACAAGGATAACCCGCTAGAACACCTTCAACCATCAAAGATTGGAAACCTTTTTCAATCGCTGGGAAGTATTCTTTAGGAACATTACCACCAGAAACAGTTGATTCAAATACATAGCCTGAACCGGTTTCACCTGGCTCAATGATGTAGTCCAATTTACCAAACTGTCCAGCACCACCAGATTGTTTCTTATGGGTATAAGTATCTTCAACAACTTTCGTAATTGTTTCACGGTAAGCCACTTGTGGGGCGCCGACTTCTACATCAACACCATAAGTACGTTTCAAGATATCAATCTTAATGTCTAAGTGTAATTCACCCATACCTTTAAGAATTGTTTCACCTGAATCTTCATCCGTTTCAACTTGGAAAGAAGGATCTTCTTTTATCATCTTACCAATAGCTGTTGATAATTTTTCAGAAGCAGCTTTGTCTTTAGGGCTAACAGCCATAGAGATAACTGGCTCTGGAAATACCATAGGCTCAAGTGTTGCTGGATTTTTAGGATCACAAAGCGTATGTCCAGTTTGTACATTTTTCATGCCCAAAACAGCAACAATATCACCAGCTTGGGCTGATTCTAATTCGATTCTATCGTCCGCATGCATCTCAACAATACGTCCTATTCTTTCAGATTTTCCAGTAAAAGTATTAAGAACTTGCATGCCTTTATCCATTCTACCTGAATAAACACGAATAAATGTCAATGCACCAAATCTGTCTTCCATTATTTTAAAAGCCAATGCTCTAAGAGGACGGTCCACATCTACAATTGCCATCTCACCTGTTTCGTTACCATCTAGGTCAACTTCAGGTTGAGGCTTAACTTCAGTTGGACTTGGTAAGTAATCAACAACTGCATCCAATACCAATTGAACACCTTTGTCTTTAAAAGCAGAACCACAATAAGTAGGGAAGAAATCCATTGTGTTTGTCCCTTTGCGGATACAAGCTTTAATAACATCCATTGAAGGTTCTTCGCCTTCTAGGTAAGCTTCCAATGCTTCATCGTCTTGCTCTAAAGCAGTTTCGATTAATTTTTCACGGTATTCTTCAACTTTATCAGCCATGTCAGCAGGCACATCTTTGATTTCATAATCAAGATTACCTGACTCTTCCCAATACCATGCTTTGCGTGTTAACAAATCAATAACACCTACAAAATTTTCTTCAATTCCAATAGGTAAAACCATAACCAAAGGATTGGCACCCAATACATTTTCAACCTGGTCAACAACCCTGTAAAAATCTGCACCAATTCTGTCTAGTTTATTTACAAAGATAACTCGGGCTACTTCTGAGTCATTTGCATAACGCCAGTTAGTTTCTGATTGAGGCTCAACACCACCAGATCCACAAAATACGCCAACACCGCCATCTAGTACTTTCAATGAACGGTATACTTCAACAGTGAAATCTACGTGACCTGGAGTATCAATGATGTTTAAACGGTGATCATTCCAAGTACAGCTGGTTGCTGCTGATTGAATTGTAATACCACGTTCACGTTCTTGATCCATGAAATCAGTTGTTGCTTCGCCATCATGTACTTCACCAGTTTGGTGAATCTTACCTGTTAACGCCAAAATACGCTCTGTCGTTGTGGTTTTACCCGCATCAACATGAGCGAAAATTCCTATATTCCTATATTTTGATAAATCTGTCATAATCGTTCATTCTATTTTATTTATATTTAATAGTATGCAGGCACAATTAACCACCCACATAATAATTCGAGGGCGCATCATACTTTATATTTGACTGAAGGTTAAGTATTTATTGGTTTTCAGTGTGATAAAATCACAAATTGTTGCTAATAAATGCAATAAATATAATTCCTTATCTCATTGCAATGGTTTGTAGAGTATTGCAATGAGAATATAGCCTTTCATCCAATGCCGAAATTCGCCTAACTGAGTGGTTAATTTAATTGTGGAATTGAAAGTCGAAAAATATTTCTTAGGCTTAAATTAATGCATTAATTTTGATTCAAGTTTATTCATAAATTTGAGTTAAATTTGAACCTATTTCAAATGCTGAATGAACAATAATTACTGCCTATTTTATTAAAATTATCTCTTCAATTGTAAGGCGTGGTTCATGATATGGAAGATAACATTTTGCTCTAGAACTCCTTTAACAGTATAGGATCCTGCACCTGTAGCATAAATGGCGACATCTTCACCACTGTGTGTGTCTGACATCATAGGAATGGTGGCGGCTTGTTTATAATCTGGAGAATGTGTATCTACAAGGGTTAAATCTGGGCGTTTATCTCCATTCACATAACCAGGCCCATTGGCATATGAAAGCGTTGTATAGGGTTTGCCTTGTGCATCTTTTGCCAATTCTCCTACCATTTCTCCAGAATCATTGGGTTGTTTTACTAATCCTAATATTGGATTACCGCGTTGTGGATAACCGCTGATGGTAAATACATGAGAATGGTCTGCGGTAACGATGATGAGTGTTTCTTCCAAATCGACATTATTTAATGCCACAGTGACAGCATTACTTAGCTCTATGGCATCTGTTAATGCCCGATGGGCATTGCCTCTATGGTGACCGTGGTCAATGCGTCCGGCTTCAACCATAAGAAAAAAGGGTTTATCTTCGTTATTTAATATGTCTAATGACTTTTGAGTCATCTCACTTAATGTAGGCTCACCAGCTTTATCATTTGGTCTGTCATGCTCATATTGCATATGAGACGGTTCAAACAATGCCAATACATGTTGCGTCGTTTTAGGATCAATTTGATCAAATTGTTTCTTGTTCCATATCGCCTTTGATGCAGGAAATTTGTTTGTCCATTCTTTCATGAGATTGCGATTATCAGTGCGAACTCCTTTTTCAGAACTGTACTCAGGATCAACTTCAGAATCGGGTAAAAAGTTTCTACGACCACCACCCATTGCCACTTCTAAGCCATCACCATAGGGAAAATCTATCAATTGTGATGCAATGTCTTTACAGCCTTTGGCTCTTTCTGATTTTGGGATATCACTGTCTGCTTCCCAACCGCGACTCACTGTGTGCGCATAAGTTGCAGCAGGCGTTGCATGGGTTAATCGGGCTGTTGAAACCACGCCTGTTTTCATGCCTTTTTTCTCTGCTAATTCTAATAATGTTATGCGTTCATGGTATTTGCCAGATTCACAATCGCCATTGTTGACTTCTCCATCCAGTGAAATGACCCCGCCTTTGGTTTTTACACCTGTCATTATTGCAGTCATGGTTCCTGCCGAATCAGGTGTTTGCAAATTGGTGTTATATGTTTTTGACAAGGCAGTTTGTGGAAATTTTTCGAAACTTAGGAAATTTTCTTCGCCTGGTTCACCTCTGTTTTGACCTTCGAGTATGCGGGCTGCTGTAATGGTACTAATATTCATGCCATCACCAACAAACAATATAACATTTTTAGCCTTATGTGGGTATGGGTTATCTTTAGACAGCTGATACACTTTGCCTGCTCCTTGTTGGTACCACCAATTTGGCGATTCTTTAGCAGGAGCTGGTTTGCCACGCGTTGGAATTTGGTTGGTTGTGCTTTGCGTTGGCTGAGCCGTAACTTTTACTGTGTCTTTTTTATATTGTTGTGCACAAGCACTGAGGTTGATAGTTAGTATCAACGTTAGTATTGTAAACTTTTTCATATATTTGCTAATAAGATTGAAGTGATGTAGTTGATTATATTTAAACTGGCTAAAGCCACAATCAGTAGCCATGTAATAAGAGTACCATAAAATCTTCCTGTAGTAACACCACCAGATTTTGATAATCCAAAGGCATGCATGATTCTACCAAAAAAAGCCAATCCGCCAATTATATTTAAAACCAATGATGAGCCACCATTCACTTCATAAATTGCCATAAGAATGATTAATATAGGAATATACTCAACTGCATTTGCATGTGCTCTAATCGCCTTTTGCCCTTGTATGTCTCCATTATCGCCAAGACCAACTTTTTGTTTCCTTCTAAAAGCCACTACTTTATAAGCCAAAAAGATGATGAGCAATCCCAATAGGCTTGCATATAAACCGGTAATTTGTAACATATTAATACTCCTGATTAAATTCTTTGATTTCTTGTGATGTATTGTATCTGTTGTTATCAAGGATGATACCAGCAACAGCAATGTCTGGATCATGGGTAAAAAACAATCGTTGTTTGGCTTTTAAATGGCGCTGTAAAAATTCGGTTTTCTCATCAATCAATAATTCTGGAAACCGATCATATCCCATGGAAATTGGTACATGCACCCACGCTTTTCCTGGAATCAAATCTGCACAAAAAACCACATCTTGATTAACCACCGCATGCATCATGCCTGGTGTATGACCATTTGTATATTCAAATGTGACATCTGGTAAAATCTTATGTGACTCTTTATCTACCAGAACTAATCGACCTGAGTCTTTTAAGAGTTGATTCAATAAGGGAATAAATGATGCTTTATCTCTGGGGTGTGGATCAGTGGCACGTTGCCAATGTTCTGATGAAACCATATATTGTGCATTAGGGAACAATAACTCTGGTTCTTTTCCTTCTTGATAAGTTGACAATAAACCACCTGCATGGTCAAAATGTAAATGACTGAGTACAACTATATCGATGTCTGCATCCGTTAAACCATGAATTTTTAATGAATCTAATAAAACATGATAATGCTCATTGATTCCAAACCTGTGTTTTAATTTTGGTTCAAAAAAAGCCCCTATTCCGGTTTCAAACAATACATTTTTACCATTGAAGTCTTTTGCTAACAAACACCGACAAGCAATGTGCATACGATTGAGTTCATCAACTTCTACCCAACGAGACCACAAAGCTTTTGGCGCATTGCCAAACATGGCACCCGCGTCCAACATCTGTGAATTCCCCATAACAGAGACTAAGTTCATTACCTAACTGCCGCCTCACCACGTGGATCAGTTGCTGCATCGGCTTTACCAGTTTTCTTATTCCAATGGGCTGCATTCATGTTGCCCCATGTTCGGTTTAATTCTTTTAATTTATGACCCCTTGCTTTTAACCCAGGAATAGCTTCTGCACTAATTGCGCCTGGCTCATAAAATAATACATCTGGTAAATATTGGTGGTGAATTCGGGGTAATGCTGTCCAAGAATGAACATCATTTCCATCAAAATAATCAAGTATACCTAACAAAACCATGGTAATTATTCGACTCCCTCCTGGAGTACCTAATACTGCTACATCATCCTCTCCAATGATAAAAGTAGGAGTCATACTAGAAAGTGGACGTTTACCAGGTTGGATCGAATTGGCTTCGCCACCTATCAATCCATAGGCATTGGGTTCTGCTGGTTTTGCTGAAAAATCATCCATTTCATTGTTTAACAAAACTCCAGTCCCTTCTGCTACAAATTTTGAACCAAATGGAGTATTCACAGTTTGAGTAGTGGCGACTAAATTACCTGCTGTATCTATTACTGAAAAATGCGTTGTATCATTGCCTTCTTTTATGTGCATCAATCCAGGCAGTGAAGAACTAGGGGTGGCTTTATCTGCTCTAATGTTAGCGCGTAATCCATCAGCATAATAAGGATTTACTAACATATCAACTGGAATATCAAAAAAATCAGGATCACCTAAATGAATAGTTCTATCACGGTAAGCCCTGCGCATTGACTCTACAATCAGATGAATTTTTTCATCAGGTTTCATTGTTGATAAATCCCAACCAGATAACACATTTAGCATAGTAGCTAATGCAATACCACCTGATGAAGGAGGTGGGGCAGTAATTAATTTTTTACCGCGATAAGTAGTATAAATGGGTTCACGCTCAACAATTTTATAATTGGCTAAATCCTGCATTGTCCAATTTCCACCAGCTTGCTTGACAGCCTTTATAAATCGTTTTGCAACTTTTCCTTGGTAAAATCCTTTGTTGCCATATTTAGCAATAGATTTAAGCGTTTTTGCCATGTCTTTTTGAACTATTAGTTCTCCGAGTTGTGGCGTATCCTTGCCATTGATAAAATAAGCCTTCATAGTGGATGGATAACGTTGCATTATTTCCTTCTTTCCTTTCAATCCACGTACAAATTTTGCCGGAGCTGGAAACCCTTCTTCTGCAATTTTAATGGCTGGAGCCAATACTTGTGCTATGGTTAATTGTCCATAATTGTTAATCACATGAGTCATAGCTGCGACATTGCCAGGAATGCCCGCCGCTAAAGGACCATTAACAGCCAAATCTCGATTAACATTACCATCTTTATCTAAGTACATGTCTCTGTGAGCCGCTGCTGGTGCCTCTTCTCTGCCATCAACAAAAACATTTTTATTCTTTGTAGCATCATGTAGCAGCCAAAAACCACCTCCACCAATCCCTGAACTTTCTGGCTCAACAACCGATAACACTGCACTCACTGCAACAGCTGCATCAAATGCATTGCCGCCTTTTTCTAAAATTTCATATCCCGCAGCCGTCGCTAAGGGATGGGCTGAAGAAATGGCTGGGTTATTTGGTAGTTTCGCGTTACTAACAAAAACAATAAATAATAATGCTAATGGTATTAATCTTTTCATATATCTTCTGCGGTTAATAATTTGTATTTTAATAATAATTCTTCTGGTGTTTCAACGTGGTTTTCATCTTTAGGGATACACTCAACAGGGCATATTTCTACACACTGAGGCTCATCAAAATGGCCCACACATTCGGTACAATAGTCGGGATCAATTTCAAAAATCTCAACCCCCATATAAATGGCTTCGTTAGGACAAACTGGTTCACATACATCGCAATTGATGCACTCTTCTGTTATTATCAATGCCATTTAATCTGCCTTGTTCCTAAGTTCAATCCATTTTTTAATTAAGGCATCTTGTACCAGCGGACTGACAAATTCTGTGACGTTACCATCAAGTTTGGAAATTTCTTTCACCAATGATGATGAAATAAAACTGTATTGCTCAGCCGGGGTTAAAAACATGGTTTCAACATCTGGAATCAAACGGCGATTCATACTGGCCAATTGGAACTCATATTCAAAATCAGAGACGGCCCGTAAACCACGTAAAATTACCTTAGCATTAACTTGTGTAACAAAATCTGCCAATAATATTGAAAAACCCATGACTTTAACATTGTCTAAATCAGATAAAACTTGTTCTGCCATATGAATGCGTTTCTTAACATCAAACGTTGGCCCTTTGCCTGTGGAATCAGCCACAGCAACTATGAGTGTGTCAAAAACTTCAGATGCACGCCTTACCAGGTCAGAATGACCATTGGTAATTGGATCAAATGTCCCTGGGTAGACTGCAATAAGTGGTTTTTTAGGCATTTTCATTCCTCATGATTTTGGTTTAGTTTTAGCCACAACTCAATTTTAACCTGACCTGCTGTCTTTTGCCTGAATAATTGCCAATTATTTGGTAAATTTTGTAACTTAGTTGAAATAGCCGATTCTCTATAAAGGTAACCGTTATTTGAAACCTTTTGAATCACTAAATCAGATAATTCTTGAAGTAAATTTGCATCAAATGGCGGATCTAAAAATACCACATCAATGGTTTGTGACATAGATTGCAGGTAAGATTGTGCAGATTGATTAAAAATTTGCACGTTATCAAACTTAAAATCATTTTTAATTTGGCTTAATTGTTGAGCTACTTGATTATTAGACTCGACTAATACTACACTTTTTGCTCCTCTAGATGCGGCCTCAAATCCCAATGCTCCAGAGCCTGCACACAAGTCCACAACATTTTTACCAGCAATGTCCATTTGCAACCAATTAAACAACATCTCACGTAAGCGGTCACCAGTTGGGCGCAACCCAGCCACATCCAACACAGGTAGACGTCTTGAACGGTGGGTTCCAGAAATTATGCGAATTGTCTGTTTAGATTTTGCCATAAATCAAAGGACAGGTTAAAATGACCGATTGTATCAATACTCAGACCATATAATGCTTAAATTTTTCAAAAAAAAGGATAAAAATAAAAAAGCCAATATCGAAACAGATATTCAAGACAAAACCAATATTGTCGAAGAGAATTCTGGTGTTGATAATAATGCAGCAGATGATAGCTTAACAAACAACAATTTACCAGACCAACCAAATCCAGAACAAACAGTTCCAGAACCTCATGCATCAGAACACAGGAAATCTGAATTGTCTAAAAACATCGAAGCAAGAAAAGCGGTTGCAAAAGCCACGACTCTCAATCATGAAGACACAGACAATAGAATAGCGCAAGTGGCAGAACAAGCCGATCAGAACAAAACTGTTGAATCAAACCTACCTGACCCTGTTCAACAACCTACAGTTACAACAGTTGCACCAAGAATTATTCAGACTGAACAACCTGAACAAAACAACACCCCACAAACCAGTCAACTAGATCAGAAACTTGAAAAGTCCCGAAATGGCTTTGGTAAGAAAATGAAACACTTATTTTCTTTTAAAAAAGCCATAGACGATGATTTTTTTGAAGACATAGAAACAACCCTGTTAATGGCCGATGTTGGTGCAAAAGCCACCATGGAAATTGTTGATAATACAGCTAAGTCTGTCAAACGCAGAAACCTCAGTGATTCTGAAGCTGTTTATGATGCACTAAAACTGCATTTAACAGAATTGGCACAAACCATAGAAAAACCGTTGATTATTGATACCACCAAGAAACCTTTTGTCATATTAGTTGTTGGTGTTAATGGAGTCGGAAAAACAACCACCATTGCAAAAATTGCCCGAAATTTCAAACAACAAGGCAAGTCTGTTATGTTAGCAGCGGGTGATACATTCAGAGCAGCAGCTGTTGATCAATTAAAAACCTGGGGTGATCGTGAAGGTATTCCTGTAGTAGCCCAATCTACAGGTTCTGATTCTGCCTCGGTAATTTTTGATGCCATGAGCTCAGCCCAAGCCAAAGGCATTGATATCCTGATTGCCGATACTGCAGGTCGATTACATACACAAGCCAATCTCATGCAAGAATTGGGTAAAATTGGCCGTGTGATGAAGAAAAATGATGTCTCAGCACCGCACGAAACCTTGATAGTAGTTGATGGCGGCACAGGCCAAAACGCCATTTCACAGATCAAAGAATTCAACAAAACCACAAAACTTTCAGGCATTGTCATAACAAAATTAGACGGAACTGCCAAAGGTGGTGTGTTATTTAATCTTGCCAAGGAATTTGGTATTCCTGTAAGGTTTATAGGTGTCGGAGAACAATCATCTGATCTCAAACCATTTGTCGCCAATGAATTTGTTGATGCGCTTCTTAAATAAAATTAATTGTTATATGTTGAAAACAGCCTTTTGTTTAATACCAATAATTTTTGTTTTGAGCTGTTCTGAACAACAGACATTTGATGCAACATTCAAATTAAACTTGAAACAAACTTTTATTGGATATTGTGATTCTGGTGACTCTGATTGTCATGAAGCTGTTAATCAACAATTTGATAAATGCTTTGAACAAGGCGACTACAATACTGAAGAACTCTATCAGATATCCAAAAAATTCGACTTAAATCAGCCCAAACAAAGCATGAATGAATCGGAACTCAAGACATTTATTGTTTTCAGCAAAATCCTAGAGGGTTGTATGATCGAGAATATTGGCGATGATTATGCAAATAATATTAAAAATGGATTTGAAAAAAGCACAATAACAACTGAATCTTCGACTCCTCCTACCACTAAATCAGGATTACTAATTGCGATAAAAAGCAATGGGGATATTTGGATAAACAAAGACAAAGTTAAATTAAAAGAATTTAAATCAATGGTTAAAGATCATGTCAAAAAGAATCCTGATATTCATGTAATAATTATGGCTGATAAAGACTCATCCACAGCAACTTTTGTCAGTGTTATGGACCAATTAAAAAGCGCTGGTATTAAAAACAAATCAATGTCGTTACACAGAAATTAAATCATGATGGACAGGGCCCATCATGTATTATTACAATTTATTTTTCAATCAAACAAAAGTTAGGTATTTCATAAAATCTTCATTTCTGCCATGAACCACATCGTCATAAGTTTGTTTGATAAATTCAGTCACTTCACCTACAACATTGGCTTCACCAATAGTTTGATCATTAATTGAGCCGATTGGTGTCACCTCTACAGCTGTACCAGTAAAAAAAGCTTCATCAGCTGACAAGGCTTGTTCTAGTGTTATTTTTTGTTCAACAACTTTATAGCCATAATGCTGGGCAATTTCAATAATAGTAGCACGGGTTATGCCTGGTAATATATGGCCCAAGGAAGGTGTATAAATGACTTTATCTTTAACAATGAAGAAATTTTCTCCAGCACCTTCAGCAATATTATTATCGTGATCCATAAATAACGCTTCATGGTACTTGCTGTCCTCTAATTCAATTGAAGATAAAATCCCACCAATGTAATGGCCACAAATCTTGGCATCAATAACAGTTGTTTCGGGACTGATACGTTTGTATTTACTGACTACAATATCCACCAAGTCGTGTGGTAAATATTTGCCCCAGGGCCAATTTGCTATGATTATTTCAGCTGGGTTTCCTTTTGCAGATACCCCCAATTCTTTGTAACCAAAGTAACTCAATGGGCGGATATAACCCGATTCCAAACCATTGGCTTTAACCATTTCTACAACAGCATCATTTAATTGATCTAGTGTATAATCAAAATCCATACCTAGTACTTTCGATGAATATATCAATCTCTCCATGTGTTTTGATAATTGAAAAATCGCAGGACCTTTTTCTGTCTTGTAAAAACGGATGCCTTCAAAAGCACCACCACCATAATGTAAAGTATGTGTTAATACATGTGTCGTGGTTTCTTCCCATGGTTTGAGCACGCCGTTGTGCCAAATGGTTTCAGTTGTTTGCATAATATTTTTCTTATTTAGTTATTTGAGTGAGACCAGAAATACCTTAGACGGCAACGCTTCTGATCTCAGGTTAAGTGTAGAATTTATTGTATTCTACTTTTGTTCTTCTGTTTGTTCTTGTCTCGCCCATGAATCTCTTAGTGTTACGATGCGATTGAATACAGGCTTGTCTTTTTCATGGGTTTTATCTCTGAAAAAATAACCGGTACGTTCGAGTTGGTATTGAACACCTTCAGATTTTTCGACAATACCTGGTTCGAGTTTTGCATTTTCTAACACTTTTAATGAATCTGGATTTAAATCATCCATGCCTTTGGGAGAAACCACATTGTATAATCGATCATACAAACGCAATTCAACATCATCTGCATGTTCAGCACTGACCCAATGAATGGTACCTTTGACTTTACGCCCATCTTCTGAACACCCGCCTTTTGTTGCAGGATCATAAGTACATCTCAATTCAATCACTTCACCTGCTTCATTTTTAATCGCTTTTTGGCAGGTTAAATAATAAGCATAACGTAACCTCACTTCTCTGCCTTCGGTAAAACGGAAAAATTTGCGATTGGCGCCTTCTTTGTAATCATCTGCTTCAATGTATAACTCTCGACCAAATGGTAATTCTCTGGTTCCAAAAGATTCATCCATGGGGTGATTATGGGCCGTTATCATTTCTGATTCACCTTCAGGATAATTTTCAATAACGAGTTTCAAAGGATTCAAAACGCCCATAATTCTTGGGGCACTGGCATTCAAATCTTGTCTAACGCAATCCTCTAACATGCTCATTGGAATCATAGATGGCTTTCTTGTCACTGTACTTTTCTTGGCATATTGACGAATAGACTGCGGACGATAACCGCGTCTGCGCATACCTGAAACAGTTGGCATGCGGGGATCATCCCATCCATCAACAACGTCTTGTTCAACCAATTCATTCAGTTTACGTTTAGACATCATGGTAAAAGTTTGATTTAATCGGTTAAACTCGATTTGATGCGGGTGACAATCAATAGTGATATTATCTAACACCCAATCATATAACGGTTTGTGGTCTGCAAATTCCAAGGTACAGTTCGAATGGGTTATGCCTTCCAAAGCATCAGAAATACAGTGTGTAAAGTCATACATAGGATAAATACACCATTGGTCTCCCGTTCTGATGTGATGTGCCCGTTTAATGCGGTAAATAATTGGATCTCGCATATTGAGATTACCTGATTGCATATCAATTTTTGCACGCAATACCATTTGTCCATCTTCAAATTCACCTGCTTTCATGCGCTTGAATAAATCTAAGGATTCTTCAATAGGCCTATCTCTAAATGGACTATTAACCCCTGGATGGGTAAAGTCACCACGCATTTCACGAATTTCTTCAGGTGATTGTTCATCAATAAATGCCAGTCCTTTTTCAATCAATTCAATCGCATAAGCATACAATTGATCAAAATAATCAGAAGAATACATCACTTTATCATTCCATTTAAAACCCAACCACTCAATATCTCTTTGAATCGCTTGCGCATACTCAATACTTTCTTTTGCTGGATTGGTGTCATCAAAACGTAAATTACACAATCCCTGATAATCTTCAGCCAATCCAAAATTCAAACAAATCGACTTAACATGACCCACATGCAAAAAACCATTGGGTTCAGGTGGAAAACGTGTCATCACTTGACTGTGTTTACCTGACTCCAAATCTGCATCAATAATTTGTGTAATGAAATTTTCCGTAACGTTTTTATCTGACATGAATTTCTGACTAAAATATTTAAAAAATGTATTTTACTACTGAATTTAATTTAATCTAGTATGAACATTGAACTATTTAACAAATTGATGGTTTATAATACAATACATTAAAAATAACAGGAAATTTGACCATGAAAACAATCTTAGTACTCACAATATGTTTTTTTACTACATTCGTAAAAGCTGATTTTATTAGCGCACAAAAAGATTATCAAGACGGAAACTTTGAAAAAGCCTACAAAGAATATTTAACCCTTGCTAAGTTTGGTAACAACACAGCCCAATACAATTTGGCTGTTATGTTAGTTAAAGGCCAAGGAGTAGATATTGATTTAATCAAAGCATATTCATGGGCAAAAGCTTCAGAATCCAATCCTGAATACAGCGCACTAACTCATAATATCGAAAAAGGCTTATCTAAAAAGCAACTTGAAAAAGCCAAAGAAGTATATAAAAAAGAATTTGCTCAATATACATTGAATAATAGCAAAATTCTTTTAGGGCCGATTCTAAGTACCGATGAAGAAAATCAATCGAATTTAGATCAAAAATACATACCTGGTAATAAAATTGCTCCTAAATACCCCGAAAAACTATTAGAAAAAGGCATACAAGGCTGGGTTGATTTAAATTTCAATATCTATCCTGATGGATCGGTTAGAGATATTTATGTTACAGATGAGGTACCAGAAAAAAGTTTTGCTAAAGCAGCCATTAGGTCTGTTTCAAAGTACCATTATACAATTGAGAATAACAGTAAACATAATACCATTCTTGAACCTCGAAACACCACTCAGAGAATTGAGTTTAAAATAGGAACTCCAAATTCAGGACCGATTATCAATGGCCTAAATAGAAAACAAAAAAGACAAATAGAAGAATTAATAGAATCTGCTGAAAAAGGCAATATAGATTCGCAATATAGTTATGCATACTTATACAATACTTTATTAAAGAGAAATGGAATTATAAAAGGTGAAAAGGTCAACCAATGGCTTTTCAATGCAGCAATTAATGGCTACCCTGGTGCCCAGTATCGTCTTGGTAAGAACATCTATTTTGGCAATGATTGTAAAGTAGAAAAGCAAAAAGGCATTGACTGGATCATGCAAGCTGCTCAAATGGGTAACGCAGAAGCGCAATATAAAGCCTATACAATGCTTCAAAATAAAGACTTAGTCAACCAAACAGATTTGTCACCATTTTATTGGCTACAACAAGCTGCTGAAAACGGCCTAAATATTGCACAACTTTACTTTGCCAAAGAAGTATCATTACTTGAAACACCTACTTCAAAACAATTAAGCACTGCTAAAAAATATCTAAAAGATTACTCAGAATCTTTATACAAAACAACCCAATGGTATCAGGTAAATGCCATGTTGTTACACAAAACCAATAAACGTTCAAAAGCGTTAAAATCTATCGAAAAAGCCATTAAATCTGCTAAAAACTTAGGTTGGGACATCGCAGAACTTAAGCAATTAAAAACCACAATTGATATGAAATAGTCATAAAATAATAATTAAACCAAAGATAACAATTTAATTCATATTGTCATAATGTTGTCATATTGAGTGAATAAGATGGGCACATTCTTATTAACAAGGTATGACAACCATGAACAAATTAAAACTTTTCGTAACCGCCGCAGTTGTTACATTTAGCGCACAATCCTTTTCAGCAGGTCGAGATTACATTTCAATTGTTGGATCATCAACAGTTTATCCATTTGCAACTGTAGTCGCTGAAAGATTTGGTAAATCAACTGATTTTAAAACACCAAAAATTGAATCAACTGGTACTGGTGGCGGAATGAAATTATTTTGCAAAAGTAATGCCGTTGATACAGCAGACATAACCAATGCTTCTCGCAGAATGAAATCTAGCGAATTTAAAATGTGTCAAGACAATGGTGTCACTGATATAGTAGAAGTGCTTATTGGCTATGATGGCATCGTAGTTGCAAATGACATCAACTCACATGATTTCGATTTGACCACAAAAGACTTATATTTGGCTTTAGCTAAACAAGTACCAACTGAGAAAGATGGCGAACTGATTGATAATCCATATACCATGTGGAATGAAGTTAATGCCTCATTGCCAAATGTCAAGATTGAAGTATTAGGTCCTCCACCTACATCAGGAACTAGAGCTGTCTCTTATACACAACTCCGAGCCCACGAGACAGGCAGAAATCTCGTATGCCGTCTTCTGCTTGAAAAA
>OJDV01000365.1_pt1 | contig 16256 bp, 11 predicted proteins | sample 1592911 | NCBI WGS metagenome assembly OJDV01 (sample SAMN05416860, study PRJEB24817) | seawater metagenome | isolation source: Sea water | place: Canada:Atlantic | collected 2013-11 | reverse complement strand
ACGAGATTTCTGCCTGTCTCGTGGGCTCGGAGATGTGTATAAGAGACAGTCCCATTCCAATGCAATGGGTGTACTACAAGCTACAGATGGCACCGATGGTACCGACCATGCAGCTGCATCACTAGGGAAATGTTCCGTAAAAATTGAGCGATAATAAAACTCTTCTTTACTGGTAGGTGGTTGTATTGGGAATTTATAGTGAGCGTTCGCTAATTGCTCGTCACTTATTTCATTTTCAACCATTTCCTTTAAGTTATCAATCCAGCTATAGCCAACACCATCACTAAATTGTTCCTTTTGCCTCCAAGCAACACTTTCTGGAAGCATATCTTCAAAAGCCTTTCTTAATACCCATTTCTCCATACGTTCTCCATTAATCATTTTATCTTGTGGGTTGATGCTCATCGCTACATCCATAAATTCTTTATCTAAAAATGGAACACGCCCTTCAATTCCCCAAGCAGCTAATGATTTATTTGCTCTAAGGCAATCGTACATATGAAGCTTGTCTAATTTACGAACCGTTTCCTCATGAAAATCCCTAGCTGAGGGTGCTTTATGAAAATATAAATAGCCACCAAAAATCTCATCGGCTCCTTCACCAGAAAGAACCATTTTAATCCCCATTGCCTTAATGGCTCTTGCTAATAAATACATGGGAGTAGAGGCTCTAATAGTGGTAATGTCGTAAGTTTCTAGATGATAAATCACATCTCTTAAAGCATCAATTCCTTCTTGAATGGTAAATTTTATTTCATGATGGATCGTATCTAAATGATCAGCTACTTTCCTTGCCGCTGCTAAATCTGGTGAGCCTTCCAAACCAATGGCAAAGGAATGCAGTTGAGGATACCAGGCCGCATCTTTATCGTCACTTTCTATACGTTTTTCAGCATATTTTTTAGCAATTGCTGAAGTAATAGAAGAATCCAATCCACCAGAAAGTAATACTCCATAAGGTACGTCACTCATTAATTGTCTGTGTACTGCTTCTTCAAGTGCGGTTCTTAATTTTTTAATATCAGTTTCATTGTCTTTAACAGCGTCATAATCTTTCCAATCACGATCATGCCATCTTTTTAATTCTCCATCGCTACTATGTAAATAATGACCAGGAGGGAAGAGTTCAATTTTAGTACAAACCCCCTCCAAAGCTTTTAATTCTGAAGCTACATAAAAAGTGCCGTTTTCATCCCAACCCATATATAATGGAATGATTCCCATATGATCTCTTGCGATAAAATATTCATCTTTTTCAACATCGTAAAGTGCAAAACCAAAGATCCCATTAAGTTCATCTAAAAAGGTAGGTCCTTTTTCTTGGTATAATGAAAGGATGACTTCACAATCAGATTTTGTTTGAAATTGATAGCTTCCTTCAAATTGTTTGCGTAATTCTAAATGGTTATATATCTCTCCATTTGCAGCTAGAACGAGGTTTTTATCTTCTGAAAATAAGGGTTGCTTTCCTGAAGTAGGATCTACAATCGCCAAACGTTCATGGGTCATAATAGACTTGTCATTGTTAAATATTCCACTCCAATCGGGTCCACGATGACGAATGTTTTTTGACATCGATAATAACTGAGGCCGAAGCTTTTCAGAAGGTTGCTTTAAGTTAAAAGCACATACAATTCCACACATAATATTATATTTAATTAGTTAGTTTCAATTTTTCAAACTAAAATTTAGAACAAAAAAAAACCTGACAAGTAAAAAACTTGACAGGCGCTGATATGTTCTCGACAAGTTTTTGTTAAGGTTGGTAATTATTATTATTTAAATTATTTAAAAACATTGTCTATTTATTGGTCGTTTGTTTTGTAAATATAGGATAATTATTTAATAATCCTAATTTAGATTAAAATTTACTTATCTAAGTTTAGGAAAATCTCTAGGATTTACTTCATTCATCATTGCATATACTTTTTCAAAAACATCTTCCAATTGTGGTTTCGAAAAATAATCGCCATCCGTACCATAAGCTGGTCTATGTTGTTTTGCAGCAAGGGTTTGAGGCTTGCTATCCAAATGTTGATATCCATTTTGATCGTCCAATATAGATTGCATAATATATGCCGATGCTCCACCTGGAACATCTTCATCAATTACCAATAAGCGATTCGTTTTAGCGACACTTTTTACAATATCATGATTGATATCTAAAGGTAATAGGGTTTGAATGTCAATAACTTCTGCATCAATACCAACTTGTAATAACTCAATAGCTGCTTCTTGAACAATACGTAAAGTACTTCCATAAGAAACTAAAGTAATATCGGTTCCTCCCTTAACGGTTTCAACAACTCCTATTGGAGTTCTGATTTCAGTAAGGTTAGAGGGCATTTTTTCTTTTAATCGGTATCCATTTAAACATTCTATTACTAAAGCTGGTTCATCTGTTTTTAAAAGAGTGTTGTAAAAACCAACTGCTTTAGTCATATTACGAGGAACTAAAATATACATTCCACGTAATAAATGAACCAAACCACCCATTTGAGATCCACTATGCCAAATTCCTTCTAAACGATGTCCACGAGTACGAACAATAAGAGGTGCTTTTTGTTTACCATTGGTACGGTAACGAACTGTAGAAAGGTCGTCACTCATAATTTGCAAACAATATAAAATATAATCTAAGTATTGAATTTCAGCTATAGGGCGTAAGCCTCTCATTGACATTCCAATTCCTTGACCTAAAATAGTTGCTTCTCTAATTCCTGCATCAGCAACCCGTTCTTCACCAAACTTATCTTGTAGTCCTTCTAAACCTTGGTTTACATCTCCAATTGCTCCACTATCTTCTCCGAAAATATATACCTCGGGATGTCTTGTTAATATATCATCAAAGTTATCTCTAAGAATAATTCTTCCATCTACCTCTTCAGAATTGTCATTATAAATTGGTTTTATTTCTGAAATGGTTTTAGCATTTTCAATGGCTTCAGAATATAAATGAGCACTGTATTTTGGTTCGATGATTTCGAAATAGTTTTCGACCCAATCTTGAAGTTGTTTCTTTTCAACCGTATTCTCACCAATTAAATAGCGCAACGATTTTCTTGCTGCCCCTATAATTTCTCTTCGTAAAGGCTCTTTTTCAGTAGAAAGCGATTCCGTTACTTTATTTATAAAAATTTTATTAGGGCTTTTTTCAGCAGCATTATTAATTAAGGTTAAAGCTTCTTTTTGTTCTTGAACTTGTGGAGCTAAAAATGCTTTCCAAGCAGCACTTTTACCTTCTCTTACTTCTTTCTTAATTGACTTTTCTAATGCAGATAAATCTTCTTCGCTTGCAAAATTATTAACGATAATCCATTCTCGTAGCTTTACATTACAATCCCATTCTTGTTCCCAAGCCAATCTGTTTTTATCCTTATAACGCTCGTGAGATCCACTAGTAGAGTGCCCTTGAGGTTGAGTAAGTTCGTTTACGTGAATTAAAACGGGTACGTGTTCTTCTCTTGCAATGCTAGAAGCTTTTTGGTAAGCTTCAATTAAACTAGGATAATCCCAACCGTGAACACGAATAATTTCATATCCTTTTTCATCTTCGGTACGTTGAAACCCTTTTAGAATTTCTGAAATATTTTCTTTGGTAGTTTGATATTTTGCGTGAACTGAAATTCCGTATTCATCATCCCAAACATTAATTACCATCGGAATCTGAATTACCCCAGCAGCATTAATGGATTCCCAAAAAAGGCCTTCACTTGTACTTGCGTTACCAATGGTTCCCCAAGCAACTTCGTTACCATGATCTGAAAAAGAAGTGTATCCTTCTAATTCTTTAACGTTTCTATATATTTTTGAAGCCTGAGCTAATCCTACCAATCTAGGCATTTGTCCAGCGGTTGGAGAAATATCAGGGCTACTGTTTTTTTGTTTGGTAAGATCTTTCCAAGAACCATCTTCATTGATAGTATGAGTAGAAAAGTGTCCTCCCATTTGTCTACCAGCACTCATAGGATCTGCTTCTATATCGGTATGTCCATATAAACCAGCAAAAAACTGTTGGATGGTTAACTTACCAATGGCCATCATAAAAGTTTGATCTCTATAATACCCACTACGCCAATCTCCTTCTTTAAATACTTTGGCCCATGCTAACTGTGGTACTTCTTTACCATCACCAAAAATTCCAAACTTTGCCTTACCTGTTAAAACTTCTCTACGACCCAAATAACTACATTCTCTACTGGTTACAGCGATTTTATAATCATTTAAGATTTCAGCTTTAAAATCTTCGAAAGATAATTTACTATTTGTTTGTGAATTTGTTTGCATATTTTAAGACGGGTATTAGATTTGCAAAAGTAGTAAAAATGAAAATTTTATGCAATATTCATTTTTATCTTCAAAAAGATGCTGATTATTAAATTATTACCTGCTTTTTGAGGTTGAAATTACAGATTTGTAAATTAATCTAAGTAGAAAAACAAAGGGTAAACCGTGCAATAATGTGTCAAACCAATCCATTAATTTCATTCCAGATGCTCCCCCAATGATCCATTTTATTTTTCCGAATAAATGAGGTTCTGGGAAAAAAGGAGCAAAACCTAAGGTTAAACAAAGTAAAATAACTAACCTCCAATTATTAAATACATTCATAAAATATTTTTTAATACCATTTCCTTGAAAACAAACCAAATAAGGTTCTTAAATCTAGGGTGATTATAAATCGAATTTTTTCTTCATAGTTAGGTTGGGCGACTTCCCATCCTAAGTTAGAATATACCGGAAAAAACAGCTCGAAATAATCTTCTACTAGACCTAATCTAATACCACTATCGTATACTACTTCGGTACCTTGATACTTGTTATTAACCCAACCTAAATCACCGTATGCATAAATCCATTTCCAGATATTTGTACTCACATTAACGGTGGTCATCCAAGTATTTGAAAAGGCGGGCTCTAATTGTGATTTAAATCCACCTTCTGCTATAATTAATTGCTGACTGAACAATCCAGTATCATCACTTCTACCATAGTAATTATAGTCAAATAAATAATCGGTAGGACGGTCTAATGCAAAGCTAAAAAAGTCTTCGTTAGGATTGGTTTTGTTTTTTATAAAAACACCAGCAAATACCCTAACATCAATCTTTCGGTTGTTATTAAAAAGTTTTCTATATTTTAAAGTAGTTGATATTTTACTGAATTCAGATGATAGTTGATAATCTACTACGGCTCTGTAATGATTAATTAAGTTTGGGTTTGAATACACGTAACTAAGGTCAAAAACACTATAATTAGGTGTTTCTAAAGGCATGTTAGGGTCCTTGTCTCTTTCTACCGTAACATTTCTTAAATTAATATAATGCTTTTTATTATTACGTAAATCTTTGCTGTCTCTAAAACCGATGGTTGCAAATGGACTTAAGCGTTTGTAAAATAAATCATCATCATACGAAAAATAACTACCCGAGACTCCAAATCTATAAAAGTAAGCGTTTCCAAACTCGGGCATTTTTCTATATACAGCAGAGCCACTACCCACCAACGTTTTCGATTTAAAAGCCCACATGGGGTTTATTTTGTATTGAAAATCTTTTTGTAAAACAGATTTATTATAAAATTTAGCCCCTAAAGAAATTCCGTCATACACGTTATAACCATAGGAAGGCATTATAAATAACTGATTGTATTTAGGGTCCTCAACATCTTTTAAAAGACGAATTTGAAAGGGTTTGTTGGTTAAACCTTTTACTTTTTTATAATTATCTCTCTGGTTAATTTCAGGAATGATCCCTTCATAATTTATAGCGATTTTACGAATTTCTTTTGCTGGAATTTTTACAGTTACCGAGGAATCAATAGGGTCTATCCATTTTTTAAAAACAATTTTCTTTTTATTAATACCATAAATTGAAACAGGAAGCGATGTGTTTCGTTTATTTACAATAGCTATCTCAAGTGAATCTGTGTTTTTAGTAAGATTTTTAAGTTTAAAATCTATAGAGTTTCGGTCATCAATATAATCTTTAAAAAACCAATCGATTGGTTTGTCTGTGTTCCTATTTAGATATTCTTTAAAATCGATTGCTTTAATTGATTTTAGCTCGTTTTCAGTAAAAAACTGATTGATACTCTTTAATACAGCTTCTTTTCCAACATAATCAGAAAGGTATAACAATCCTTCACCTCCGTAATAATCACTTGCGATATTTTTATTAAACGTTAGTAAGGAATCTTTGGGTGTCGTAATTTTTTGATGTAGATTTTTACGAGACATATTCATATACAAAAATGAATATTGGTCGTTAAAGTCTAATTCTGAAGCATGAAATATACGGAGTATCCATAAGTTACTAAGATTACCTATTAGCTTCATCTCTGGATAATATTGTTCAATATACTCCATCATTAAATACACCTGAAAGGCACCAATAATCCAATGATCTTCTCTTGGATTGACCACTAATGAATTTTCTAGATAGGTACGACTCATTATTTTGAGCATTTCTATATCATATTCAAAACCATCTGGGAAAGGGCTGATAAATTCTGGAAGTAAATTAAGACCATAAACTGGGTTTCGTTTATAATCTATTTCACTAATTACCATATTACCAAATGGATAATCGCCCAATTTATCATCTAAATAATGAACAATTCGATCTATAATTAATGCTTGTATAGGTTCAGTTACCTTATTATGAGTGTGATTGGTAGTTACAATAAGTTTATCTGTTTCAACCGTATTATAATTGGAGCCTTTTAAGAATTGCAATTTTACTTGCATTCTATTTTCTCCAGTTAATTGTGTTGTTTTTACTTTGTCTTCAGTGGTTTCTGAAACAAGATCTAAATCTGAGATTACTGAAAAATAATAAGGAGTATGAAAATCAATGTTGAATTTAGAAGGAGTGAGGTACGAATCGTTTAAATCCTTATTGCTATAGGCCTTCCATTCGCCATCAAAAACTGCAGGAGCTAGGTACCAATATCGAACTTTAAACTCGCCGCTATTAGTGATTCCATACCGAGTAAATTTATCGTCTGGTAAAATAATGTTGTATTCCATATTAAGAACATACTCTTCGCCGGGTAATAGCTTCTTGTCCAGCTTAACTCTAATAATATCGACTTCATCGCCCCGCAACCAGACTAAGGGATTATTGGATCTATTATTAATATTAGCAACATCCGTACGGCCTCTGTTTTTGTTTTTTTCAAAATGGAATGAACTATGGTAATTCTCAGCAAACCTTTTTGCTAAGGGGGTAGTTTTACTTGAAAAACTATTTGCCCAATCGTTTAAATAAATCTCATTTAAAATAGAATCTGAATTGTTTTTGTAAATTAATTCTTGTTGAACAGTGATCGTTCTTAATTCTGGAACCAAAGTAGCATCAATATTTATTTGATGCTGCGCTTGAGTAAACGAGGCGATTAAAAGGGTTATAATTGATATGTATTTGTAAAATTTCAATTATTTTTTTAAAAATTTTAAAACGGAACTATGAGATGTGTTTGATTTTATATAATAGAGACCACTTTGTAAATTGGATACATTATAATTTGTGGTTTTATGATTGAAATTATCGAGCTTCATTATTTTTTGACCTAAGGTATTATAGACCGAAAAAGTGATGTTAGCTTCCAAATCATTAAAAGTACTAATCGTCAAATAATCATTCACCAAAGTATTGTTGATTGAAAAATCATCTTGTATAGAAACATCATTATTGCTTAATATAAACTCTTTATTGGTTTCTAATTGCATTACCACAGGGAGATGGTCACTGATACTGAATAAACTATTTCGGATTTGTTGATTGTATTCTCCTAAACAAGATTCATCACTAATATCAAGGTTATAGCAGTTTCCATTATTTCCGAATGCTTTGTAGCTATTGGAAACGTATTGCAATTTAGGGTTTGATGTCATGTTTTCTGAAATGGTAATAAAATCAAATCGATCGTCCAAACCTCCTCCAGCTCCAGCTCCAAAAGGGCCAGAATCAATACGTGTGCTTTGAGTGTGGATGTCTTGGTAGGAATCATTATTATGCCAAGATCCAGGGGTATCAATAGGATCTACCATTACAATCGCATTGGTATTGTCTAATATTTCTTGATATGCAGGTTCAGATGAAGTATAGATATTAAAATCTCCTGCAAATATCACTAATGCATTGGGGTCTAATTGCTCTAAATCTGAAGTGAATTCATTTACCATATCCAGACGAAGGTTTTGGTTGGCAGTACCTTGACTTGATTTTAAATGAGTTACATAGACATTTATAATAACAGGGTCGGTTTCTTGGTCGACTGTATTTAGTTTTAGCACATATTTATTGATATCCCTAACCGGTGTTATAAGTACTTCTGAACTTTCTAAACTGAACTTATTTGTTTTAAAGTAAATAAGTTGTTGTAAATCTGCTTCCCCAGATTGATTGTCTACAAAGTCTGCTCTTGAATACATATTGGTATCGTAATTCAATGAAATGTTTAGAATTTCATCTGCACCAGCTTCACTTTGCAATTCGCAAATCATAAAAATATCGGGTTCGTATTCGGAAAATATATTTCGTAATATTTCTGAGCGTCCACCAGGGGATGCCTCAGGAAACTCCAATAAATTATAAAACATAGTATTAATAGTTTCTTGAGCTGTCAATGACAAACTCATGAAAATAAAAGCGATATAAATAATGCTTTTCATATTAAAATGGGAATAATTACTAATTAAAAATTAGGACTCAAATTGTATTTAGCATAGAAGTTATTTAATATTTCAATTACTTCATCTTCGGTATCTACTAAGTTTATTAATTCTAAATCATCTGGGCTTATATTACCATGGGATTTTAATAAGGTTTCTTTAATCCAATCAACCAAACCACCCCAAAAATCTTTGCCTACTAAAATGATAGGAAATTTTGCGATTTTATGAGTCTGGATTAAAGTAATTGCTTCAAAAAGCTCATCTAAAGTTCCAAAACCACCTGGCATTACTACAAAACCTTGTGAATATTTTACAAACATTACTTTTCTAACAAAAAAGTAATCAAAGTCGATGCTTTTATCACTGTCAATGTATGGGTTGTCGTGCTGCTCAAAAGGCAATTCGATATTTAAACCTACTGAGGTTCCACCTGCATTATGAGCTCCTTTATTACCCGCTTCCATGATCCCAGGACCACCACCAGTAATGACACCATAGCCGTTATCGGCAAGTTTTTCTGCAATATTTTCTGCAAGTTGGTAATACTTATCTTCTGGTTTCGTTCTTGCAGATCCAAAAATAGATACACAAGGTCCAATTTTACTTAGTTTTTCATATCCATTTACAAATTCTCCCATGATCTTAAAAATTGCCCAAGAGTCATTTGTTTTTACTTCATTCCAATTTTTTGGATTTCTTTCTTTTTTCATATATAATTTTAAATGTTAAGCTTTATATTAAGCTTCGTGTTTTATAGTAGCCATACAATCTTAATAGCAATGCTATAATGCTAATGTAATTCTTTTTTAAGAAAATGAGCGGTATGACTTTTCTTGATTTTTACAATTTCTTCAGGCGTTCCTTTTGCTAAAACCATCCCTCCATTTTTACCTCCTTCAGGGCCAATATCGATGATATAATCTACCGTTTTTATCACATCTAGATTGTGCTCGATAATCACTACCGTATTTCCTTTATCTACAATTTTATTTAGAACATTTAATAAAACTCGTATGTCTTCAAAATGAAGTCCTGTTGTAGGTTCATCTAATATGTAAAAAGTATTTCCGGTATCTCTTTTAGAGAGCTCGGTTGCTAGTTTTATACGTTGTGCCTCACCACCCGAAAGTGTTGTTGATTGTTGCCCTAAGGTAATATAACCCAAACCAACATCTTGAATGGTTTTTAGTTTTCTAAATATCTTTGGGATGAGTTCAAACAAAATACAAGCATCTTCAATGGTCATTTCTAATACATCATAGATGGATTTACCTTTGTATTTGATTTCTAAGGTTTCTCTATTAAAACGCTTTCCTTGACAGGTTTCACACTCCACATAAACATCGGGTAAAAAATTCATTTCTATCACTCGCAAACCACCTCCTTTACAAGTCTCACAACGACCTCCCGTTACGTTAAAACTGAAACGTCCCGGTTTGTAACCTCTAATCATTGCTTCCGGTACTTTAGAGAATAAGTTTCTTATTTCTGAAAATACGCCTGTATAGGTTGCTGGATTAGAACGAGGTGTTCTTCCGATAGGAGATTGGTTGATATCGATTACCTTATCGATATTTTTTAAACCGTCTATTTTTTTATAGGGCATGGGTTTTTTTACGCCATTAAAAAAATAAGCATTTAAAATAGGATAGAGGGTTTCGTTGATTAATGTGGATTTTCCACTTCCTGAAACTCCTGTGACTCCAATCATTTTACCCAATGGAATCTCAATGGATACATTTTTTAAATTATGACCAGTAGCTCCAGATAATTTTAGTTTTTTACCGTTTCCTTTACGTCTCTTTTTAGGTATGGCAATCTCTCTTCTTCCATTTAAATAATCGGAAGTCAGGGTATCGTGGTTTAATATTTCGGAAGGAGTTCCAATAGAATCTATATTTCCTCCATGTTTTCCAGCTGCAGGGCCAATATCAATTACATAATCTGCTGCTTCAATCATTTCTTTATCGTGTTCTACCACAATAACAGAATTTCCAATATCCCTCAATTTCACTAAGGAATCGATCAGTTTTTCATTGTCTCGTTGATGCAAACCGATGCTTGGTTCGTCTAAAATATAAAGCACCCCCACTAATTGAGAACCAATTTGAGTTGCCAAACGAATACGCTGAGCTTCACCTCCCGAAAGAGACTTGGAACTTCTGTCTAATGATAAATAAGTTAATCCCACATCGATTAAAAACTGAATTCGAGTTTTTACTTCTTTTATTATTTCTTCAGCAATTTTTACCTGATTGCTAGACAGTTCTTCTTTTAAACCTTGGAACCAATCTGCAAGGTCTAAAATGTCCATATGTGCTAATTCAGCAATACTTTTTCCGTTTACTTTAAAGTATAAAGATTCTTTTCTAAGCCTTGCTCCATTACATTCTGTACAATCTACATGGTCCATAAAGTCTTTCGCCCATCGCTTTAAAGATCTAGATTCATTGTCTTCGAAGGTGTTTTTAAGGAAATTAGCGATTCCTTCAAATTCTATTTTATAGCTTCTCGTAATCCCTAAGGTTTTTGATTCTACATCAAACTTATCATCAGTTCCATAGAAGATAACGTCTATGGCTTCTTGTGGTATTTTATTAAAAGGATCTGTAAGTTTAAATTGATACCGTTGTGCTATCAATTCTAATTGTTTAAAAATCCAGTTTTGCTTTTGTGTTCCCTGGGGTGCTAGTGCTCCTTGATTGATAGAAATACTCTTGTTAGGAACTATTTTATCTAAATTTACCTCGTGTAATTTACCAAGCCCTTTACATTTGGGACACATTCCTTTAGGAGAGTTAAAAGAAAAGTTATTGGGTTCTGGGTTGGGGTAAGAGATCCCACTGCTTGGACACATTAGAGAACGACTAAAATAACGAGTTTTATCAGTTTCATTATCTAATACCATTAATACATCTTCGCCATGGTACATGGCCGTTATAATGGATTCGCTAAGGCGCTTGTCTAATATCGATTCTGAATTAATCTTTAAACGATCAATTACAATTTCTATGTCGTGGTTTTTATAGCGATCTAGTTTCATACCGCTTACAATATCTTTTACTTCACCGTCTACTCTAACTTTTAAAAAACCTTGTTTGGCTATTTGTTGAAACAACTCTCTATAATGTCCTTTTCTGGAACGAATTACGGGAGCTAAAATGGAAACTTTTCTATCTTCAAAGTCTTTTAGAATTAACTCTTGAATTTGTTCATCGCTATAACTCACCATTTTTTCCCCCGTGTTATAACTGTATGCATCACTAGCACGAGCATATAAAAGACGTAGGAAATCGTAAATTTCGGTAATGGTTCCCACGGTTGAACGAGGGCTTTTACTGGTCGTTTTTTGTTCGATGGCAATTACGGGAGATAGCCCTTCAATTTTATCAACATCGGGACGTTCTAGACCTCCTAAAAACTGACGTGCATAGGCAGAAAATGTTTCTATATAACGACGCTGTCCTTCTGCATAAATGGTATCGAAGGCTAAAGAAGATTTACCACTGCCTGAGAGCCCAGTAATCACAACCAATTTCTCTCTAGGAATAGAAACGTCAATATTCTTTAAATTATGAACTCTTGCCCCATAAACTTCAATAAATCCTTCATTTTTTGCCATAGCTTGCAAAGATAATTAAATGAAAATAGAATTTATTGAAAGTGGGTTTTAAAATAGTGATACGTAAAAAGTAAAAAGTGATTTAGGTTTCAAGTAAATAATTATTTTTCATTCCCGATTGAGTTATTGATATAAAACATATCTAGGTGGCTTTAGTCCATTTAATCGCATATAGACCAACATTTGTCCTCTGTGATGGGTGATGTGGTCAGCAAGTAATAATAAAATTTGCCTTTTCGTTCTATCCGACCCAAAATAATCAAGTCTTTCCTCAAGTTTATTGATGTCAAAATTTGAGATAAATTCTATTGTTTTATCAAATGTCGTTTCAATAGTATTGATCATTTCTTTTTTTGATTTATTGTCAATCTTGAGTTCCGTGTCGGTATCCCAATCTCTTGCTTCACGTCCTCCCATTAATGATTGACTGTGCCAATCCATTGCCCAGCCAATATGCATTAAGTTTTCTGCAAAACTCATTGATTCTGGCGTTGCTTTGAAATCATATTTGTCCTCTGGCATCATTTCTGCCACAAGGATTAAATATTTTTTTGAATTTTCTAGACGCTCCAAATATTCTTTGATAAAATCATTTTCTTGAGCGAAAAGGGGCGATGCTATTGAAGAGGAAAAAAATAGTATTGAAGTCAGAATTATGATGTGTTTTATATTTTTCATTTTATCAATTTTTATCTGTTACTTTTTATTAATGCCATCTTGTTGTATCATCAAATTATGGTCGTTTATCCGAATCTAAATAGGATGTAATTTTATTATATTAATATTTATATAGGATTTTATTGCTGCATAAAGATAGGATTATTTGGGTTGTGATTTATTTTTTGTAATAAATACAAGCCTACCACCAAACGATAAAAAAAGAGATATAAGAATCTTTGTGTTTTTGCCAACATAATGGAGCTTGTTTTTCTTCCATACTAGTGTTAAGGTATTTCTCGATCCCATTAAAGTCTGTCCAAATTTCGTTTTTAGAGGGATCTATTCCCCATTCTTTTTTTGAAGGTACACAATACATTTTTTCTGAATGATCAAGGCTAATAAATGTCTTAAGATTTAAATAATACCCTTTAATAGCTTTTTTATAAATGGGGCTAAAACTAGCTTCGTATCCGTAAGGAATAAACAGGGAAACTAATAAACACAGGGTTTGAGAAATTTCGTCAATTTCTAAGTTATGAAACTTAGATTTCGTAGCCTTATGATGTAGTAAAGGAAATTGTTTTCTTTTTAATTTTTCTAATTTCTGTATCAAAGAATCATTTCTATTGGGACCAATCCAGTTATTTATGGGTTCCGAAGAAATACTAGGATCAAATAGATAAAATTTATAGGCCAATTCCATATGAATTAAAGCTTTGGTTTCTATTTCTTCAATAATAAAATCAATTTCACCGATGGTTTTTTTAGCTTCAATTATCTGAATATTCTCATAAAGTACTTTGTAGTTGTTTGATGATTTAATTAATTCAGAAACCACTTTTTCTGCCAAATGGCCCAATCTGATGTTGGTGGGCAATTCAAATTCCAAATCAGTTATTAGGTTTAATTGCGATAAATTAAAAGTTGGTAAACCTGTAATTAAAAAGTCCAGACTATTCGCTTTTAATATGGATGTTATCCTTGACTTTGTTTTCATTTTAATATATCAAGTACTTATACCCATTGTTAGCTGCTGTTTTAATTTTAAACTTCAAATTCAATTATTGAGGAAGGATTTTAGGTTCAAATTGATTTGTAAATATCAACTAGAATTTTTGAAATTTCAGACATGGAAGGATCTTGTTCTTGAAGTGTATGTGGCCCTTCAATTGTGATTAGTTCCCAATTCCTTGCTTTGGCTTTTTTGGGTGCGCTTGTTGTTCTCATATACCCAAATATTGACATCGCATCAGTGGCAAGGATTATAGTACCGTCGGTTTTAATGTCATTCACAATTTCTACTCGCTCCAAATATGATTTTAAAGGATGTTTGGACATTGTTGGAATGGGTTCTCTCAAGGCATCCGCTGTTATAAGCCATCCATCGCCATTTTTTTCTGAAGATTCCATTGAGATACGAGCAACCTCAGGTCCAAAAACATCCAATGTGTTTTCTCCATGGTCTGCTGGTGCACAATCAATATAAACTTGGTGTTTTATCTTATTTCCAATTTTATCAACTACTCCAGAAATTACTGGTCCCCCATAAGAGTGAGCTACCAAAATGATATTGTTTAAATTGTTCCATTCTATTAAGTTTACAATGTCATTTATATGAGTGGATATACCCGTTTCTTTTGATAATAAGTGATTCTTTTCACCGAGTCCTGTTAGAGTGGGATTATATACTACATAACCTTTAGAAACAAGATCAGATTTGAGTAAATTCCATTGGCCTCCCCATTGAAAAGTTCCATGTACTAAAATAAAAATCGGATTATCAGTTTCCTCTTGTGCATGGATACTAGACGAACAAAGACTCATACTAATGAGTAAGAGTATAAGGGTTTTGATGGGTTTCATATTAAATACAATTTTTGTTATAGTTTTTTTTATGGAATCAACTTATTATATCATTATCAAATATAATTTATCGAGTTATATTTGTGGATATAGACACTTTTAGTATATTTTATTCTTTCTTCTCTACTTTCGGGAAAGGTCTATATGTATATGATTTTTGTACAATCTTCCAACTTCCTTCATATTTTAATAGTAGAAAATAATCTGTAAATATTCGCCAGTTGGGGATTACGATTTCAGCTTTCGCAATGGCTGCGTCTTTTTCGTAATCAATAGAGATAATTCGTCCTATTCGGTTTGATTTTTCTCCTTCTTTTATATTTGAAACGTATTTTTTTCCAGAGCGAACTCTTAAACTATCACCCATAATAGTATATAAATTAAAGTCGGGATGAAATGCTCTTTTTAATTTTTCAGGTTCTCCATTTGCAGTACCATCAATATAATCCATAAGGGTTTCCGTTATTTGTTGTATTTCGGATTGACTATTTTCTGTTTGAGCATTTATACTTAGTATTCCTGAAAAAAGGAATGCAATAAGTAGCGTTTTGGATAGTTTCATTTTGGATTCTATTTAGAGTTCGATTACACTATTAAATGATGTGCTAGGGTTTTGTTTTTAAAAAGGAACCTTTTGAAATGCTGTCATTTTTCGAATAGGATAAATGTAATAAAAAAGCACAAGTTATTTAACTTGTGCTTAATTTTCTATTATTTATATGGGCTAGACAATTCTATTGCCCAGAATAATAAGATTTTTTTAAAATTCTAAATCTGCAACTAAGTCAAATTCATCATAGATGGCTTTGTCTTTTAAACCTTCAAAGAAACTTGTAGAACCATATTTAACATCAAATTTCGATCTGTCAATTTTTAAAGAAGCATTTGCTTTGTTACCATAAATTGAAACATCGAAGGTAACTGGGTTTGTTTTTCCTTTAATAGTTAAGTCTCCTGTTACTTCATAAGAGTTTTTACCCGTAGCTTTTACTTTTGTGAAAATTAAAGTAGCCGTTGGAAATTTTTCAACTCCAAAGAAATCATCAGATTTTAAATGACCTTCTAATTTTCCTTTGTATTCACCCTCTAGATCAGTATTGATAATTGTAGCCATATCGATCGTAAAAGTTCCGCCAATTAACTTGTCTTCATTAAAGTTAAGATTTCCAGATTTTATAGCAATGGTTCCTTCATGGGAGCCAGTAACTTTATACCCTTTCCAAACTACTTTGCTCTTTTCAGTTTTAATTTCTTTTTTATCTCCATCTAGGCTTGTAAAAGAAAATGCCATAAAAGCAACCAAGGCAATTGTTGCTATATTTTTAATTGAATTTTTCATGTTTTTTGTTTTAGTTATTATGTTACAAATGTACAATATACAATAGCTGTCTCTTATACACATCTCCGAGCCCACGAGACAGGCAGAAATCT
>OJDV01000364.1_pt1 | contig 16258 bp, 13 predicted proteins | sample 1592911 | NCBI WGS metagenome assembly OJDV01 (sample SAMN05416860, study PRJEB24817) | seawater metagenome | isolation source: Sea water | place: Canada:Atlantic | collected 2013-11 | reverse complement strand
TGCCTGTCTCGTGGGCTCGGAGATGTGTATAAGAGACAGCTTTTAAATAATGAAAAAATTTCTACTAATATTCTCACTCTTGATTTTCTCAACAATAGTTCATGCATCAGACACTATTGGTTTAGTAACATGGTTTATTGAAATACCGACATTATGTATTGCGTTAGTCATCATAATATTAAGTTTAGTTATGCCAAGACAAGGTCTGATTTTAATGACCATTATAACTGTATTACAAATACCAATATTAATATGGGCTACTAATGGAAATTATTATGGTGCCATTATGATCACAACGTTTATTGCTAGTATTATAGTTTTAATAATTTCTATTTATAGACATAAAAATCCTAAAGAGAAGGATGATAAACCAAACATTAAAGCGAGAGAAAAAGAAACCGTGCTAAGTGCAGAGGAGGTGTTAGTACTAGAAGAGTTATTAGAGAAAGGTTTAGATATTTTACAACAAAAGGGATTTTCAATTAAAAAGCTCAAATATGGTTGGAAAGTAATAGCACCAAATGGTGCTGGAAAAGACTTTTATGATATTGAATTTCTCTACAGCTATGCACTAGCTCAATAACGACCATTACCCAGCTATCAGTAAAGCCTGTGCCACTGATTAAATAAAAAATAAAATAAAAATGAATAATATCAGCTTATTACAAACCATATATAACGATGAAAAAAACTTGCTTGATCAAGTTCTTAAACACATTGCTAATGGTGCGGATTTAAATACAGTAACTAAACATGGAGAATCAGCATTAAGGGTCGCATCAAACAATGGTCGATTTGATGTGATAAAACTTCTAACTGACTCTGGAGCTGACAAACAACAACTTGGATGGGCCTCATCGCACTTTGAGGTTGTATTTGGAACTGTTGAAAGCCTAGAAAAATGTATTAAGGAACATCAAGACATTGAAGAAAGGGATTTTTGGGATAGAACCCCGTTTCTGTTATCAATCCAGTTTGGAGATGTTGAAAAAACATCTTTGTTGCTGAAACTTGGGGCAAACGCAAAAGCAGTAGGTAGATGTGATAGACCGGTGGTAAGTTATGCTGTCATTAATGACCAAATTCAAATGCAAAAATGGCTTCACAAAAAAGGTTTTGATATTGATTCTGTTGATCAGTATCAACAAACTCCATTACACGAAGCTTGTGAATTAGACCAAGTTGATAGTGTTCAATGCCTGATAAACCTTGGAGCTGATATTTATAAGAAGAATCATATAGATGAAACGCCCATTCAATTGGCTTTAAGCATGAAAGTGGCACAAATTATTATTAATCAAGGAGCCGATTTTAATGACATCAATGAAGATGTAAGAGCTGAATTATTGGGATTGAATGTCGATGGTAAGTTAAACATCAGTAAGCAAGAGTATAAACAAGGAAAAAATAGACTATATGGAAAAACAAATCCGCAAAAGTTAAATCTTAATTATTGGTTGGAAATGATTAAGACCAACTCATCGGCATGGAAGGCAAGAGATTTATTTAGTAAAAAAAATGTATTTAAAGACAGTCCTATTTGGTGCTATTCCCGCTTTGGGAGGACAACAACTATACTTGATGATGGTCGAATTATTGAAATTGGAGGAGAACATGAAGATTCGTATGATCCTGATTTTTGTATTTATAATGATGTTGTAGTTTTTAAAAAAGACGGAGAAATCGATATTTATTTGTACCCTGAATTAGATTTCCCTCCAACTGACTTTCATACCGCAACTTTGGTTGGTGATGAAATTTATATCATTGGAAATTTAGGATATTACGATAGCCGCAAGTCTGGAGTAACTCCGGTTTATAAATTAAACATAAAGAGCATGAAAATTGAAAAAGTTGTACCAACTGGTAAGAAACCTGGTTGGATAAATCATCACAAAGCAAAATTGATTGATGGAAACACAATAGAAATAAGCGGTGGAGAAAAGTTTCTCAGTAAACTAAGAAACGATGTTTATAAAGATAATAATGAGACATATCAATTATGCTTAACAACAAACAAATGGACAAAATCTTAGGAAAGTGGAGAAGCAAAAGGTATCCGTACCCATTTTCACTAATTTCATGCTTATAAAAAGATAAAGCTTCCCATCACGACATCTTTCTGAGCATTGATCTGGGCATAATCGGAAACACATACCTCAATATCGCCCATGGCCAAAACGGCACATGGCTGTTGAGCTTTTCTTTCTCAATGGCTTTGACCATTGCTTTCACACCTGTTTGGGTATCCACTATAAAAGGCACTTTTTTTACCTTCTCATTGATTTCGCTGCGAATAAACCCAGGGTGTACACAGCTGACCTTGATGTCTGTGCCCATTAAATCAATGTACATGCCTTCGCACAGATTAGTAACGGCGGCTTTGGTGGCGGCATAAACAGTGAGAGCCCGGCGATAACCTCTAAAGCCACTGATAGAAGAAATGGCAACTAAATGGCCATGCTTTTGTTCACGCATAATTTCTAATGAGGCCTCAGCCTGTGCAAGCAATGCCACAAAATTAGTCTCAGCAGTTTGTTTGTTGGCATGAAAGTATCCTGTCCCAATACTGGCACCTTTACCCATACCGGCATTCAATATCATGCGATCAATGTCGCCAAAGGCTGCTTTGAATTTTTTGAACACCACAAAGACTTGGTCATGGTCATTCACATCCAATGCTTCTACTTCAACTTGGATTTCAGGATTAATTTTCAACAGTTCACCTTTAAGCGCTTCAAGATTCTCAATGTGGCGAGCGCATATGCCCAAATTCTTGCCCATTTTGGCAAATTGCCTGGCCATTTCCATGCCTAAGCCAGAGCTGGCACCTGTGATAACGATATTTTTTCTATTCATTTTTTCTATTTATGTTTAAATTGTAATAATTCTTGGCTGATAATATAGCAATGCGTTTAAGGTGTCTATACTCTTTTAATACAGATGAAAGCAGATGGAACTTAAGGGGTCAGTACCCTTATATATTAACTTATTGATTTAAAATAATAATTTCTACTATTATTCCTAAAATAATTATAACCCCTTTCTTACTAATCACTCAAAACCATCCCCAAAAACAAAATCAACCACAAACTCAAAAGCACCGATATCATGGTCGCCTGTGATTGTTCTGGGTGTTTTGTCAATGTCCATTAAGACTTCATCTAGATAGGTTCCTTGATCTACGACATTTGGATTTTGCGAGTCTAATCGCAAATTACCGGTTGATGGATTAACAAACCAATTCTCTATTGCTGATGTATAGTTTGTTGCCAGTGTAGCTTGGGCTGAGTTTCTTGAGGTGATTGACTGATTGGTTAAATTATTATAAATCTCAACATTGGTGGTTTCAGGAAAACGGTACTCGATGGCATTGTTGTAAGCTATGAAGATGCTGTTATTGTAAACTTTGGTATTGGGAGATGTTTCCAAGCCGATGCCGACGTCATCGAAGGCTCCTGTGCCATCATTGTAAATCATGTTGTTTCTTATTATGCCACCTTCACTGGGACTGCTGCCCAATCCAAATCCAATGCCCCGATCGCTGTTAATAATCATGTTTCTTTCAACTGTGTTATTGGATGATGAATTCCAAAAATGGATGGCATGTTCAGCAACTGTAACAGATGGGCTGGCGATATTTTTAAAGACATTGTCATTCACAATCCAATTGTCACCATCATGAATATCAAGCCCACCAATATACCATTGGGGCCCAACTCCTGCGGTGTATTCAAACAAACTACACTGAACCCTGGCATCATCTGCGCCATCGCCTGAACTGTTGCCTTTCAACATTTGCTCGTAAGTTTCTTGAATCCTAACATTGTGCACAAATAGATGATCACCATTGGCCATAATCCCATGATTGCCCACCTCTTTAATGGTCAAATCCATTAGACTAATGTTGTTACCAACCGCAGAAATCACTATTTCAGTATCAGGGTTAACACTTTTCATGCCTGTGCCGGTTAAGATAACATTGTCTCTGTTGCCACTTAAGCTTCTAATCACGACATTGTTTGCTGTAATATAGGGATACCAAGTCGTCGATGCGATTTGATAAGTGCCATCTTCAATTAATATGGTTGTGTTGCCACCGGAGGCATTTGCTTGGTTAATGGCGTTTCGTAATTCGGTTGAATTAGCCACTGTTAGCACAGTACCCATGTTGATTTCACAGGCATTAACTGTATTGCTTTCAACTTGGCTTATAGAACAACCACAATCTTGAGAAGAAACAGACGCAGTAATAACCAGCAGTAATAACAAAAAGTAAGATAATGTATTATTTTTTTTCATGATTTTTAATACTATAGCTTATGAATAAATTAAACGTGATTTAATTCACACAAGAAGAAAACATTTATGGAACGTCCAACTGGAGTAAATATACTGTTATCAGAATCATTGGCAGTGAAGAATAAAACACAATTATTGAATTTCATACCCTACTTTATAGTACAATAAAAAATTGACCAATGATATTCAGAGGAAGAAATGAAAAACTATCTATTTATTTTTGTGCTACTTTTAAGTAGTTATGCTTGTTTATCCAATGAAAAAACATCTATTACAAGCTCTTTAAGTACTCATTCCATTCAGTTCACAATCCCAATTAACAACGATAAAGAGTACACATGGTTTAAAAAGCGCACACCAGATAATCATATCGAATATGAAAGCAGTGTTCAAGTTGGACAATTTTCATTTGGTTTTTCAATCTTTAAGTTTCCAGGGATACCTGAGGAAAGAGGAGACATCAACTCATTGCTCAATATAGGACAATCTAGCGTATGGAAAGTCAGTAACGGTAGCGGAGAATTACTAGAAAACCATAATGTAAATATTTTATACAAAGACTCAGCTTTGGTCATATCCATTGATAACCCTGAAACAATCAAACTAATATTGGAAAACAACCCAAAGGAATTTGAAGTAAGAATCATTGGATTTGAGCACAATAACAAGAGTCTTAGTGGGCAATTATAATTCAATCAACGGGATCAGAGTCGCTGATTTTCGAATCATCTGGGCTGAGTCACTGATTTTTAGATTACCGCCTTCGTGGTAATGACGAGAAGGAAAAGAGGCACAGTTCATTTGACTGGCATTATCATTAGATTTTCTTTTTTTGAAAATGGATTCGTTACCATTTATATTGATATTTCTAACAAACAACAACTATAATAATCTCATGTTGATTCATCTCACAGTGCTGCTCATTGGCTATACTATTTTTAGTGCGGGTTCTTTGATATTTGCTTACAGTTTTTTTCTGAATGATTTACAGAAAAGCATTTACTCAAAATTTTCCTGTGCATTACTTTTAATTGGACTAGCGAGCTTACAAGGGTTTCACTATTTGGCATTAACGGCATCATTTGATGCACTTAATCACCGCTTGTATTTGATGGGGTTGTTAATTGTGCCAGCCTGTTTCTACTACTTTAGCCGCTTTGTTTTGTTTCCGAGTTTGTCTCCGAAAACACATCATTTAATCCATTTATTGCCTGTGATTGTTGGCTTGATTTTACCCAAAGCTGTCATACCCGGTGTTGCTTTTCTCATTGGTTCAGCCTATTGTTTGTGGTTTATTCATTTGGTTTTAAAGTTACGAGCCCAACAGAACAGATTTGCGATGGAACGGTTTTTCTTTGGTATGTTTGCACTTTTTGCCATCATGGCTTTGGTATTAGGCTTAATGATTCCTTATATCGACAAGACGATTTTTTATATGGCATATGGCAGTTCAATAGGCATTGCCATGTTGTTGGTCACAACCGCCATAATTGTGTTTCCAGAAATGTTGAACGATTTACAACAAATTGCAGAAAGAAGCTATGCCAATTCAAAACTCAATGGCATTGATATTGAAGTCAAAAAGAACAGATTAGAAGATTTAATTCAACAAGAAAACATTTTTCAAAATGAAAAACTCAGCCTGAGTCACATGGCTGAATTGTTGGATTTAACGCCACATCAACTTTCTGAATTGGTCAATTCAGAATACGGATATGGTTTTTCTCGATTTGTCAGGACAAACAGAGTTGAGCAAGCAAAAAAACTGCTGATTCTAGAACCCAAAACCTCGGTTTTGGCGATTAGCATCATGACTGGTTTTCAATCCCAATCTAATTTTTATTCAGCCTTTAAAGAAGTGACTGATGAATCTCCTGGAAATTACCGAAAAAGTAGAATCCAACAATAAACTATTCCTATTCTATAATTCAGTATACACGTAAGTTATTGATAATAAATGACATTAATTTTTTATGGTGTCCGAATATAATTCAGGAAGCTTTCTGTTATTTAAACCCGTAAACTGCCCACATCGATTCAATAATGAATCAGATTTTTAAATAACTTTAACAATAAGAGGACAGTTATGATTACTTCAATTACATACATTACATACATCAGCATCAGTGTCGCCATTACTATTTTTGTTTCTAAAACATTAAGTAAAAATGGAGAAATATATTTAATAGACGGCTTTAATGGCAATAAAGAATTAGCAAAATCAGTGAATCACATGTTGGTTGTTGGATTTTACTTACTTAATATTGGTTTCGTATTGCTTCGTTTAAAAACCAACAGTCTCATTATCGATATTGAATCTATGATAGTGTACTTGAGTTATAGTATCGGATTTGTATTGATTGTATTGGGTGCGTTTCATTTCTTTAATATGATTATCATTCATAAGTTTAGGGAGTCAGGTTTAAGAAAAACTGCACAAAAACCATTAATATAATTAATAAAACCATTTAGAAAATTAAGAATAAAAGAGCATTGAACTCTTTTATTCTTTTTCTATTAGCTTGCTTAATATTCAGTATTTCAGTAATCCACTAGTTACTTATTATTACTGGCCTTTTTCATGTCTGATTTTAAATTTCCCCAAAGTACAATGATTAGAAAACACTAAGCAATTAATTGTGTTTGTCCACTATCATTGTATGAAATCACCTACAAACCTTTAGGTGCTTTACCTATTATCAATGTTTCAAATATTTTTATAATAAAGCTACAAAGATTAGTTATTAGGTAATGCCATTGTTTGCACGAAGGTATTTATCCTTTTAATCCCACTACTAATATTGGAGAAACCCATATGTATTCTATTATAAATTTTATCAACCTGTGGAAAGTGCTTTTACCACTTTTCACAATTCTTCTTTCTATTCAAGTATTTGCTCAGGAGGTACATGTTTTTGATAGTCCTCTTGCTCAAAACGGCAGTACTATTATTAAAGACTCACGATCGGATGTGTCGGCACGATTGCTGGTTATTCCTGTGGTAACGGCGGATACTCCGTTTGATCCTACAAATAATAACCTCAATAGTTTTGATCCCGGAAACCCCAATTTATTAAATGAGATAATGCAGGAATTTACGGATACGGATGCGTTTTGGAAAGAAGCGTCTTACGGGCAAGTTGGTGCAACCGCAAAGGTATTACCACGGTACTATCAGGTACCTAAATCAAAAGATTTTTATGTTAATGCAACATTTCAAGATGTGCACATTAGAACCAAACCACTCACCTTTCCATTAGTGGTGCCCGAAGGGCAGTTTAAAGTTAAGGTGCGTTTTACGGGTTCTGATATCACCACTTATACTATTGATTTTGAAGTTGCCGATGGGCCATTTGCCACAGCTCAAGAATTAAGAGACCATGTTAATTCAGAGTTGGGCACAACTCGAATTGAAGCATTAAACGATGGTTCAAGGCTGAGGTTACGGCTTGAAAGACGGCTTGTTCGTGAAGGCACTTACGCTGTTATTGATTGGGATGCATCAAGTACTGATGTACTTGATGCTTTAGCATTAGATGCTGCCAATATCGATGAGGCTGGAGTAGAGCTTGAAGGCCGCAATGGAACATGGCCAGTCAATGTACCAAATAATAGTGAGCTAACGCTTCTAGTGTTACATGAAAACGGTACAACACAAGCCTTTACCTGGGTTGTTTCGGCTGGGACAAACTATGCGACTGCCGATGCATTTGCTTTAGCGCACAATGGAGACCTTGCGAATGCCCAAGTCACTTCAAATGGCAATAAAGTCACCTTTGATTTAACGACAGAATCAGGAGATGCCGTAGAGGCCATATTGGTTTCATCTTCTTCTAATGTATTTCCTCTCGAAGAGTTGGGCATTGAAATGCCAGTTATTACTAATGGATTGGTTACACAATCAGGAACTGATACCGTTCGAGGCAATCGACGATTAATGATTGGACAAGCTATCTCGGCTTTTATGATGACGGAACTTACTCAAAATTATGGGTCGCAAGATATTGCAGACATTGCAATTAGTGAAGCCAATGAGGCCGACTTAACGGAGGCGTTTTTAGAAAATATTGATTATGACGGTACCCCAGATAAACCCTTTAATAGCTATGTTGTTGTGTTCTTAGATATTACGGGTAAACGTGCAGGTGCCAGTGGCGGATTTATTGATGCTGGAATTGACAATGGTGGTTACCTTTTTACTCATCAATCCCATGGTACATCTATGAAGAGACTGGTGTGGGCACAGTGGCCCATGAAACAGGACATAACTTTGGTTTTCCGGACCTCTATAACAATTCACCCGGTAATTATGACTCAAACCTAGTTTACCCTGATGACTGGGATATCATGCACCGTTCGGCACTCAATCAACCCGGTGCATGGATAAAGCACCAAGACAGTGATTGGCTTGCAGATAATGGAAATGTCATTGAGTCTTTTCCGATGCCTAATGTACCTGGAGTAGAAACCAGAAAATATGCCATTACACCTCTGGATTATTCAAAAAGTGATTATGATGATAACTTAGTAGGAGTCCCTGGTGATGTGGATGCGGTCATAAAAGCATTGAAATTACCCATTGGGTTTGAGGCTGGCGCAGAACATCACTACATGCTGTTACAAAATCGTCAACAAACAGCAACCTCCAATGCTAGCATTCCTCAGGAGCCATCTCAGCCAAACCGTGGAGGAGTAAATTTAACAGATACAATAACTGGAAAAGTATTCGACTATTTTACCATTACAACCCGAAATTATGTGCACCCTTTAACGGATCGACCATTAGTGAGCAGTACCGCTCGACCTATTATTGATCGCACGCCTACTGATGATGTAGAACTATTGTCCACCTATCCGGCATATGCGGGTTTAAATATTGATATTGTCGATGAGATTCCAGGTCCTGTTGGACTTGTTAACAAACCGACTTATATTGTTGAAGTATCTCGGGAACAATCTGATTTTCTTGATCTTGCGATTACACCATGGAATACACCCCCATGGGAAAGCCCTGATATTTGGATAGAAAATGGCGATAAGACAGCTGCTGAACTATCGAATGTTCCGCTTGATGGAAACGGTGAACCTGCCCGTTGGGATGAAAACTACGACATGGATGCAAACGACGGTAAGCCGTTAAATTGGATAAGAGTAAAAGTAACAAATAACGGTACAGTTATTGCCACTGACGTTCAACTAAAAGTAAAAATCAATACACCAGGAGGTGTTGGTGCCAGTGGCTCATGGGTAGAGCTTGATCTTTCTGAAGCCTTGAGTGTACCTGCTGGTGATTCAACAATCTTTAGTATACCTTGGAATCCAAAGGAAAAAGGGCATACGTGTATAAAGGTCGAAATATTTAAATGGACATCTGCTTTAGGCGAAGTGGATTATACAAATCAAGGAACACAAGAAAATATCAATGATTTTCGTCCAACGGCGGGTAGCCCATGGCATCCAAAACCATTGTCCGTAGATATAACAAATCCTTTTGACAAAGAGCTTGAAGTCTATCTTGAAATGGTTGGGTTATTGCCTGGCTTTTCATTTGAGTGGGATACGCCTTACATTGTGATGGCTCCAAACTCAAAAACCACTGCAAAAGGCGTTATGTACATTGATGAGGCGGTGGTTCCAACTCCAAAACCTAATGGTAATGGTGGAATCGATTATTTCAGTTGGGACTGCCAAGAAACAGATCCATCGCAAGTTTCGGCTATGGTTGAAAAGAGATGCCGATTAGTTCCTGGTAAACCCATTCGTCGTCAAATGCATGTAAATGCCTATGCTAATGCCGGTGATTATCGGGTTTCAATAGGTGGAGTTACATACAATGTCATGCCAACGTTAGATGTGGATATTGATGTTAATGTTTATAATCGGGATGGAAATGTTGTTGTCACAGGCAGCACACACCCCAAAGCTGCAGGGGAAAAGATGGAAGTTGAAATTCATTACCCTTCAGGCTTAGTTGAGTGGTTGGACGTCACAACAGATGAAAATGGCGAGTTTACAGTTACTCATACACCGAAGGAGGATGGAAAAGTAGGCATTTCCGTAAACTATCCTGATGGGGGAACATTTGCACCAGTGAAAGTAGAAGGCAAATTGTTTGACCCTGAAGTTGTTAACACAAATATTGACGACCATAATCAGTGTTGGTCTTGTAAGGTGCAAGCAATTTCTTGGTACCTGAATTTCTTACTGTTGGTCATTATTCTTATCATTGTATTGGTGATATTAACTATTGTTCGCCGATTTAAACGCAATAATGCAACATAAATGAATGGTGTTTTTGGCCGCTATGTTTTTTCAAGTAGCGGCCACAGATGACACCCAACCTGAATCACCTGTAATTGATGTACTGCACCTCCAATTATATTTAAAAGAATTTAATCTAGTCAAAATCAAAGCATATTGACTAGATTTTTCTCTGAATTATAAGTTATGAAGTTTAAATTGATGTTTGTAGTGAAACTTGAATAATTTTCACTGATTTGCCTTATTTATAACTAAGCATTACGCCACACACAAATAGTGTTTTATTGGATGTGTGTCCTTCTTAGTTTCATTATAGAATTTGATGGCTACACAAAATAGAATAAACTAAAAAAAAAGGCACATCCTTGTGCAAATAGAGAGCTGGTTTATTATTCAAATCCATTTTTGAAAATTGTATTAATGACTGCATAAATAGCAATGGTTCCGGTGTCTTCATGGCTGACTAATAATAGGTTATCATTAGTGCTGTTTTCTGTACTTTTTATGAATAGCAGTCCTTCAGGTGCTTGGTCACCATCGGTTGAAGGTTGATAACGTACAAATACTGGATTCTCTGGGTCTGTAATATTATAAATCATAATACCACCTACTCTCTCTAAACCAATAAATGCATAATGTTGAGATTCAATTTCTGCTACAATTATGCCTTCAGGTTCTGGACCTTTATCATCGCTGCGACTATCAAAAGAATCGATAGTTCCGCCATTTGAATTAAATATTTCTGGAGTTTGTATTGAAATTTGTGTTTCAAATTGATTTCCACTATCAAAAACTTGAACCCCAGTTTGGGCATCCCAAATTGAAAATGAACGTGCTCCATAAGCATAAAGTTTATCAAAATCCATGTCTTCATTATCATCGCCTAATACAGTACTGACTTTTAAGCGACCTAATTGATCAATGGCTTGTAATTGATCTGCATTCGGAAAAGCAGAAGTATCTAGTATTATATCTTTAACCCTTTCATCTTCACTTCTGGCTTCGCCTTCATTTGCAGTTAAATAATAGTTGATTTTATTCTGTGTATAAGTAGCGATAGAATCGGGTTGATACATACCAAATATTGGCCAATTGGCAATTTGTATACTGCATTCACCATTTAAACTGTCTTGATTACTTGGATCTAATTCATTGCCTTTTAGGCTGTGATCTTTAAATCCTAATGCATGAATAGATTCAATAGACTGATTTTCAATATCAATTACAGCCACAGCATTATTTTCTTGTAAAGTAACATAAGCTTTACTGTCATCTGATAGAACAGATATGTATTCTGGCTCTAAGTCTTGACTGACACTCTTGGTTGGGAAAATGATCACATCATTTGGCAATTCATTGGCCCTTATTTCTCCCACATTAAAGTCATTAAAATTCAGGTGATTTACAGTGGCATTAATTACTCCATTGTCTAATTCAATAATAGATACCGAACTATCTGGATCGATGCCTTCATCTGCTTCTGCTTCATTGGCAACTAAAACCTTATTGCCTTGGTGGTTAAATGTGATCATATCCGGTAGAGCGCCAACTGTCACTTGATTTAATAACGTGCCATTAATGTCGTAAAAAGCCACTTTTCCATCATCGGTAACAATGGTTGCAGGAATGGAAACAGCTACCAAACCATCAAATACAGCAATACTGGTCACATCGGGCCCAATAGCAGTGACATCAATGTTTGATATTAAGCTAGGCAGTGATGGGTTACTAAAATCAACAATTGAAAAAGAACCAAATGAAGAATTGATAACAAATAGCCTTTGACTGGCAGTGTCATATGATGAAATTTCAGCCGATCCTTCACCTAGATTTGTTGTATAGGTACCGATTTTCGAAAGACTTACTTCTGCTTGGATTGTTCCAATTTGAAGCATTGCACATAATAAACTTAATTTCTTAAACATAAAACTTCTCAATAAAAAATGATGATTCTAGTCAGTGTATGTTTCAGCTCAATGTCAGTAGTGTGAATATTAGATGGCAAACTTATTAAGAATTGATGAATTAAATTTGATAATTATTTTAGACAATATAATTATCAAAAATCCCAGAGACAGTGAGTTGTTTGCAATAGAAATGCGGAAAGACGGCTCAGCGATGTACATTAAAGATATGCGAAAATAGAAAGCATTTGGGTTTTTACCTATCTAGCAAACCCTTTAAAAATTTCAAAACAGGATTTTTGAATTCAAATTTTGCTTTAAAAGATTAAAGCTATTGAGCTTGCATGAAAGAATTCATTGTTAGTTACTTTATTTATTTCATTAATTGTTGACAGTTAATAAACTTTGAATATACTGTACAACTCAAGTATTAATGAAGTATAAATCAATGAAAAAAGAATCTATTTATGGAGAAATAACCAAAAGCCTCTGGATTAACAGCCATATTATATCTAAGCAATTAGACAATAGTTTGGGAGCCATTCATGGCATAGGATTAACCGAATACATGGTATTGTTAAACCTGATAAATGCCCCTAATCATACACTTCGTCGCATTGACATTGCCGAAGCATTGGGGAGGACAGCCTCTGGAATTACTAGAATGTTAATGCCAATGGAGAAAATTGGACTTATTGCAAAAGAGATAAACCAAAGGGATGCAAGGGTCAGTCTGGTCAAAATTACTTCAGTTGGATTAGAAATATTTAATAATGCATCGACTACTTTAGAGAATAAATCCAAACACATTTTAAAGAATGTTGACAATAATCAAGCCACTAATTTATTAAACTTGTTAAACACTATTTAAGAGAAAAAACATAACTATCGATTTATTTGAGTTTAGAGGCATTAATGACATAAGTTTTAACAATATTTGACTGATTAATAAAGACTGTGTGAAATAGAATATAAATTAAAACAACATCAACTAACCCAGTTAATCTTTATACTGAGTTAGTTGCCCTGTTGTGATTAATTTATTTTAATAAACATTGCTGACACCCAAATCAGATATGGGAGTTGTGGTTCCCGTATAGGCATTGCTTTTAGCATTATTGTAGTGGGCATCATTATTGAAAAATATTCCTAAAATATTGTCATATAATTTGTTATATCTTAAATCGTTTTTATACACTTGTGGCGTTGTTGTAGATCCAATGCCAATCACTAGCCCAGTTTGAAAATCAAAAGTGTGGTTCCCATTAAATGTATTTCGAGTACTGGTGGTTGGTCCTGTCATCAAACATCCATAACCAGCATCAGCCAATATTTCCAGACCTACTCTGCCAACCCTTAATGAATTGCCATTAATTTGGTTTTCAGAAGAATCGTCTAATCGTATTGCTGTTTCTGTGGTTTCAATAATTTCATTATTGGTGATGATGTTATTATTGCTACGTGATAAATGAATACCATAATAATTACTCTGCCAAATAAGGTTGTCCTTAATGGTGTTTGTATCGCTATCATCTCCACATACTTCAATGCCCACAGCGCTTTTATAAAACTCATTGTTGATAATGGTATTTTTATTGGCATGATTGCCTGCAACTGCATTGCGAATAAAGACTCCTTGAGCAGCAATCTTGATGAAATCATTATTCTTTACCGTGGCTTCATTGCCAGATGAAATGATAAGCCCTGTTCCCAAATTATAAAAAAATGTGCTATTTACTTGTAAAAAATCGCTATCAGAAGTGTTTATACCAGCCCAAAATCCTTTGATAACACCACCATTGCCTGTGACTTTAACATTTTTACGACCAGAAACGATGACTCCAGCTAAATCATTTGTGCCAGATAAGGTGTGACCATTTAAATCCAATGTGACATTGTTGGCTCCAATTTCAATGGCATAGTATCCAGTTGTACAATGTAAATCTGCGCTTAAAGTTGTATCTGAAGTTATGAAATCACCACAACTCACTGCGTATGTTGGTTTTGAAACAATAGTTATAAATATTGTTAAAATTACTAAAATAATTTGTTTAATGTTCATGTGCTTTTCCTTTTATATTGTAAGTTTCAATAATTAATACGTACAATCAAACAAAATCATGACATGAAGACATTAATCAATTAACAAAACGTAACTATAGCTTACATTAAAATGGGAGATCCTACTGAACCAATATAGAAATACCGATTAGTGGGCTTGACTGATTGCAAATATAACAAGCCAAGTGAGAGAGTTAATAGATACATCGATTTCATCACACTTTCATAATTTGGGCATGTATATAATCTTTTATTATGAACAAAAACCACTTTTCCATATTTCACACAGTATTCTTAATTATTTTAATATTCAGTTGTGTTGCCAACGCGCAAACTACCACAGGCACACTTGTCAAATATTCGACCATTAAGTCTATTGGATTTGAATGGCCACTCAATGGTGACAGCAACCACAATGCTACGGCCAGTGTTCAATATCGGATTAATGGTTCTAATACTTGGCTACCTGCTCAAAACTTATTTCGGGTTGATTTTGAAAGCTATGATATGTTAGCAGGCAGTATCCTGTTTCTTAATGAAGCAACAGAGTATCAAGTGCAACTGTCTTTTGTTGATCCAGATGGTGGATCAGAAACATTGGTTGAAACCATTTCAACTAAATCCACACCACGTTTTCCTATCGGTGGCAATAACTATCATGTGATTCCTGATGACAATGGAAGTGGCAACGGTTCTGAGCTCAATCCTTTTCATGGCATCACTCAAGCACAAAGCGTGGCTCAAGCTGGCGATACATTTTGGTTGCATGCAGGCAACTATGGCACTGGCAGTGAAATATATTTCAATAAAGCAGGCACCATTAACAATCCCATTGTGTGGAGATCATTTGGTGATGGAGATGTGGTCTTAGATGTCATAAGGATTCAAGCTGAAGCTGATTATGTTTGGTTTCATGAGTTGAATTTTAATTACAATCAAAGCAATGGTGATTATGGTGTGCGCACCACATCACCTGGGCCAACAGGAGTGGTGTTTACCAGAAATAATTTCAACAATTGTCATTACTGTATCTATCTTAATCATGGTGGTGATAATTGGTACATAGCTGACAACACCATCATTGGAGACAATGACCCTAATAATGGCTCAGATTTTTCTGGCGAAGGCATTGAGTTAGAACACACCTCAGGTCATACAGTGGCTTATAACAAAATATCAATGGTTGCTGATGGCATTTCTTATCCTCATAGCAATGTCGATATTTATGGCAATGATATATTTGACACCACTGATGATGGCATTGAAGGAGATTATGGCCACAACAACATCAGAATTTGGGGAAACCGCATTTCTAATGCACTGAATAATGGCATTAGTTTTCAACCCATGGATGGCGCCCCTTGGTATGTGTTGTATAACCAAGTAGCGGCACCAAACCAAGATTCATTAAAACTAAGAACCCGAACCGATAGCGTTTTACTTGCGCACAATACATTAGTAGCTTGGAGTGGTGGTGTGAGTTCTGGTACTGAATTACTAAAAAACTTTCAATCTAACAACAATCTTTGGATTTCCATTCAAGACAGATATGCTTGGGAAGACAACAGCAGTAATGGTGCGATGAACTGGAAATCCAATCTCGATTACGATGGTTTTGATTGGGGAAATTATAATTATGCCTTTAAATGGAATGGCGTGCGATTGGATGATATCCCAGCCTTTGCAGCTGTCTCTTATACACATCTCCGAGCCCACGAGACAGGCAGAAA
>OJDV01000363.1_pt1 | contig 16300 bp, 9 predicted proteins | sample 1592911 | NCBI WGS metagenome assembly OJDV01 (sample SAMN05416860, study PRJEB24817) | seawater metagenome | isolation source: Sea water | place: Canada:Atlantic | collected 2013-11 | reverse complement strand
GAGATTTCTGCCTGTCTCGTGGGCTCGGAGATGTGTATAAGAGACAGATTAATACCTAAACCTTCTTTTAAACGTTTAATACTTTGGAAAGCTTTCTCTTTAGTTTTAGCATATTCAAAAGCCAATGCTACAAACTCAACATCTTTATTATTTGTGGTGTTATAGTATTCTGAATAGTATTTACTTTCATCCAAACAGTTTGGACACCAGGTTCCCATCACTTGAACAACAACAACTTTGTTTTTAAATCGATCGTCAGATAACGATACGATATCACCTTCTGCATCAGGAAATGAAAACTCCAAAGTGTCATATCCTTCTTTTAAAAATGTAAGATCGTTAGCATCTGGCAATTCATATGATTCGTTTCGTTGTCCATTAAAAGGTTCTTGCCAATGATTTCCAGAATAAAACATACCTTCCATCGTTCCGCCTTTAATTTTGGCAGTAAACAGAAACGCATGAGCGCCATCAAAGGTGGATAGTTTCATTGTGTTTCCGTCTAGAACTCCTTCTAAGTATCTATAATCTCCTGTTGTGGTTCTAAAAGTTCCTGTAACTTTATTTCCGTTTTGTTTAAAAATCCCTTTAGCAATATATCTATCAGCTTCAACATCTGGACTAAAAACAACTTCCCAATTTCCATCTACATTTTGTCTAGCATCATGTGTTTCAGAACTAAAACGATTACTATTTCCAAATTCCGCAGAAAACGGAACAACCCGATCTAAACTCTCTTTTATAAAACTTCCTTTTAAGCTTCCGTTATTAATAACAGCCTCAACATAACCTTCAAAAACCGGAGTTTTAAATACAATAGTATCATTTGAGTATGTGATATCATTCACTAAAATCACTTCGTCAGCATTAAAAATTTTCAAAGATTGTGGAGAGGTTACCTCAAATACAAAAGGCAACACCTCATCTGGAGTTACCTGCAATTCTGCACGCCAAACACCAAGTTTCAAATCATTACTCTCTTTCGTTTTACAAGAGAAAAATAACATCATAACAAGAAAAAAAGTAAGAGAAAATTTCATAATGTGGAGATTAATGAACTAATAGTCAGAACAATTTTATAATTCTTACAAAGAAAAGACAATTATCGATTATTATTACTACATAGTATTATTATCTTTGTCGCTTGATTAAAGTACACAAATGAAGATTTCTTATAATTGGTTACAACAGTTTTTAAAGATAGACTGGCCAGCTGAACAAACTGGTGAGCTTCTTACTGATTTAGGTTTAGAGATTGAAGGTATAGATTCTTTTCAATCGGTTAAAGGTGGATTACAAGGTATTGTAGTTGGCGAAGTGCTTACATGCGAGCAACATCCAAATGCAGATCGCTTAAAAATCACTACTGTAAATATTGGCGAAGATGCACCTTTACAAATTGTATGTGGCGCACCAAACGTTGCAAAAGGACAAAAAGTCCCTGTCGCTACTATTGGAACAACCTTATACACAGATGAAGGTGAAGCTTGGACTATTAAAAAAGGCAAAATTAGAGGCGAAGAAAGCCACGGAATGATTTGTGCCGAAGATGAATTAGGATTAGGCGCTTCTCATGATGGGATTATGGTTCTTGAATCTAAAACAAAAGTCGGAACGCAAGCAGCCGATTTATTTGACGTAGAAAATGATCTGGTTTTCGAAATTGGATTAACTCCAAATCGTGCTGATGCCATGAGCCATTTTGGTGTGGCTCGTGATTTGAAAGCCGGCTTGTTACAACAAGAAATCAATACGGAATTAATTACACCATCAGTTAGTTCGTTTCATGTAGAAAACAGAACTCTCAAAATAGATATTGATGTTCAGAATAAAACCTTAGCGCCTCGTTATTGTGGTGTTACGATTTCTGGAATTAAGGTAGAAGATTCTCCATTGTGGTTACAAAACAGACTAAAAGCTATTGGTTTAGCTCCGAAAAATAATATAGTTGACATCACTAATTATGTTTTACATGAATTAGGTCAACCCTTACACGCTTTTGACGCAGCTAAAATTGCTGGAAACAAAGTGGTCGTAAAAACATTACCTAAAGGCACAAAGTTTATAACACTTGATGAAGTAGAACGCGAATTACACGAGGAAGACCTTATGATTTGCGATGATGAAAAACCAATGTGTATTGCTGGAGTTTTTGGCGGAATTAATTCTGGTGTTACAGAAAGTACAACTAGCATCTTTTTAGAAAGTGCTTATTTCAATCCTGTTAGTATTCGTAAAACAGCTAAACGTCACGCTATGAATACAGATGCTTCTTTTAGATTTGAAAGAGGTATCGACCCGAATATTACCGAATACGCTTTAAAACGTGCCGCGTTGTTAATTCAAGAGATTGCTGGTGGAGATATTACTAGTGATTTGATGGATTTTTATCCGAATAAAATTGAAGACTTTCAAGTTCGCATGAGCTTTGATAGCGCTAAGAAATTAATTGGTGAAGAAATTCCGAAGGAAACTATAAAAAGCATCTTAACGTCTTTAGATATTAAAGTAAATAACGTTACTGAAACAGGATTAGGTCTAACCGTTCCTGCGTACAGAAACGATGTGCAACGTGAAGCTGATATCATAGAAGAAATTTTACGCGTGTATGGCTACAATAATATTGGCACGAATGAGAAGCTAAATGCCTCTATTTCAAATACTTCTAAATTTGAAGATTACAAACTGCAAAACATCATAGGGAACCAATTGGCATCACAAGGGTTTTTCGAAATGCTTTCTAATTCATTAACAACACCTAAGTATATTGAATTAAGCGAGCAATTAAAAGAAGAGCACAATATAGAAATGCTCAACCCATTAAGTAATGAGTTAAGTGTGATGCGTCAAAGTTTATTGTTTTCAGGACTGGAAGCAGTAAGCTATAACATTAACAGAAAAAGAGATGATTTGAAGTTATATGAGTTTGGAAAAACTTATCATAACTACAATGGAAATCGTGAAGAATACAAAAGGCTATCTGTATTTTTAACAGGAAATAAGAATACTTTGCGCTGGAATTCTCCTGTTCAAAAAAGTGACTTCTTTTATTTAAAAGGAATTATAAACAGCACCTTAGAACGCTTAGGGATTTCAAGATATAAAGTCTCGCCTATTAAAAATGATGTCTTTAGTGAAGGGATTAGTTTATCTGTAGGAAAAACTAAATTGGTCGATTTTGGTATCATCAACAAAAAGGTTTTAAAGCATTTTGGAATTTCACAAGAAGTGTTATTCGCAGAATTTGACTGGGACAACGTTGTAAAGCTTGCCGAACACAATGATATAAAGTTTAAGGATATTCCAAAATATCCTGAAGTACGTCGTGATTTCGCGTTATTACTAGATGAACAAGTGACATTTGAAGATATTGATAGAATTGCAATGCAAACTGAAAAGCAATTACTTAAAGATGTCGACTTATTTGATGTCTATCAAGGTAAAAACCTTCCAAAAGGGAAAAAGAGCTACGCTGTAAGTTTTACTATTCAGGATGAAAAGAAAACGTTAACAGACAAACAGATTGATAAAATCATGAGTAAGCTTCAAGCTAATTTTGAAAAGCAATTAGGAGCTGAATTAAGATAAATTGAAAATCCCTTTCAAGTTGAAAGGGATTTTTTTTAGCATTTTTTATAAGAACTTGCAATTTATTATTCTTTACTTTTGCAATTCACTAGAGCAGCTTATCATTGAAATTTAAATTACTCGTTTTATTCTTTCTATTTTCTTTTTGCGGAAACCATTTTTACGCACAAAATCTCAACACCATAAAACCTTCTGACAGTACTGAAACAGTATGGTCATTACTTAAACACGACACAAAATACACCTTGAAAGGCGTTGGTCATTCATTTACTCGTCCACTACATTGGCAAGGTGATGATTTTGCGAAATTAGGCATACTCTTTGTTGGAACAGCTGCACTTACGGTTGCCGATAATCCTACAAGAGATTTTTTTCAAAACAATAAAGACGACTTCCCTAAAGCTTTAAGAGATTTTGGATGGTATTTTGGAAGCCCTCAAAACTATTTTATGGCTAATGCTGGATTATATGGTTTTGGGTTAATAACAAAAAATGAGAAGATTAGAAAAACGAGCATTCTAATTATCTCATCTTCAATTACTACTGGATTAATACAATCCATTACAAAAACTGTTGTTGGTAGAGCACGTCCAGGTTCAGATTTAGATCATTTAGATTTCGATCCGTTCTCTAAACAAGCAAGGTATCATTCTTTTCCATCTGGCCATACAGCGCTATCAATTACAATGTCGCATGCTATTGCCAAACAGTTTGAAAACACTTGGGTTAAAATTGGTATTTATTCCGTAGGTGCTATTCCACCTATTTCTAGATTAATTGACGATGCACATTGGATTACAGATGTTGTTTTTAGTACAGCACTTAGTATTATAGTTGTTGATAGTATAGACAAATATCTATTCAGTGAAAAAGCTTATGATTATCCTCATAAAGAAAAACATGTTTCTTGGAACTTAAGATTTGGTGCCAATCAAATTGGTATTGTTGGTTCCTTTTAGACAATTATCTACTCTATAAAATTCATCTGTTAAACTATTGCAAAATATTATATAAGCTTAGGGCTTAAGATTTAAATAATACTTAATTTTAACATTCATTAAAAACAAAATAAAACATGGCAACAATTACATTAGGCGGAAACCCTGTATATACAATAGGCACACTCCCAGAAATTAATTCTAAAGCAATAGACTTTAAATTGGTGGCTACTGATCTTTCTACTAAAACCATGAAAGATTTTGAAGGTTACAAATTAATTTTAAACATATTCCCTAGTGTAAACACAGGTGTATGTGCTAGCTCAGTTAGAGCTTTCAACAAAAAAGCTAGTGAATTAGAGAATACAAAGGTATTATGTATTTCAAGGGATTTACCTTTTACACATGAGCAATTTTGTGGAGCTGAAGGCTTAGATGATGTTGTAATGTTATCCGATTTTAAAGAAGCGGGTTTCGGAAAAGATTATGGCCTTTTAATGACAAATGGTATTTTTGACGGTCTTCTTTCTAGATGTGTAATTGTCTTAGACAAAGACGGTTTGGTTAAGTATACTGAACAGGTCCCTGAAATTGGTCAAGAACCAAATTATGAAGCTGCTCTCAATGCTCTCTAAATCATGTCTAACAAAGACTCCTTTTTAGTTAACCGATTAAAAAGCATAGGTTATGCTTTTAAAGGTGCTGTATATCTTGTAAAGACTGAATCTAGTATAAAGATTCAGGTTTTTATTGCGATTGCAGTAACTATTGCAGGCTTTTATTTTGACATTTCCAATACAGAATGGCTCATTCAAATTGCCTTTATTGGTTTAGTGATGAGCTTAGAAGGTATGAATACAGCTGTTGAGTACATTTCAGATTTTATTCATCCAGACAGACATGATAGTATAGGCAGAATTAAAGATATTGCCGCTGGAGCTGTATTTATAGCTGCTGTTTCTGCTTCTATTGCTGCATTGGTTATTTATATCCCAAAAATTTTTTAAGGTTCATAACTCCGTTAATATCTAATAGGTTTAAATACTTTTAAGTTAGGATAAACGTTAGTAATTTGTATTTTTGTTTTACACTAAGAATCCTTTAATGGCGAAGAAAAAAACCAAGACTAAAAGCAAAGCTAAAGTAACGCCGAAACTAAAGAAACCAAGTTTTAAATTATCTAGTCAACAAAAATTGATTTTAGGTAGTTTATTAATAATTATTGGTGTCTTATTGTTTATCGCTTTCTTGTCATTTTTCTTTACTGGTCAAGCAGATCAAAGCACACTTTCAGAATTAACGTCTAGAGAGATCGAAGCCAAGAATTGGCTTAACAAACTTGGTGCATGGGTAAGTGATTTATTTATCAATAAAGCCTTTGGAGTATCTTCTTTTATCTTTTCTGGATTAGTATTCCTTTCTGGTATATATGTGACATTAGATATTAATAAATCTAAGCTGAGAAGACATTGGATTTGGGGAACACTTATCGCTATTTGGCTTTCAATATTCTTTGGCTTTTTTGCTCACAAATACGATTCACTTGGTGGAACTATAGGTTTTGAAATGAATAGCTTCTTTCAGGATTATATAGGTAAAATAGGAACTATACTCCTACTTGTTTTTATTTTAATTGTGTATTTAGCGATTCGTTTTAAAGTCAATGGAGAAGCTATTGTATCACTTTTTAAAAGTGCCAATAAAGAATTAAAAGACGAGATTAATTCTGCTAAAAGCACAGACGAGGAAATCGTTGTTCCTTTAGATAATAATTTATCTGCTGAAGCCGAAGACATTAAGTCGGCTTTTGAACTAAACATTGAAGAGTCTAAACCTACAATAGAAAAACATTCAAAACCTGAGACAAAGGTTGAAGCTCCTAAAGTAACTATTACTAAACCAGAGCCTGAACCTGAACCTGAACCTGAACCTGAACCTGAACCTGAGTTAAATATTGAAATTAAAACCATTGAAGAAGAAGTTTCAGAAACTGATAATCTTTCAAACAAACTGGTTGAAGATTTTGGACAATTTGACCCAACACTAGACCTTAGTAAATTTGAATTTCCACCTTTAGATTTATTAAAGAAATATGATACTGAAGGGATTACTATTAATCAAGAGGAACTTGAAGAAAACAAAAACCGAATTGTAGAAACACTAAGCAACTACAAAATTGGTATCGCAAGTATTAAAGCTACCATTGGTCCTACTGTTACACTTTATGAAATTGTACCTGAAGCTGGAGTGCGAATTTCAAAAATTAAAAACTTAGAGGATGATATCGCTTTATCGCTATCGGCTTTAGGTATTCGTATTATTGCGCCTATTCCTGGCAAAGGAACAATTGGTATCGAAGTGCCAAATAAAAATGCAACCATTGTATCGATGCGTTCTGTTATTGCATCGCAGAAATTTCAAAAATCTGAAATGGAACTTCCTATTGCTTTTGGTAAAACCATTAGCAACGAAACTTTTGTTGTTGATTTAGCCAAAATGCCTCACATGCTTATGGCAGGAGCAACTGGTCAAGGTAAATCTGTAGGCCTAAATGCCGTTTTAACTTCATTACTTTACAAGAAACATCCAGCCGAAGTTAAGTTTGTTTTGGTCGATCCTAAAAAAGTAGAGCTTACCTTATTCAATAAAATTGAACGTCACTATTTAGCGAAATTGCCAGATAGTGAAGAAGCAATTATTACAGACAATACAAAAGTGATTAACACTTTAAATTCACTTTGTATTGAAATGGACAATCGTTACGAAATGCTGAAAAATGCAATGTGTCGTAACCTTAAAGAATACAACGCAAAATTCAAAGCACGTAAGCTCAATCCTAACGATGGCCATCAATTTTTACCGTACATTGTTTTAGTGGTTGATGAATTTGCCGATTTAATTATGACCGCTGGTAAAGAGGTTGAAACTCCTATCGCTCGTTTGGCTCAGTTAGCTCGTGCTATTGGTATTCACCTTATTATTGCTACTCAACGACCTTCAGTGAATGTTATTACTGGTATAATTAAGGCTAATTTCCCAGCTCGTATTGCGTTTAGAGTAACCTCAAAAATTGATTCACGTACCATTTTGGATGGCTCTGGAGCAGACCAATTGATTGGTCGTGGTGATATGCTATATACCTCTGGAAACGAAATTACTCGTATTCAGTGTGCTTTTGTAGATACGCCTGAAGTTGAAAGAGTCACCGATTTTATCGGTGGGCAAAAAGGATATTCTGACGCTTATTTATTACCAGAGTATGTTGGCGAAGAAAGTGGCACAAGTCTTGATAATAATATTGCAGATAGAGACAAATTGTTTAGAGAAGCTGCTGAAATTATTGTGACAGCACAACAAGGTTCTGCTTCTTTATTACAAAGAAAACTAAAACTAGGATACAATAGAGCTGGACGCTTAATTGACCAATTAGAAGCCGCTGGTATCGTTGGAGGTTTTGAAGGCAGTAAAGCTAGACAAGTTTTGGTTCCTGACTTTGTATCTCTCGATCAATTATTAGCAAACGAATAGTAATTAAGTAGTTTATATAACAACTAACATTTATTTTTGATGATGAAACAGATTGTAATAGTAATAGTAGTTTTAATAAGTAGTTCATTTGGTTTTGCACAAGATGCCGAAACCTTACTTAATGAAGTTTACGATAAGACTAATTCTTATGAAAATATATCCATAGACTTCAAATATGTACTTCAAAATACTAGCGAAAATATTAATCAGGAAACTCGAGGAGACGTTGTTATAGAAGGCGACAAATATGTTTTAAACATCCTTGGTATTTCACAAATTTATGATGGTAAGACACTTTATACAATTAGTCCTGAAGATGAAGAAGTGACTATTTCTTCAGATAATTCCGAAGAAGAAACTACAATAACACCGAGTAAGATGTTATCCTTTTATAAAGAAGGATACACCTACGAGATGGATATCGTTCAAGATGTAAAAGGAAGAAAAGTTCAATATGTGAAATTAAGTCCAATTGACACCAACTCTGAGATAAAGCAAGTTTTATTAGGTATTGATGCCAATACAAAACACATTTATAATCTTATTGAAATTGGTAAAAACGGAACAAAAACTACCTTAACTGTTAATTCTTTTAAAACGAATGAGCCGATCTCAAAAACCTTGTTTACATTTGACAAAAGTAAATATGGAGACTATTATATAAATAGACTCGATTAGGCCAACCATCAATGAAAATACTAGATAGGTACATACTTACGACCTACTTAAAAACCTTTTTGAGCGTGTTTATTATACTCATGCTCATTTTTGTATTACAATCTATTTGGCTATACATTAGCGAATTAGCAGGTAAAGACCTTGCAGTTGGAGTCATCCTTAAATTTTTGTTATACGTTACTCCTACGCTTATTCCTTTAATATTACCACTTACAATTTTACTAGCTTCTATAATGGTTTTCGGACAATTTGCCGAAAATTATGAGTTTGCAGCAATGAAATCTACCGGTATTTCGCTTCAACGAGCTATGAGGAGTTTAAGTGTTTTTATTGTGTTATTAGGTATTACTACTTTTATTTTCTCAAACAATGTGATTCCTTGGGCGAATTACAATTTCTATAACTTAAGAAAGAATATTGCTAAAGTTCAACCAGCAATGGCAATTGCAGAAGGTCAGTTTAATGATATAGGAGATTACAATATAAAAGTAGAAAAGAAAAGTGGCGACAAAGGGGAATTTCTTCATAAAGTAGTTATTCATAAAAAAGGAGTTCGTCGGGCTGGAAATTCTACAGTCATTATCTCTGATTCTGGTGAACTAAGGAGTAATCCTAATTCAAACATTCTTCAGTTGGTATTGTTTGAAGGGCATTACTATGAAGAAATCTTCAGTAAAGATCCTAAGCAGCGAAACAAGAAGCCTTATGCAAAAAGTTATTTTGAAGAATACACTATTAATGTTGATTTAGAAGGATTAAATGACGTAGACATAGATGACAAAACTTATGACAATCGTTACAATATGCTTGATGTAAGCAGCCTTAACTACACGATTGATAGTTTATATCAAAAGAAATCTAATAACTTAAAAGATTTTTCTGAAACCCTTTACGCTCGTTCAACTTTCGAAAATCTAGATCAAAATATTACAATAAAAAAAGATTCGATTTTTAAAGGTGATATTTTCAGTTTATTTAAAACATCAACCAAATTACAGATACTTACACTTGCCGCAAATACAGCATCAAGTACAAGACAAATTATAGTTGCCAATAAGAAAAATGCTTCAGGAACAACAAAATGGCTAAGTAAGCATGTGATTTCGCTACATGAAAAATACCTTTTAGGCATCGCTTGTATAATTCTCTTTTTTGTTGGAGCGCCATTAGGAGCTTTAATTCGTAAAGGAGGAATTGGTCTGCCTTTAGTAATCGCTATCCTATTATTTTTGACTTATCATTTCATTGGAATATTTGCTAAAAACAGCTCCTTAGATGGCACATTAAATCCTGTTTTTGCGACCTGGATCTCAACACTTATTATGCTGCCTTTAAGTATTTATCTTACTAGAAGAGCCACAAAAGACAGACAATTGTTTGAATCTGAAGGTCTTCTAAATCCTCTTAAAAAACTATTTGGAATAGAAAGTAAAACGCTCATTACTAACACAAACCTTTTACCAAAAGAATCTGAAGATTATCAAATACTAAGTAGTTACGACGATAAGAAATTAATTGATATTCTAAAGCATTATAGACAATACGATTATGGAATTGAGTTCAAAAACTCTTCCTTAGAATTGTTAGAATCTCGAGGAATTACCGAACAAGAATTAAAGTTTGGAGGAAATCTTATAGATTATAGTTATGAAGAATCAATTCGTCTAAAGTATTTATACGAAGAGAATTCTAAATTAGCTTTTATTCTTTACGCAATCGCGCTAATACTAATACTTCCTGGAGCAATATTAAAAAATAATGGCTTCCCTTCTGCTGGTCAAGCTTTGTTTGTTTGTGGCATTTTCGTTGGAGTTATTTACTTGTTTACTCTAATTAAATCCTTTATAGACAACTCGAATTTATACAAACAATTAGGCAAAAGCAATATTGCCAATGCCTTAGTTTTTGCAGTTGGTGGTTTACCATTATATTTTCTGTTCTACTTTTTTCAAAAGAAAAAGATTAACGAAGATTTAAAAATCAATAATACAAGTGATAAAACTGTTAGCAGCTCTGCTAATAAGGAAAAAATTTCAAATACAGCTGGCTTAGAGACTGCCTATAATGATTACAAAACGTATTCAAATTATGCTTTGACTTTCTTTATTATCGCTGTAGTTTTATTCATTTCACATTTCATTTTTAAGAACAACAAATTACCTGCGGCTGAGAGTGCCACTTTAGAATTATCAGCTATTTCTGGGCTTTTATTTATAGTGTATTCTATAGCTTCAAGCATTCGTTTCAAAAAAATGTACAATCTAATTAATCGAACATTATCATCACATAGTTTATGGACTATTTTAGGGCTTTTAATTTTCCCTGTGGTATATTTCAAAAGACGGAATAAAATATTTGAAGACTTTTCAGCTTAGAAGAAATAAGCCATATCTTTGCAATTCTAATTTATCGTTATGCTAACAACAATGACAAACACTAAAAATTCAACAAAAATAGAACTCAACACCATTTCTGAAGCTATTGAAGACATTAAAAATGGCAAGGTAATTATTGTTGTTGACGATGAAAACAGAGAAAACGAAGGTGATTTTCTAGCAGCTTCAAGTAAAATTACAACAGAGACCATCAATTTCATGGCTACGCACGGTAGAGGTCTTATATGCGCTCCTTTAACAGAGAGTAGATGTAAAGAACTTGATCTAAACATGATGGTACGCAATAATACAGATCCTATGGAAACAGCTTTTACTGTTTCTGTTGATTTAAAAGGGAATGGAGTTACCACAGGAATATCTGCAAGCGATAGAGCAAAAACGGTTCAAGCGCTCATTGATCCAAATACTAAACCTTTTGAATTAGCGCGACCTGGTCATATTTTTCCTCTTGTAGCAAGAGAAGGAGGAGTTTTAAGACGAACTGGTCATACTGAAGCCGCAATTGATTTTGCAAAACTTGCTGGTCTGGAACCTGCAGGTGTAATTGTAGAGATCATGAATGAAGATGGAACTATGGCAAGGTTACCTCAACTTATGGAAGTGGCTAAAAAGTTTGATTTAAAAATTGTATCCATAGAAGATTTGGTCGCTTATCGTATGGAGCATGACTCGTTAATTGAGAAAAAAGAGGATTTCAATATCGAAACTCGCTTTGGAAGTTTTCGTTTAAGAGCGTACCAACAAACAACTAACAATCAAATACATATAGCTTTATCAAAAGGATCTTGGTCTAAGAATGATCCAGTACTTACGAGAGTAAATGCTACTTTAGTAAATAATGATATTTTAGGCACACTTACCAATAATGCAGATGAAAAATTAGACGATATGTTTAAGGTTATCAATGATGCAGGACAAGGTGCAATTGTTTTTGTTAACCAGCAATCACAATCTATGAATTTGCTAAAACGTCTTAGTCTTTTAAAAGACAGTCAAGTTGAAGGTGAAATTGTAAAAGCACCTCGCATTGAAATGGATTCTAAAGACTTCGGAATTGGAGCTCAAATATTACACGACCTCAACATTCACAAACTCAAATTAATATCAAATACGCAACAAACCAAGCGTGTAGGTATGATTGGCTATGGTTTGGAAATCGTTGATTACGTTAATTATTAATGATCTAAAGTTTATAAATAGTAAACTGAAACGTTGTAGGTGTTAAAGTGCCCGAACTATTAAATACGCGAACATCTAAATCCCCTCCACTTATAACAATACTTGAAGTTCTAAAAGCAGTAGAATAAGGCGTAACTAAACACGAGGTATTATTCACACTTAATGTTACAGTATTAACACTAATACTAATAACACCACCAGTAATGCTCGCTGTAAAATTTCCTGTACCACTTAAAACGTTTCCATTAGATTCAACAGTTCCATAAGCAATAGGAACGATGTTAGCATTTCCTGTTGCTTCTCTATTCACTTCATTTGTAACATCTAAAGTACCATTGACGCGCACTAAGTCCGTATCAAATTCTCCATAAATAAGAGCATTATTTGTACCTGAATTATCTATATATAATCTATTAGACCCTGTTTCATTATAACCTGCTTGAAAACCAATTGCGATGTTACTAGATCCTGTTATATTATTATTTAGAGTTTCATACCCAATTGCGATGTTATTAGATCCAGTTGAGTTACTAATTAAAGATTGATAACCATAAGCTACATTATTATCACCTATATCTGTTGAATTAAGAGACTGATATCCAATTCCTACATTTCGATTATCTGAACTATCGTCATTAATACCAGCTCCAATACCTAAAAAAATGGACGAACCATTTTCTGAACCATCATTATCTGACTTTGCATCTGTTAAATCATTTATTTCATTGATTACCGCATTAGTCCAAGTAATGTTTCCAGCACCATCCGTTTGCATGACTTGATTTAGAGCACCATCTGCTGTTGGGAATTGATAAGCGTTATTGATATCTAAAGTGCCATTTATTCTTAAAAGATCAGTATCGAATTCACCATATATTAATGGTGAAGTTGAACTACTGTTTTCTATATATAACCTATTAGAACCTGTTTCATTATAACCTGCACGATAACCTAAAGCGATATTATAAGATCCAGTTGTGTTATCATGTAATGATTCAACACCATAACCGACATTATAATCTCCTGAATCATTTGAATATAAACTACGAGTACCAATAGCAATATTAGAATCTCCTTCAGTATTTAAATTTAAAGCAAAATAACCTATAGCTATATTTACGCTTCCAGTTAAATTATCACCTAAAGCTCTAGTTCCTGTAGCAATATTATAATTTCCTTCTGTATTTGAAAGTAAACTATTATTTCCAGTTGCAATATTAGAGCTTCCCGTTGTGTTACGAAATAAAGATTGATATCCTGTTGCTACATTACCATTTCCTTCGGTATTATAACGTAAAGCCCTATACCCTGTTGCTGTATTATAATCTCCTTCAGTATTCTGGTATAGAGCCCTGTAACCTGTTGCCACATTTAGAGTACCTGTTGTATTTAAAGATAAAGCTTGATATCCAATTGACGTATTTTCACTACCTATAATATTGGACATAAGAGATTGATAACCAATCCCTACATTATGATTATCGGAACTATCATCATTAAGGCCTGCTCCAACACCTAAAAAAATAGAAGAGCCGTCTTCACTGCCATCATTATCACTTTTACCATCTATCAAATCATCAATCTTTTCAGCTCCAGAACCTCCTATAGATAACCATGAGGTAGTAGTAAAACTATAGTAATAAAACCCTGGAGCATCAGTACCAACAGTTGTTGTTAAATAAACCATCATTGCATCTTGATTTGCAGTGACACCAGTTGGAAACACATCTACTTTCGGAATGAGTATACCATCTGTACTTATTGGAGCAGCTTGATTTGATGATCGTATATCTAATTGTGCATCTGGATTTGTAGTACCAATACCAACTTGTGCATGAGAAGCAAGTGTGAGTAAGCTAAATGCAATAATAACTACTAGTTTTTTCATAATCCTAATTTTGTTTTATACTTATTCTTTGCTGAAATGTGTGCTTTTAATAATCTTATTATTGTGCACAATCTTTAAATTGTAAAGCCCTTCTTCTAAATGATTAATGTTTAAGAAAATTTGCTTTTCTTGAAGCTTTTCAATCGTTCCTATGTAAGGTTTCTTTTTCACATGAATAAGTTCTAGCAAGCCAATGCTTCAAATTCATGATAAATGTAATTGACTATGAAATAGAGTTCTGTGAATTTTGTAACAAGAGTTGAAACTATTGTAACATGTAGCTATATGGGTAAAAACAGTCTACTTATTAAGGAGGAGTCTAGTTATTTTTTATTGTATTCTGAAGGTGTACAATGGTAAAACTCTTTAAAGCATTTACTGAAATAGGTATGATCATTAAACCCGACAGCATAACCAATTTGAGAAATGTTGGTGTCGGATTCTTTAAGTAGTTTAGCTGCTAATTTCAAACGTTGAGAACGAATAAACTCTGATGTTGTCAAACCAGTTAGTGCTTTTAATTTTCTATGCAATTGCATTCTGCTCATACCAATGGCTACACTAAAACTACTAGCACTAAATGAAGGTTCAACCAAATTAGTATCTAAAACATTTTGCAGTCGTTCTAAAAATTGCTCATCTATATTTGTAATGGTAACGTCTTTTGGCAATAACACCAATTCTTGGCTATAACGTTCTTGTAATAAACGCCTGTTTTCGATAAGTTTTTTTACTTTAGTCTTTAAAATTTTTGAATTAAACGGTTTGGTAATATAATCGTCTGCGCCTACTTCAATACCTAATAATTCATTGTGATCTCCAGCTTTTGCAGTAAGTAAGATAATAGGAATATGACTCGTTCGTTCGTCATTTTTTAAATGCTGGGTTAAAGCAATTCCATCTTTTACTGGCATCATGATATCCGAAATAATAATATCTGGTATGGTCTCAAGTGCAACCTCAATACCCTTTTCACCATTTGGTGCAGAGACAATAGTATAAGAATTAACAAACTCTTGCTTTAACAGATTTCGGATATCTGCATTATCTTCTACAATTAAAAGTATTGGTGAATTATTTTGAAGCAATAGATCTTCATCATCTTCTCCATCATCACTATTGGATAAAAGATTACTAGCAGAGTAATCTTCGTTAGCATTGGATTTTATAAAGGCTTCTGATTTAAACGAGTTTTTATCAACAGGAACCATTACAGAAAAACATAACCATTCGTCTTCAGAATTGTTTACGTTTATTGTACCTTTATGTAACTCTACTAATTCTTTTACAAGTGCCAAACCAATACCAGAACCTGTATTATCTTCACCAGTTTGATAGAACCGCTCAAAAAGATTAGCAACTTCGTCTTGAGTTAATAATGATCCAGAGTTTTTAATCTCAAATAACAATCGTTCATTATCAACTTTAAAACTGACTAAAACTTCCTCTTTCTTAGATGTGTATTTAATCGCGTTAGCAATTAAATTAGTGATGATTTTTTCAATAGCATCCTTATCAAAACAATAAACTAAATCAGAAGCTCTACCCTTTACTATATAATGAATATCTTTTTGCTTTGCGCTAAAAGAAAATGAATCTGCCAAAACCGCAATAAACTGTAAAAGCTTAGCTTTTTGAATCTGCAGTTTTAATTCTCCTGCATCAATTTTTGATAAATCGAGTAACTGATTCACTAAATCTAATAATCGATCTGAATTCCGCTTAGCTATTTCAAATTGTTTACGTTTTTGATATGAGAGTGTTACATCTTCAATTGCAGCATCAATAGGATTAGAAATTAGTGTTAATGGTGTACGGAATTCGTGAGAAATATTAGCAAAGAATCTTGACTTCTTCGCGTCTAATTCTCGTAACTTAGTTGTAGTTTTCTTTCTGTTTTTATACAAAAAGAATAAAAAAAAGGCCAACAATCCAGTTATAATTAGACCTCCTAATAAAAGTATGCGTTCATTCTTCTTTTGTTTATTTGCAATTAATTTTTGTGAGTTAAGTAATTTAATCTCTTGTTCTTTTTTTTTAGTTTGGTATTTTGTTTCCTGTCTCTTATACACATCTCCGAGCCCACGAGACAGGCAGAAATCTCG
>OJDV01000362.1_pt1 | contig 16314 bp, 12 predicted proteins | sample 1592911 | NCBI WGS metagenome assembly OJDV01 (sample SAMN05416860, study PRJEB24817) | seawater metagenome | isolation source: Sea water | place: Canada:Atlantic | collected 2013-11 | reverse complement strand
GAAACAAGCAGCAGTCAGATAGTTTAATTGCGAACATCAATACTGCAAATACAAATACTGGCAATATTGCTGCGGGAGTAGTAAGAAATAAAGAACAATCGGATAGTTTGATTGCGAATATTAATACTGCTAACACTAATACTGGCAACATTGCTACGGGAGTAGTAAGAAACAAGCAGCAGTCAGATAGTTTAATTGCGAACATCAATACTGCAAATACAAACACAGGCAACATTGCTGCAGGAGTAGTAAGAAACAAGGAGCAGTCGGATAGTTTGATCGCGCTTTACAATAGTGGTAGCGATAGTCTTTGGAATCATAAAGCAACTCAAAATATAGAATTGGACGGACATTACCTATCAGGAGATGGGGATAATGAAGGAATTCATGTCGCTGCAAACGGTAATGTTACAATTGGAGGTAATAACGGATTTAATCAGTTTGGAGTGTGGAATGAATCAGCAGATGCAGAGATTAGTATTTTTTCTCGAACGAATTCTTCAATATTAGAAATGGGAGCATTTGGAACAGGAGAATCAAATACAATTAGTGCATTTAGATCAAGAGGAGCATGGCTAGCTGGAACGTCAGTACTTGCCGGGGATGATATATTTAAAATTACAACCTCACCGTATAATGGTGCGAGCTCCTTTGTGTCGGACGCCATGAACATTTCAGTAGATGGAGTAAACGCGGGAAATATAGCTACTCGATTTGATTTTTCAACTGTTAATTTATCTGGTACTAGCTCAGAAGTCTTATCAATTACAGGAGCAGGAAATGTTGGTATTGGAGTTGTTAATCCAGCTGCAATATTAGATGTAAAAGGAGCAATTAAAGTTGATACAGTTGTTGCAACACCATCTGCAGGAATGATTCAGTGGACAGGCACAGACTTTGAAGGATATGATGGAGCAGCGTGGAAATCGTTGACAACCGCAGTTGCAACTTGCCCTACAGGAATGTTAACTGCAGGACCAAGCATGTGTGTGGATTCTACCGAGCGTGCAGCAGATACATGGTTTGAAGCCTCTAAAACATGTATGAATTTAGGTTATAAGTTACCTACTTGGGGAGAGTGGTATAGTGGAGTGAGTGTTTCAACTGGAGCAGATAAAACTACAGATAACTGGGAATGGGTAGATGGAGGAACATCAAATACTGCAAGAAAAGTTGGAAATGTAACAGTAGAAGCTACTGCTAACGATGACCCAACAAATAATGCAGCATTCAGATGTGTGATGTATAAGTAAGCTTAAAGCAAAGGTCTAAAACGGAAAGTTTAAAGCTAACAATAAAAGTGAAAAAATTTGAAGATTTAATGGTTTGGCAAAAAACACAAGATTTTTATCTTGCGTTAGTTGGGTTATCTAAAATCTTGAAGGACTTCTTTTTTCGTGATCAGTTTTTTGCATTTCGTCTGGGAATTGTCACTTTCTGCATTCTGATTTTTACGTTTGACTTAAATGCCCAAAATATTTCGATTAACGGAAGCGGAACAGCCCCAGATAGTTCGGCGATGCTGGATATTTCGGATACTACAAGGGGGCTGTTGGTTCCTCGCTTAACTTTTTCTCAAAGAAACTTAGTTGCTAATCCTGCTACGGGATTATTAATTTTTCAAACGAACGCTGATTCAGGATTTTATTATAATAATGGTACAACAGGAACACCCAATTGGACGCGACTAAAAACGGACTCAGACTCTTCTTTTTGGAGTAAAAAAGACACTAATCTCTATTTTAATACAGGAGGAGTAGGTATTGGAATAGACACTCCTATGGGCCTATTACAATTGTATGGGAATGGAAATTTTGGCGCAGGGTCACGAATAATTTTTGGAGATGACTACCGTTCGACAAGTAACGATTGGAACGCATTTGTAGGCGAATCAGGATGGGATTCAGAGCAAGATAGTGATCAACTGCAGGTTCACGGTAGTGGAGGTACCTTTTTCACAGTAGGTGGTGGAAGCGGCGGCAACGAATTAGATACGGCCGCTGTAATTAATTCATTTGGAAGATTAGAATTGTATCAAGCAAGGCAATCGGCTAACTTTTTAAGAATGTTTGCAGATACTGGGCAAGTGGGTGTTTGGTTTAACAATGATTCTGCCTATTGGGCTTTGTTTTCAGAAAGTAGAAATGGGTCGTTCATGCCGCAGGGAGCAGTTGGTTTATTTGGAGGATTAAATGCTGGAACAAGGGCCTTAAGGTGGGTCGTTGATGTAGATGGGAATATGGGAATTGGAACTTCTACTCCACTAACTCAAGTAGACATAATTGATACTGGGATTGTTGCCGTTCGAGTTGGATCTGATCAAACAGACCAATTCATGAAATTGGATTACAATACCTCAGCGGGATTCTCTAGCATACAGAGTGGACTTTTTGGAGGAACTACTCACCCATTGATTTTACAAGGAGGCGGCGGAGATGTTGGAATTAGAACTACTTCTCCAAGAAAAGAACTGCATGTGAATGGGTCAATTATAGCAGAAAGTTCAAATTTAGCTTCTCTACCAACAGGGTTAACATATGCTCTTTTAACCAATAATAACGGGGAGAGTTTGTTGTCTTCTTCTAGTGGATCTAAATCTGAATCATTGAAGATTAACGGAAGTACAATTAGTTTTTCTTCAGGTATAAGTAATTTTTCAAACCCAACCGTTATGTTTATTGACACGGGGGGAAATGTTGGAATGGGAACAACAACTCCTGCTGAAAAGTTAGAAATAGATGGCAGTATATTTTTAAATAGTACTTCGCCAAGTTTATGGCTAGTAGGAAATTCAGATGGTACTACAAATCACTTGCGCTTGCATCATAATAGCAATGATGGGTATATTCAATGGAACGGAGGGAACTTGTATTTCAGAGAGGATAACACACCAAGAATGATTATTAATTCTGGGGGTAGAGTAGGAATTGGAAGTACCAACCCAAATGCAATGTTAACCATAGAAGATTCTGGAGGAAATTTAAATAGTGGACTTCAATTACAAAACGGGAATGATGATTGGTACATCTATCAAAATGCAACATTTGGTTTAACTGTTAGAGATGATGGAAACGATAGAGTTTATATAGATGCCAGTGGAAATGTTGGAATTGGGGAATCTACTCCAGCATATAAATTAGAAGTGGCAGGAGATATTAACGCTTTAGGAGGATCAATACGATCAAATGGGGGAGTTCTCATTTCGGACAAAAGGTATAAAACAAATATCGTTCCTCTTACCGAAGTGCTTCCCTTGTTAATGGAATTGCAAGGAGTATATCATAATTGGGATTCCGCTTCGTTTCCCGAAATGAATTTTACACAAAAGAGAACCATTGGAGTAATAGCACAAGAAATTCAAAAAGTTTTTCCCGAATTAGTTTCTGAAGGACCTGATGGCTATTTAGGGGTTGAATATTCAAAATTTACTGCTGTCTTACTCCAAGCTATCAAAGAGCAACAAGACTTAATAAATCAACAAAATCAGAACAACGACAAACAACAGAATCAAATTGACATTCTCATAAATGAAGTGAAACAATTAAAGAAATCAAAAGATGAGTAACATGTTAAAAATCATATTATCGACGGTGATGTGTACATTTTTATTCATTGCAAACGTGAACGCTCAAAACATGTCCATCAATGCGGATGGAACTGCACCGGACAACTCTGCTATGCTAGATGTTTCCTCAACAACTAGTGGGCTATTGGCACCACGGATGACTATAATACAACGAAATGCGATAACAAACCCGGCAACCGGTCTACTTATTTTTCAAACGAATTCAGATTCTGGGTTTTACTACAACAATGGAATTCCTGCATCCCCATCTTGGTTGAAAATGATTACATCGGCATCAATTTCATCTTTAATCTCAGATGCAGACGGTGACACTAAGATTCAAACAGAAGAAACTACTGACGAAGACATTATTCGTTTTGACCAAGCAGGAACAGAGTTTTTTAGAATGGACAGTGGCAGAATAGAAATTATCAACACAAATAACTCTGTAGTCCTAGGGAATAATTCTGGTTCAGAATTGATTTCAAATGTTAACTCATTTCAAAATGTTGTAGTAGGGAATAACTCCATGCAAGGTATCGTAGGGAGAGATAATGTAGGTATAGGCTTTAATGTTATGAATGCACCAACTTCTAACACAGTAAGAGAGAATACTGCTATTGGGCAACAATCCATGCAAGCTTTAACCACTGGCTTCCATAATACTGCGATTGGTCGTGCCTCTTTGACCAATATGAGCACGGGTTTCAACAATACAGCAATTGGCCGAAATACCTTAGCAGGGAATACTGGGGGATTCGGAAATTTAGCAATAGGGAATCAAGCAGGTTTCAACGCGACAGGTGATCTAAGTGTTTTTATAGGGAATGAAGCAGGCACTGGAGAGACAAGTTCACAAAAACTCTACATTGAAAACTCCAGTTCATCAACCCCGTTAATCTATGGAGATTTTGCAAACGATACCGTGAAGGTTTTTGGAACTTTAAGCGTAGGAAATGCCTTCTCTTTCCCAACAGCCGATGGAGTAAATGGGCTGTTATTACGAACAGATGGCAGTGGTAACGTAAGTTGGTCATTGCCAGATGAAATTTCGGATGCAGATAATGATACTAAAATTCAAGTGGAGGAAAGTGCTGATGAGGATATAATTCATTTTGATATAAATGGAACAGAACTCTTTAGTATGCATTCTCCAGGAAGAATTCATTTTGCAAGCCAACATGTATATATTGGCTCTAGTGCAGGGAATGCTGAATCAGGAACACCACATGTTTACGAGTCAAATGTTGGAATTGGTTTTGAGGCCTTAACAACAAATTCAACAGGAAATCATAATGTAGCTATTGGAGCTGTCGCATTGCAAGCAAGTACTGGTTCATCAAATACTGCAGTTGGAGCAAAAAGCCTTTTTGCGAATACAACAGCAGCTAACAATACAGCTGTTGGAACTTCCTCAATGTTTCAAAACTTAACAGGAGGAAATAATACAGCAATTGGGCATAATACATTATCATTAAATCAGACAGGCAGCAATAATGTAGCACTTGGTCAGAATTCTTTAGCTTCGAACGTTTCAGGAGCTTCGAATGTTGCTCTTGGGAGAAGTGCTGGCTCTGCAGCTTTAGGATCAGGAAATGTATTCTTAGGGAATGAATCTGGCTCCAATGAAACAGGATCTAATAGTTTGTACATTGATAACTCGAATTCTTCAACTCCTCTTATTTATGGAGATTTCGCCAACGATTCTATAAAAGTATTCGGGACATTTAGTGTTGGTAATGCTTTTTCTTTCCCAACTGCAGATGGGACAATCAATCAAGTATTAGAAACTGATGGTTCTGGAAATGTAACTTGGGTAACACCAGCTGCTGCAGCTGCTGATGGTGATGGAATTTACGACGCTTCTGGTTCCTTAAGTGGAAATACAGTAGTTACACAAGCTGCTAATACTTTAGCATTTACATCAACGATTATAAATGGGTTTAATGTTGATGGAACTACATTTAGTGTAGATGCTGCCAATAATAGAGTTGGAATAGGAACTGCTAGCCCAACAGCATCTTTTACTGTAAAAGTGAATGGAACAGCAGAAGATAACGGGTTTAAACTATTGGGAAGTAATGGAACAAAGGGAGTTATGATTTATTCTGATGGTAATGGTATAATCGAGTTAGCCAATAGCGGTGGGACTAAGAATATAAAGTTTTCAGGAGGAGATAATGAAAATTCTTACTTTAACACTGGAGGTAAATTTGGAATCGGAACAAACTCCATATCTTCTACTTTAGATGTAGCAGGAGACATAGAAACGGGAGCCGCAAATGCCTTCTATTTTGGAGATCCTACAACGGATGGTACTTGGAGAATAGTACGAGATGGGAATGACCTCTCTTTCGAAAGAAGAGAAAGTGGTTCTTGGGTATTTAAAATGAAAATTAACCCGTGATACAGAACTATTTAAAATATGGGGTTTTTGTATTGTTTGGATTAGTTTTTAATTCAGTTCAAGCTCAGGTATCTAATTTTAGATTTACCGGCCTCTGGTCAAGCGCAATTAATTGGACTGCTGGTATACCAACTATTGCAGATGATGTTACAGTGAATAGTTTTGTTGCAGGAACGCTAGATGTTGATGGGTTTTGCAATAATTTAAATATAACTGGTATCGCAGGTAGTTTAACTGTAAATGCCGGACAAACATTAACAATAAATGGAGAACTAAACAAAGGGTTATTTGGGAGTATCACTAATAATGGGACAATAGTAATTTATGGTGATATAAATTACTTCGGTACACGAAAAATTGAAGTAGCGGGGTCTGTGACTATTGCTACTGGGTTAAATTTTGATGGGTTTTCGATTAATTAAAATGAATAAAATGAAAAGGTTATTTTACTTTGTATTAGTTATAAGTTCTATTGGGTTGATGGCTCAAACGAGTCAATTTTCAGGCACCGCAAGTTTGGGCTCTTTAACCGTAAACGGTGGAGGAACATTAAGAATTAACGGACAAAACAACAAAACTGCAATTGGAACAAATTTAAATAACGGGACTCTAATTATAAAAGGGACTTTAAACCCTACAATAGGAACTGTCGTATTGACTATTGGTGGAGGTGTAACAGCCACGAATGGGTTAACTTTTCCAAACTTTACAATTGATTAATTATGAAGAAATTTAAGTTATTAATTTCCTTTTTATTAGCCGGCCTATTTGCATGGTCCCAAACCAATGTTGATCAAAACGTAATCAGCAGCTCCGGAAGAATAGACTCAGTTGGCACTTTAATTATTACTTCTACCGTTGGCGAGGCGGTGATCCAAACAATTGGAGGCTCTCCTTCCTCAGTTGTTTTAACCCAAGGGTTTCAACAAACTTTTGAGGGGGACACAATTGGGTTTGACATTAGCATTACCAGCCCTTTGTGTAACGAGCGCAATGATGGATTTGCCGAAATTTCGAACATTGTTGGGTGCGAAGGACCGTATGACATATTATGGAGTAATGGAAGTATAGGAACTCGGGCAAGTAGTGTAGGCGTTGGGGAACATAACGTTCAAGTAGTTTCTAAAACTAACCCTAGTTGCAGCAAAGTTTATAAATTTACTGTTGTAGCAACAAATAACCTACCTTGTTTATTGAAATTCTATTCAGGGATAACACCAAATGGAGATGCAATAAACGAAACATGGATTATTGATAACATTGAACTTTTCCCAAGTAATGAAGTGATTTTTTACAACAGATTGGGAAATAAAGTTTGGGAAGGAAAAAATTATGACAATTCAACAGTAGTATGGGGAGGAGAAAACTTGAGTGGAAATGATTTGCCATCCGACACTTATTTCTATACCTTCGAATCTGGCAGTAATATAGAAAAAGGCTGGGTAGAGTTAACAAGATAAGTTATGAAAGTAAAATATTACATAGTTGGTTTACTGTTCCTCTTGTCTTTGCAAGTGGTGGCACAGCAAGACCCGCAATTTAACCAGTACTTCTTTAACCCACTTGGCATAAACCCTGCTTACGCTGGCTCAAGAGGGACATTAAGTGCAATAGCTGTGCACAGAACCCAGTGGGTAGGATTCAAAGGAGCTCCATCTACCGAGTCATTTGCAATACACTCACCTACCAGAAGTAAAAAAATGGGCTTAGGACTTCAAATTTTGAATGACAGAATTGGACCTAAAAACACAACTATTCTTTCAGGCGTTTATGCCTACAAAGTTAGAATTGGAAGAGGGAAGTTAGCATTTGGATTAAGGGCTAGTCTTTATAATTATATATTCAATTGGGATGAAATTGAATATAGAGACAATACAAACTTTGGAAGTATAGAACGAGGAAAAGAAACCTACTATACTCCATCATTCGATTTTGGAATGTATTATTCGGATAGAAAAAACTATATAGGAGTGGAATTAACACACCTAAATGAGGGAAAACTTGGAATTCAGGGAGCAGATAATGTCAATATTGATTTTGCTTCAAGACAGCAAGCGCAAGCTATTTTAACCGCAGGACGAGCCTTTGTTATTAACCGAAAGCTAACCTTTAAGCCATCTATTTTAGTGAAGACAACAACCAATCAACCAGCATTTATAGATTTAAATGCAAGCTTTTTACTAAAACAAAAAATATGGTTAGGAGCTTCTTTTAGAAGAGGATATGGAGCAGTTGCGATTGCGGAATATAACGTAACAAAATCACTTAGAGTAGGTTACTCGTTAGATTTTGCATTAACAACACTTAATCGACAAAACGGAGGATCTCATGAAATATTTATTGGTTACGACTTAAAACTTTTTAAGTCAGGGATCATTTCTCCCCGTTATTTTTAATAGATTCGAATACGATTTTAAAGGCACAACAAATTGCTAAAAAAGGCTACCACTCTTCTGATTATATATCTTTTATGCATAAGCTCTTTTGCTCAAGAAAAGGACAGAAGAATAGAGCGGGCTAAAAAAAGATACGAAAATAAGGAGTATGTTGAAGCAATAGTCCAATTTAAAAAGTTGTATGACGAAGATGCAAACGCGTACATTCCTATAAAATACATTGCCAATTCATATCGGAAAATCAACAAGTACGAGCAAGCTGAAGTTTTTTATACCCTGGTTGTTAACTCTGTTTACGTTACCGCCGAAGATCATTTGAATTTTGGGCAAACTCTGCGGGCAAATGGGAAGTTATCTGCAGCAAAAGAACAGTTTGAAAAATTTGCTGAAAAGTCCCAAAATAGAGTCTTGGCAAACTTATTGCTTCAGTCCATGGATGAAGTTAAAACCTGGGAGAAAGAAGCTAAGAACTTTATGGTTAAACCAGCAGAAGGCTTAAATTCAGAAGAAGCGGAATATGGGTTTTTAACTTTTCAGGACAAATATTACATTACATCCAATCGAGATAAAAATTTCAATTCACCCGAAGCATTTTCGTGGGATGGGTCAGCCTATATGTCTATCTACGAAATTGATACTGCTGAAATAAATGCGACAAATGGGAAATTCATTTTATTGAAAAATAAAATGAATAGCGATTACCATGACGGCCCGCTTACTATAAATGCAACTCAGGATAAGTGCATAATTATGCGCATTGACAATGAGATGAGAGGGAAGAACTTCGTGAATAGAATGAAGCTATTTGAAGGGGAATATATAGATGGCAAGTGGAAAAATTTTAAAAGATTGCCTTTTAATAGTCATGAATACCATACAGGACATCCTGCGTACGGGAAAGACGAAAACGAGTTATTCTTCATGTCTGACAGAACGGGCGGAGAAGGAGGCATGGATCTTTATCGAGTGGAACGGAATGAAGGAGTTTGGGGGCAAGTAGAAAACCTTGGTCCAACAATTAATACAGCAAAAAACGAGTCGTTTCCCTATTATAAGAACAATAAATTGTATTACTCTTCTGATGGGTTTTCCGGCTATGGGGGCTATGATTTGTTTGTATCAGAAAATAAAGGGAATTGGCAAGCTCCAACAAACTTAAAAAGTCCAATCAACTCTGCTAGAGATGACTTTGGAATGTATTTCGTTACAGAAAATTCTGGGTATTATGCCTCAAATCGTGATGGAGGGAAGGGGAAGGATGACATCTATAAATTCGTTTATTCGCAAGAGATACTATCTATTGGGTTGAGCGGTGTTTTAGAGTACAAAGCGCTACCCGTAGAGGGAACGAAAATAGTAATGTTAGGAGCGAACGACTCTATTGTTGCTTTTGAATATACAGATACAGAGGGGCGGTTTAGATTTGAAAATTTACCTTATAATGAAGATGTTATATTGAGAGTAGAAAGCGATGATTTAGACTTGATCAAAGACGGAAGGCTATTTCTTACCGATGATCATGGGGATAAAATAAAATGGCTGAATCGTTTAAAAAACGGGAGTTTTGCTTTTAAAGCTCTTATGCCCGAGGAAATAAAGTCAATAGCATTAATTGAGTTAGAAGATTCCAAGTTAGTACATATATTGAACTATAAAGGGCAGGTTTATAAGAAACTACCTGGAGATTTTGCAGGGCCAGAATTGGTGTACCTAGTTGATAAGGAGGGGACAATAATTGACTCAATGTTTACCGATTTGGCAGGAGGATTTCAATTCCAGAAACTAGGATTAGATGATGGGAGAGATTATTTTGTTATAATGGCCGAAGATGACCCTGAGTTGAATATCGCACTGATTAATGGATCAAACAGGTATTATAAATTAGAAAACTCTGAAGAGGGTAAGTATATTTTGAGTGACGAGAATTTGTCTAACATTAATTCGGGGTTCACTGGAATCATAGCTCGGTTAGAGACATCCGGAAAACCCTTACCTTTTACAAAGGTGAATATTTACGATGAAATCAACAACGTTGTCGCGACAATATTTACAAATGAATCTGGAGAGTTTCAATTCAATAATCTAAGAATTGATGAAAGATATTACTTTAGAGCAATTGATATTTCTGAAGAAATTAACTTAAAAACGAAACTCTACGTAATTGATGAGAAAGGAGATCCCCTCTTCTTAGTTAAGCGATTATTGGATGGACGATACTCGTTGCTAGCATTACCATTTGACGAGTATTACAAATTTAGAATGGCGGAAAAATTTTCTGTTCCCAAATTTGTTGCGTTAAAAGGGCAAATTTTCAAAAAACTACAAGGAGATTTTAGTGATAGCATGAAGGTATACCTTTTGGACGAAGGTGGAAAAGTTGTTGATTCCATGTATACGGATACTAGAGGGTACTTCAATTTTGAGAAGTTAAATCCGGAGAGAAATTATAGTTTTAAGTTGAGTGAATCAAAAGACATGAATTTAGCATTATTAGATGCAGACAATTTGGTTATTGAGCACGCTGTAATTAATGAGCAAGGAAACTTTGCTTACAAGAGATTAACGTATCAAGTTGCAACTTTCGAGCCGATTGAATTAATTGATGGAGAGTTGATTCTAGCTGAACAAAGTCAAGAAATTTTTGGACAAGTATATCAAAAACTTCCTGGAGATTTTAAAGCTGGAATGGAGGTTTATATTTATAACGAAGCAGGAGAAATAGTTGGTACCGCTTTTACAGATAGTGAAGGGAAGTTCAAGTTTACCAAGCTAGTCACGGATGAACATTACTATTTCAAAATTGAACATCATGAAGAAGACTTTCAGTTGATCACGTTGGACGAAAATGCTAATGTTTTAGATAAGACGATTAAAAATTCAATTGGCCGATTTAAATATAGGAAACTAGGTTCTGAAGAACATGTAATTTTGTTAGAAGATGCATTTGATCATCACCAAGTAGTGTACTTTGACAAAAGAAAAATCGAACTGGATGAATTCACCGTTTTCTATCGATTCGATTCAGTGAAGTTAAATACAGTTTCGAAGTTAAGGTTACAGGATTTTGCTGATTTAATTAGAGGAGAACCTTTTAAAATTGAGGTACACTCTTATACAGATAAGAGAGGTTCTCCTGCTTATAATCAGAAACTATCAAAAAGTAGAACGAACAGTGTTATTGCCTATTTAGTATCTCAGGGGTTGAAACCAGAAAATTTAATTGAAAATTATTATGGAGAGTTAATGCCTGTGGTTGATTGTCAATTAAATCGTTGCGATAATGATGACCATGCATTAAACCGAAGAACCGTTGTAAAATTGATAAAAATCGAATGATAGCAATGATCGACATAGCATTCATTTTGCCTACCATCTGGGCTGATGCAATTCTTTTGGCAGTTGTGGTTGTGGGTTTCTACTTGTTATACAGAAATAGAATCATAAGAATTCAGAAGCAAAAAGACCTCTTAGAGTCTCAGGTAAAACAGCGAACCATTGAAATTATTAAGCAAAAAGAACAGGTTGAAAAGCAAAAGAGGATGTTGGAGCAAGAAAAAGCGAAAACAGAGAAACTACTGCTGAATATTTTGCCTAGGGAAATGGCCGATGAACTTAAAAATAAAGGAAAGGCCAAAGCGCGAAAATATCGTTCTTCTACTGTAATGTTTACAGATTTTAGTGGGTTTACTAAATTGGCCGAATCGTACGAACCAGAGGACTTAGTGGCAGAATTAGATAGTTACTTCATTAAATTTGATGAAATTGTTGACAAGTACAACGTAGAGAAAATTAAAACAATTGGAGATGCTTACATGGCTGCTGGTGGAGTACCAATCCGAAATAAAAGTAACGCAATAGACACTACTCTTGCAGCTCTTGAAATTCAAAGAGCAATGCTAGAAATCAAAGAGCAAAAGGAAGCAATAGGTGAAAAAGTATGGGATTTACGCATCGGATTACATTCGGGGTCGCTAATTGCAGGTGTAGTTGGTATTAAAAGGTTCGCATATGACATTTGGGGAGACACTGTAAACGTAGCTGCACATATGGAATCAAGCGGGGAGATTGGGATGGTTAATATTTCAGAAACCACATACGAAGGTATTTCAGAATTTTTTACAACAGAATATAGAGGTAAGGTAGAGGCGAAGAATAAAGGGGAGATTGATATGTACTTTGTGCATGGAATTAAGGCTGAATTGTCAAAAAATGAAGATTGCATAAGTCCAAACGATGCTTTTTGGCACTATGTTAACTTGAAGTTATATAGCAACATAAACTACAAGAACGCCGAAAAATACATTATTAAACGTCTAGCTGGCGATTTGCCAAAAGGGCTCCACTACCATGGCATACATCATACAAAAGATGTTTGCGAGGCAGTTGAAAGGCTGGCAATTTGGGAAGGCGTAAAAGGAGAAGAGTTATACCTTTTAAAAACGGCAGCACTATATCATGATGCAGGGTTTATTGATTCTTATGAGAGTAATGAACCTATTGGAGCAAACCTTGCGAAAGAAATGCTTCCGAATTTTGGTTATACAGAGGAACAGATCAAACAAGTGATTGAATTAATTGAGGCAACAAAGATGCCTCAAACACCAACGAACCATTTGGAACAAATTATGTGTGATTCCGATTTGGATTACCTTGGCCGGGACGATTTTTATCCAATTGCAGAATCGTTGCGTCAAGAACTTGTAGAATTTGGTAAGTTAGTGGATAATCCGATGCAATGGGTGGAGATGAACATAGGGTTTTTGAGTGGACATAAGTACTTTACTCAATCGTCTCAGATGCGACGACAACCGGAAAAAGAAAAACGAATAGGAGAATTAAAAAATAAGCTGGTTGCCACGAAAGAGTAAATCGGCATGATATTTATAGTTTAGAGTTAAAATTATTAATTTAGTGAGCTATTTTAATGCCTAAATTCTTTGTTTGTTATGATTAACACATTAATTTAGGCGATTAATTGTCAGGGTTACGAGATAAATTGGAAATGATGAAACAAGTAAGACTTATTACGCTCACCTTATTGCTTGGCTTTTGCGGTATCGCAAATGCTGGTGTAATTGTTTTAGAAGGCAATTATATGGGAAAAAACATTTTTGTTAAAAACCCTTTTGGTGGAGCTGGAGTAGGATTCTGTGTATTTGAGGTTACTATTAATGGGAAACTTTCACCAGATGAAGTGAATCAATCAGCCTTCGAGATTGACTTTGCGAACCAAGGACTAAGAATTGGAGATAAATTAATTGTGAATATCAAACACAAAGACGATTGCGCTCCTGAAGTACTGAACCCTGAAGTATTGAAACCTAAAAGCACATTTAATAACTCAAAAGCATCGGTTAGTAGAGAAGGTGTTTTCGGTTGGACAGTAGACAATGAAAATGGGAAACTGGATTACATAATTGAACAATTTAGATGGAATAAGTGGGTGAAAGTAGGAGAAGTTAGTGGAAATGGAACTCCGGGGGTGCATAACTATGAGTTTAAAATAACACCGCACAGCGGTGAGAACAAGTTTAGAGGCAAGCAAGTAGATTACACTGGAAAGCCACGTTATACAAAAATGTCTAAATACACGTCCTCTTCTCCTGAAATTACTTTGGGCGGAGACAAGTTTAAAGGTTCAATAAATTTTAAAGGTGGGGCTACGATGTTTGAACTTTATGATAGATATGGAACTATTGTAAAAAGAGGTTATGGACAAACAGTTGACATTATGGGATTGCAAAAAGGAACGTATTACATCAGTTTCGATAATGATACCAAAACAGTGCAGTTTAAATAAAGGAATAAAAGAATTTTAAAAATCCCGATTTTATCGGGATTTTTTTTGCCCAAGAAATTATGCTCAATAAAATAGAACATTTAGGAATCGCGGTTAAAAGCATTGAAAAATCTGCTAAAATGTATGAAGCTTTACTCGGAAAGCCTTCGTATAAAACAGAAGCAGTAGAAAGCGAAGGAGTTTCTACTCTATTTTTTCAAATAGGTGATAGTAAAATTGAATTACTTGAAGCGACTAACCCTGAAAGCCCAATCGCAAAATTTATAGAAAAGAAAGGAGAAGGAATTCATCACATTGCATACGATGTGAGCGACATAGAATCAGAGTTAGAACGCTTGAAGTCAGAGGGGTTTCAATTGATACACAAAACCCCAAAGGATGGCGCAGACAATAAAAGAATAGCTTTTTTACATCCCAAATCAACAGGAGGAGTATTGGTAGAATTGTGTGAAGAAAAGGGTAAATCTTAATTTGCTATTAGTCCTCTACTCTACAATTTATATTAAAGTAATTCAATAAAACAAAAAGGGGAAGTCATATTGACTTCCCCTTTTTTATTAGCTTTAAATAAGATAAACTACAAAGTTCCTCTCTTCGCTTGTTCTCTTTCGATTGATTCAAATAAAGCTTTAAAGTTTCCTGCACCAAAACCTCTTGCTCCCATTCTCTGAATTATTTCAAAGAATAAAGTAGGTCGATCTTCTAATGGTTTAGTGAAAATTTGAAGTAAATAACCTTCTTCATCGGCGTCAATCATAATACCCAAACTCATTAGCGTTTCAATATCTTCATTCAATTCGTGGCTGTACTCTTCTAAGCGACCCGGAACGGCTCTGTAGTACTCTTCAGGTGGAGTAGAAAGGAATTCGACCCCACGGCTTCTTAAAGCGCTTACAGTTGAAATAATGTCGTCAGTCGCTACTGCGATATGTTGTACTCCCGGTCCTTCGTAGAAATCTAAATATTCTTCAATTTGAGATTTCTTTTTCCCTTCGGCAGGTTCGTTAATTGGGAACTTAATTCTACCGTTCCCATTACTCATTACCTTACTCATTAATGCGGAGTATTCGGTATGGATTTGCTTGTCGTCAAACGATAAGAAGTTTACAAATCCCATAACATCTTCATAAAACTTTACCCAAGTATTCATTTCATTCCAACCAACATTACCCACCATGTGGTCAATGTATTTTAAACCGGTTGTAGACGGATTATAGTCTGATTCCCATTTTTCAAATCCTGGTAAAAATGCTCCATTGTAGTTTTTCCGTTCTACAAACATGTGAACCGTTTCGCCGTATGTATAAATACCAGCCCTTACTACTTCTCCGTGTTCATCTTTTTCAACTATAGGCTCCATATAAGATTTGGCTCCTCTAGAGGTAGTCTCTTCCCAAGATTTCTTGGCATCTTCAACCCAAAGGGCAACAACTTTTACACCATCCCCATGTTTTACAATGTGCTCATTAATTGGATTTTTTGAGTTTAATGGGGTAGTTAAAACAAGTTTGATTTTGTCTTGTGTTAAGACGTATGAAACAAAATCTCTACTTCCTGTTTCTAAACCTTTATAAGCGTGCGATTGAAAACCAAAGGCCGTTTTATAAAAGTGTGCAGCCTGTTTTGCATTACCTACATAAAATTCAACATAATCCGTCCCAAGAAGAGGTAAGAAGTCTTGAGCCCCTTCAAATATTTTTTCTAGACCGTAGTCAACTGATTTTATTTCTTTTTTCATATTTCTAAGATGTTAGAAGAAAGAGGATAGAAGTAAGAAAGCCATTGTTAAAGGCTTTTTTGAAATCCGAAAGACATCTTTTGGAACTCACTTAATTTATCTTGTATTCTCTCAATATCTTCTTTTTTAATATCATTTCGTTTTATTGCAATTAATAGCTGCGTTTCTAATTCAAATGATGACCCAAGAGATATGTCAATGTAATGCGCAAAAGATTTTTCGGTTCTCGACGAACCTTCAGCAATATTGCTTGGGATAGAAATTGAACAACGACTTATTTGTGAAGTTAATCCAAATTTTTCATCTTCGGGGAAGTTCAACAATAATTCAAAAGAATCGTTCGCTATTTCCATTCCTAAACCTGTCTCTTATACACATCTGACGCTGCCGACGATCTACTCTGTGTAG